>Ga0302173_10000688_pt1 | contig 17807 bp, 13 predicted proteins | sample I_Fen_N3_1_FD_198785 | JGI IMG/M metagenome (GOLD analysis project Ga0302173, IMG submission 198785) | Peat permafrost microbial communities from Stordalen Mire near Abisko, Sweden - I_Fen_N3_1 | ecosystem: Environmental > Terrestrial > Soil > Wetlands > Permafrost | place: Sweden: Abisko... | reverse complement strand
GAATTTGGCTTAAACTTATCAAGTTTCTGTTTTGCTTCATTTCTAAGTCCATTTATATCAAGGAAATTAATTTTTTCTGGAATAAATTTGCTTTCGAGTTTCTTAAAATGCTCGACTTGTCTTAACTGTCTATCAATATAACCTTCATATTTAATATTAATATTAACCTGCTCAATTACTTCCGGGCTTAATTGTGGTCTTTGTGGATCTAATTCTTTAATAACTTTATAAGAAAGTTCAGGTCTTCTAATCAATTCAGCTAGCGTTGCACCCGTCTTAAGTGGCGTACTTTCATTTGCCGCAAGAATATCCTGAACAAATTTTCCTGTTCCGATATTGATTTGTGAAAGCCTCGTACTTTCATCATTTATCTGCTGTTCTTTTAGTCTTACTTTGTCAAGCTGTTGATTCGAAACAAGACCAACACTATTTCCATATTTAGAAAGGCGGATATCCGCATTATCCTGTCTAAGTAATAATCTATACTCAGCTCTTGAAGTCATCATTCTATATGGCTCAAAGTTTTCCTTGGTTACTAAATCATCAATTAAGACACCAATATATGCCTCAGAGCGGTCTAAAACCAACGGTTCCTTATGAAGTACCTTCATTGCTGCATTTATGCCTGCAATAAGGCCCTGGCAAGCGGCTTCTTCATAACCTGAGCTTCCATTAAACTGTCCACCAGAAAATAATCCTTCAATTGCTTTAAACTCAAGTGAAACTTTAAGCTGAATTGGATTAATGCAATCATATTCGATTGCATAAGCATTTCTAACAATTTTTGCATTTTCGAGCCCTGTAACAGAATGATACATTTCATATTGAACATCTTCTGGAAGAGAACTTGACATACCACCAAGATACATTTCATTCGTATATTCGCCTTCCGGTTCAACAAATACTTGATGTCTATCCTTGTCTGCAAATCTGACTACTTTATCTTCAATCGATGGACAATAGCGTGGCCCAGTACCATGAATTGCACCTGAATACAACGGTGAACGATCAAGATTTTTCCTAATAATCTCATGTGTCTTCTCATTCGTGTATGTTAACCAACAAGAAATCTGATCTTTTTGAATATCTTCTGGATTCGTTGAAAATGAAAATGGTACAATAACTTCATCGCCAAACTGTTCTTCCATTTTAGAAAAATCCACTGTACGCTTATCTACTCGTGCTGGTGTACCCGTCTTAAATCGGAACATTTCAATTCCATTAGCAATCAGTGAGTCTGTAAGATGATTTGCTGCCTGAAGACCATTTGGTCCAGTAAAATTGCTTACATCACCATAAATACATCGTGCATTTAGGTATGTACCAGTACATAAAACAACTGCTTTAGAACTATACTGGGCACCGGAAAAGGTCTTAACACCACATATCTTCTTATCTTTGACCATGATCTCACTAACTTCGGCTTGTCTAATAGTAAGATGATCCGTATTTTCCATGATACGGCGCATTCTTCTACTGTACTCCGCCTTATCTGCTTGTGCTCTTAGTGAATGAACTGCAGGACCTTTTGATTGATTTAACATTTTAGACTGTATAAATGTTGCATCAATATTCTTTCCCATCTCTCCACCAAGTGCATCTATTTCTCTTACCAAATGTCCTTTAGAACTTCCTCCAACATTAGGATTACAAGGCATCAACGCAATACTTTCAACACTAACGGTAAAGACAATCGTTTCAAGTCCAAGTCTAGCACAAGCAAGTGCTGCTTCACAACCAGCATGTCCGGCTCCGACGACGACGACATCATATTTTTCCATCAAATTAGGCATATCATACACACCAATCCTTTTCCATTTCATTAAACATTCTATTTACTAATAACATTTATATAAACAAAACAATTTACTTACCCATACAAAATTTACTAAATATCTGATTTACCAAATCTTCTTCAACGGATTCCCCAATCACTTTCCCAAGTTGTTCATAAGCATTCATAAGATCTATTGTGAAGAAGTCTTCTGGCATATTTAATTCAATACTATCTTTTACAAGTTTAAGGCTTTTTACAGCTTCGTTTAATAGATTTTTTTGTCTAATATTTGTAATATATATTTCGTCATTAAAATTAACTTCTCCATTAAAAAACATTTCTTTAATCGTTTTTTCGAGCATATCAATTCCGATTTCTAATTTTGCTGAAATCGAAATAATTGGGCATTGAATTAACTCTTTCATTTTGTTAGAATCAATCACTGTATCCATATCTGTTTTATTTAAAAGAACTATAACTTTTTTATCCTTTATTAGTTCTAAAATTTCTCTATCATTTTCATCAAGTTCTCTTGATGCATCTACAACATATATAATCAGATCCGCATCTTTAGAATACTGCCTTGCCTTATTAACTCCAATTTTTTCAACAATATCCTGTGTATTTCGAATTCCAGCGGTATCAATCAGATTTAGCAATACACCGCCCATATTTATATGCTCTTCTAAAATATCTCTAGTAGTACCTTCGACTTCAGTAACAATTGCTCTTTCTTCTTTCGCTAACACATTTAGCAAACTAGACTTTCCTGCATTTGTTTTCCCCAATATAACAGTCTTCACTCCATCCTTGATAATACGGCCATTTTCAGAAGTTATACACAGGATTTGTAGGTTATCCACGCAGTTATCAACATTTTTGGTTAATTTTTCCACAAAATGATCTAAACTGATATGTTCTGGGTCATCTAAAGCAGCCTCAATAAATGCAACATTATCTAAAATAATCTCTCTTATTTCTTTGATTTTAGAAAGTAAATTTCCATTAAGTTGACTAACAGAAGATTTTAATGCATATTCATTCTTTGAATTAATGATATCAATTACCGCTTCCGCTTGTGACAAATCTATTCTTCCATTTAAAAATGCCCTTTTTGTGAATTCTCCAGGCTCAGCTGGTGTGGCTCCATTTTCTATAACCGCAGAGAGTATTTTTTTCATGACAAAAATACCACCATGACAATCAATTTCCACTATGTCTTCTTTTGTATACGTATTAGGTGCTTTCATAACGATTACTAAGACTTCATCAATTATCTCATTTTCAAATATAATATTTCCAAAATGAACTGTATGACTTGCAACATCTGATAACTTTTTATCACTTTTCTTAGATACGAATAATTTATCTGCAATTTCAACTGCTTGACTGCCACTAATTCTTACAATTCCAATTCCACCAGTTCCCATTGGACTTGTTGATATTGCCGCTATTGTCTCATTAATCATATAATAAACCTCACCTTCACCTATATTTATTAGAATCGGATATTCACAATCCACTTGTGCTACCTGCTCATAACCTTATTTCCACTTCCTTTATAAGATTAAAATAAGTAAGGCTGAGCCAAATGTATGATAACTTCTGCCTCAGCCTTGCTTAAAAACAATTTAATTATTTAACAAAAGTAGTTTTTAAAAAAATAACAACATGTCTAAAAGGATCTTCACCTTCGCTTTTTGTTGATACAAACTTATCATTTTGAAGCGCTGAATGAATAATACGTCTTTCGTATGGGTTCATAGGCTCTAAAGAAACGGAACGTTTTGATCTTTTTACTTTATAAGATATATTCTTAGCTAAAGATTCCAAAGTTTCTTTTCTTCTCTGTCTGTAATTTTCAGTATCTACTTTAACTCTAATATACTTTTCCTTTTCCTTATTCGCAACAAGGCTTACAAGGTATTGAATAGAATCAAGTGTTTGTCCTCTTTTACCGATAAGAAGTCCCATGTCTTCCCCGCTTAATTCAACGTCTAAAGTACATTCTTCAATATCAAGAACAATCTCAACTTTTACAGCCATATTCATTGCATTAAACATATTATCAAGGAATTGTCTTATTAAATCTTCTACTGTTTCTTTTTTCCATACTTTAATTTTAGCAGGTTTGTAGTTGAATATTGATAAAATACCATTACTTCCTTTATCAATTACTTCATATTCAACTTTGTCACTCGTTGTTTCCAATTTTAATAATGCATTCGTTAATGCTTCATCTAATGTTTTTCCTGAAACCTCAATAAATTCCATAAAATTCAAACCCCCTACTTTTTATTTTTATCATTATATTTGGATACCATTCCCGCCTTTTCAGCTAAGCTACTTGGTTTTCCAGTCTTATTCTTTTCTGTTGAATCCAGAATTTCTTTGACTTTATTACTATTTTCATCTTTTATTTTCTTAAGAGCATCAATCTTTCCAGCATTTTTTATTGAATACTTTTCAACATTTTTTGTATAAGTATTCGCATTATTTGAAATCACTTTTGCCGGTAGACCCTTCTTTGCTCTTTTTTTGTTCTTTTTATCTACATTTGCTTTAATAATAGCATCAATACCAATTCTATCTATATGTCTATTTATTATAAGTTGTAAAATAATTTGAACAACTGCCTGTGCTATCCAGTAAAGACCAAGACCCGCTGGAAGTGAAATTGCAAATACAGCTGACATAAGTGGCATAACCGTTGTCATCATCTTCATTGAAGCTGCCGCAGGATTATCGTCATTATTAGCCATTGCAGGGTTTTGTTGTAACTTTACACTCATCCACTGCGTTAAACCAGCAAATATAGGAATTAATATAGAAACTCCAAAAACTAATCCTGGATTCTGTGACATATTAACACCCAAGAAATTATTCATATGATTAATCTGTTCAACATTTGTAGCAATATTATCCGCATAAGTAGGAAATAAACCACCTAATGTCTCCCATTTTGCTGAACTAAATTTTGTCATAATGTCAATAGTAGAATTTACATTTGTGTAATCTCCTTTACCGAAATTAGCAACCATTGTGTCAGCAAAGCCTGGTGTTGACATAATTCCTTGACTTCCATTAATGCCTAAAATATTAGTAAATAAAGATTTAAGTGCAGGAACATACGCTGGTATATTTTGAATGATCCTATATAAAGCAAATAAAATAGGCATTTGAATGACAATCTGAAGACATCCACCAGTAGGAGATGTACCATATTTTTCATATACCCTCTTCTGCTCCTCATTCATCTTCATAACAGATTCCTGATCTTTTTTCCCTTTGTATTTCTTTTGAACCGCTTGAATTTCGGGATTCATAACATTTGTAAGTTTGGTATATTTTTGCTGTTTAACGGTTAATGGTAACATTAAAAGTTTAACAACAATTGTAAATAATATAATAGCAATACCAATATTGGCAATACCAATAGCATCTAGCGCTAGAAACAACCCATTCATAATTTTACCAAGTACCCAAGCAACTTGTCCAATTATAGGTGTTGTACTTTGTGTTAATGAAATCATTCATTACCTCCGTTTTTTTCATCAAATACGTATCAAGGAACTGGGTCATATCCACCCTTTGAAAATGGATTACACCTTAATATTCTTTTACAAGCCAAAAAAACACCCTTCAAAGCACCATATTTATCAATTGCCTCAATTGCATATTGAGAACATGTCGGAGTATAAATACAGCTGCTTTTCGTAAGTGGTGAAATATATTTTCTATATAACTTTATCAGTCCTATAAATAACTTTTTAATCATATTAAAAATCTTTTCCTATCAAAAGCTTGTGAAGTCTTAAAAGATGCAATACAGCATCCCTAGTTTCAAAATAATTTTTATCTTTTAGACTAACTCTGGCTACAATAACAATATCATAACCTCTTACAATCCTATCACTATCAAGCCTAATGCCTTCTCTGATAAGCCTAGTTAACCTGTGTCGGACAATACTATTCCCGACTTTCTTACTCACAGATATTCCAATTCTATTCATATCCGTTCCGTTCGCTAAAATATACATGACTAATAACTTGTTGGCATAAGAACCTTTTTTGTTATACACCATACGAAAATCAGTATTTTTTTTTAATGTTTCAAAATTTTCAAACTTCATAATTATGTTTCCCATACCAGATTGATTTAAATTTTTATTTTGAATATAATATTTGTTACTATAATACTTGTTACCATAATTACCATTCTCTCAAATAATTAAGCTTGTTATCTACTTAATTATATTAAGAGAAAAAAAGGCCACATATATGCGGCCTAAGCTGATAATGATTTTCTTCCTTTTGCTCTTCTTGCAGTAATTACTCTTCTGCCGCCCGGTGTACTCATTCTTGCTCTAAAACCATGAACCTTAGATCTTGATCTTTTTTTAGGTTGAAATGTCATCTTCATATTAAAAGCACCTCCTTTTTACCAAATATATATGGAATTCATATTTACTATAGTTATTTTTTGAAAACATCATTTCTATTATATTCATAAAACTTATTATAGTCAAGAAAAACATCTATTTATTATTAAAAATATAAATAATAATCGAATGAAAACTTTATTGGAAACCAATTTGATGAATTTTAATTTACATAATCTTATCCACAAATTGTTTATAACTTGTGCATAAGTGTTGATAATTATACCTTTTGAAAAGAAATATCGATAAAATATAGCCTTTTTGGCTCCGAAATTGTTGAAAACTTATTCACAGACCGTTTTATAACTTTTTGCAGTAGGGTAAAATTCTAGTAAATTGTCAAATGTTATGTAACCTAATTTTTATATGTTTTATTTTGTTTATTCTAATATAAATAACATTAAAATTAATAATAACATTGAAAATTTGTCCAAAATAAGATATTATATAGTAGTATATGTTTAAATAGAAATAAGAGAGCCAGAAAGGCAGATATAAATGGAAGAATTATTAAAGCAAAAATGGAAGTTAATACTTGACACAATGAAAGAGGAATATGAAATAGCCGATATTTCATTTAAAACATGGATTTTACCCCTTAAAATTTATTCTGTCCTTGATAATATGGTGACCATTCTCGTATCTGAAGAGCATATGGGAATTAATTATATAGAAAAAAAGTATTTAGTTCCACTTAGAGTTACAATTTGTGAAGTGATGGGAGAGGAGTTCGAAGTTGAGCTTATTTCTGCGAAAGATAAACAAACTGCTGACAATAAAAATAATAACTCTTCCTATACTAGTAACAACGGAAGCATACAACAATTTAATCTAAATCCTAACTATACATTTGATACATTTGTAGTAGGTAATAATAATAATTTAGCACATGCTGCTTCACTTGCCGTAGCTGAAACACCTGGACAAGTTTATAATCCTCTCTTTATATATGGTGGTGTTGGACTTGGTAAAACCCATTTAATGCAAGCAATTGCACATTTCATTATTAATAATAAACCAGATTTAAAGGTTTTATATGTAACTTCAGAAACATTTACGAATGAATTAATAGAATCTTTGAAAAACCAAAAAAACACAAATTCGGAATTTAGAGAGAAATATAGATCAATTGACGTTTTATTGATTGATGATATTCAGTTTATTATAGGTAAGGAAAGTACTCAGGAGGAATTTTTCCATACATTTAATGCCTTATATGGATCTAATAAACAACTTATTATTTCATCTGATAAGCCACCAAAAGAAATGGAAACACTTACTGAAAGACTTCGTACTCGTTTTGAAATGGGATTAACTGCTGATATTCAAATTCCTACCTATGAGACTAAAATGGCCATTCTTAATAAAAAAGCTGAAATTGAGGGCTACGAGATTCCATATGAAGTAAAAGACTATGTGGCAACACATATAAAATCAAGTATTCGAGAATTGGAAGGTGCTTTAACTAAGTTAGTAGCCTATTCTACACTTTCTCATACTGATATTACAGTTGAATTTGCAGAAGATACTTTAAAAGATCTTATTTCACCCGATACTAAGAAAGAAATCACACCTGAATTAATTATTCAAATTGTAGCTGATCACTTTAACATTACTACTACTGAGCTTATTTCTCAAAAACGTAATGCAGAAATTGTTTACCCGCGACAGATTTCTATGTACCTTTGTCGTACAATGACTGCAGTACCCCTTCAATCAATAGGTAAAATACTTGGAAAAAGAGACCATACCACCATTATACATGGAGCAGAAAAGATATCTAAAGAAATAGCTAACAATGAAGTTACCAAAAATGTGATTGATATACTAATTAAAAAGATTAATCCAACATAATAGTTATCCACATAATGGTCTTTATATCCTGTTAATACTATGTGATTAGGATGTTGATTATATTTAACAGCTTTTCTGCATAAAATATTATGTTAACTAATTTCGAGTTATCCATAATTCTTTCACACCATTTACCTCGTTTCTTAACATAGTTTTTAAAGTGCTCAAAATCATATGTTTACTGGCCTTAGAATGGTTATTAACATATCCACACCCCCTACTACTACTACTACTTAATTTATATATATTATATATGCTATTTTTAACCACACACAACGTGAAAGGAGTTATGAACAAATGAAATTAATATTTACAAAATCTAATCTTTTAAAAGGGGTAGGCATAGTTCTGAAAGCTGTTCCTACTAGAACTACAATGTCTATACTTGAATGTATCTTAATTGATGCTACTTCAAATGAAATTAAGTTTACTGCAAATGATATGGAACTTGGTATAGAAACAAAAATTGAAGGTGATATTTTAGAAAAAGGTAAAATAGCGATTGATGCTAAAATCTTTTCAGAAATAGTAAGAAAATTGCCCGATAATGATATAACAATTGAAACAGACGAAAATTATAATGCGATTATTACATGTGAGAAATCTATGTTTAATATATCTGGCAAAGCAGGTGATGATTTTTCATATATTCCATTGATAGAAAAAAGTAAAGGTATAAAGCTACCTCAGTTTTATTTAAAAGAAGTAATTAATCAAACTATATTTTCAACAGCAGCTAATGATAATAATAAAATGATGACAGGTGAATTATTTGAAGTGCGTGATAATGAACTTAAAGTAGTTGCACTTGATGGTCATAGAATAGCAATCAGAACAATTAAATTAGATGGAAAAGCAGATGATATTAAAGTTGTGGTACCAGGAAAAACCTTAAATGAGATAAGCAAAATATTATCAAACGATGCAGATGCAATCGTAAATATATATTTTACAAATAATCACATATTATTCGAATTTGATAGTACCCTTGTAGTATCTAGATTAATAGAAGGAGAATACTTTAAGATAAATCAAATGCTTTCTAGTGATTATGAAACAAAGATATATGTAAATAAAAAAGAATTTTTAAATTGTATTGATAGAGCCACATTACTAATTAAAGAAAATGATAAAAAACCAATTATTATAAATATTACGGATGGTTCTTTAGAATTAAAGGTTAATTCAGCATTAGGATCCTTGAATGAAAATATTGATATTTCAAAAGAGGGAAAAGATATTATGATTGGATTTAATCCAAAATTCTTAATTGATGCATTAAGAGTAATAGAGGACGAAGAAATAAGTATATACCTTGTTAATTCAAAGGCACCTTGTTTTATTAAAGATAAAGAGGAAAAATATATTTATCTTATTCTTCCTGTAAATTTTAATGCTTAAAGGAATAATAGAAAGGTAGGTAAGTCGTAATGGAGATTATAAAATTAAGAGAAGAATATATAAAACTTGGACAAGCACTTAAAGCTGCTGGATTAGTTGAATCAGGAGCAGAGTCAAAAGATGTTATTTTAGATGGTTTTGTCAAAGTTAATGGAGATGTTGAATTTAAAAGAGGAAAAAAGTTACGTGCAGGAGATATTGTATCTTTTAATGAAAAACAAATTAAAATAGAAGAATAAAAGAATAATGAAAGAATAGTTGGTATATAAATGATAGTTGAATCCATAGAGTTAAAAAATTATAGAAATTATGAGACTCTAAATATGAAATTTGATAGTAAAACCAATATCATATATGGAGATAATGCACAGGGAAAAACCAATATTTTAGAAGCTTTGTATGTTTGTGCAACTACTCGTTCTCATAAGGGTAGCAAAGACAAAGAAATTATATCTTTTGAAAGTGAAGAAGCTCATATTAAAGTAATTGTAATTAAAAATGGAATAAACTATAGAATTGATATGCACCTAAAAAAAAATAAATCAAAGGGAATTGCAGTTAATGGAATTCCAATTAAAAAAGCAGTTGATTTGTTTGGAATTTTTAATATTGTATTTTTTTCTCCTGAGGATTTAAATATAATAAAAGATGGTCCTTCTGAAAGAAGAAGATTTATTGATATGGAACTTTGCCAATTAGATAAGATATATCTTTACAATCTAGTTAATTACAATAAAGTTTTGGTTCAAAGAAGTAAACTTTTAAAAGATTTAGGTTTTGATAAAAAAAATATGGAAACACTTGATATATGGGATATTCAATTAGTTAAGTTTGGAAAAGAATTGATTCAAAGAAGAATTGAATTTATAAATCAGATTAATTCAATTATTTATGATATACATAAAAAATTGAGTGGAAAAAAGGAAAATTTATTAATAAAATATAATCCTTCCATAAGCGCAGATGAATTTGCAAAAACTCTTTTTATTTCAAGAGAAAGAGATATTAAATATAAAGTAACTAGTTTTGGACCGCATAAGGACGATATTAGTTTTTATATAAATGATAAGGACGTTAGAAAATATGGTTCACAGGGGCAACAACGTACTTGTGCACTTTCTCTAAAGTTAGCAGAAATTGAATTGGTAAAAAAAATTATAAATGATACGCCAATTTTACTTCTTGATGATGTATTATCTGAACTCGACAGTAGCCGACAGAATTTTTTACTTGATAGCATTGGAGACATCCAAGCAATTGTTACTTGTACGGGTCTTGAAGAGTTCATTAATAATAGATTTAGTATTAATAAAATATTTAAAGTAATAGAAGGACAAGTGTCCTGTGAAAATTAAAGGATTAGGAGGAATTAAAGTGGAAGAATATGGTGCTGAACAAATTCAAATTCTTGAAGGTCTTGAGGCAGTAAGAAAAAGACCTGGTATGTATATTGGTACTACCTCTTCTAGAGGTTTACATCATCTAGTATATGAAATCGTAGATAATGCAATCGATGAAGCTTTGGCAGGATTTTGTAAAACTGTTAGCGTTCAAATAAATGCAGATAATTCAATTACTGTTATTGATGATGGTAGAGGAATTCCTGTAGAAATTAACCATAAAGCTGGTTTATCTGCCGTGGAAGTTGTATTTACAATGTTACATGCTGGTGGAAAATTTGGTGGTGGAGGATATAAAGTATCAGGTGGACTTCACGGTGTTGGTGCATCTGTAGTAAATGCATTATCCGAGTGGTTAGAGGTAGAAGTATGTAGAAATGGTCATGTATACAAGCAAAGATATGAAAAAGGAAAAGTTATGTATCCTCTTAAAATTGTTGGCGATTGTGATATTGAAAAGACAGGAACAAGAGTAATATTTTTACCAGATAAAGATATTTTCGAAGAAACTGTTTATGATTTTGATGTTTTAAAGCAAAGACTTCGTGAAATGGCATTTCTAACAAAAGGATTAAAGATAATCCTAAGTGATGACAGAGAAGAAAAGAAAGAGACAATATTTCACTATGAAGGCGGAATTAAGGCATTTGTTGAATATCTTAACAAAAGCAAAACTACACTTTACGATGAAATTGTATATTGTGAAGGAAGTAAAGATAAAGTTGAAGTTGAAGTTGCACTACAACACAATGATTCTTATACAGAAAGTACGTTTAGTTTTGTAAATAATATTAATACACCAGAAGGCGGTACACATCTTGCTGGATTTAAGAATGCATTAACAAAAACATTTAATGATTATGCAAGAACAAATAAGTTATTGAAGGATAATGATCCTAATTTAACTGGTGATGATATTAGAGAAGGACTTACCGCAATTGTAAGTGTTAAAATCGAAAATCCTCAATTCGAAGGTCAGACGAAACAAAAACTTGGTAATAGTGAAGTTAGAGCGGTAGTTGATAGTATAGTTAGTGAACAACTTACTTATTTTCTTGAGCTGAATCCTGTTGTGGCTAAAGTAATTTGTGAAAAATCACTTTTAGCACAAAGGGCGAGAGATGCGGCTAGAAAAGCAAGAGATTTAACAAGAAGAAAGACAGCTCTTGAAAATACAACTCTTCCAGGTAAATTAGCTGATTGTTCAGATAAAAACCCAGAAAATTGTGAAATATATATTGTCGAAGGTGACTCCGCTGGTGGTTCTGCAAAGACTGCTCGTAGTAGGGCAACGCAAGCAATACTTCCTCTTAGAGGAAAAATCCTTAATGTAGAAAAAGCAAGACTTGATAGAATTTTAGGAAATACTGAAATAAGAGCTATGATTACTGCATTTGGAACAGGAATTCATGATGATTTTGATATTGCAAAATTAAGATATCACAAAATCATTATTATGACAGATGCCGATGTGGATGGAGCTCATATTGCAACACTTTTACTTACATTTTTCTATAGATTTATGCCAGAACTTATAAAGCAAGGATATGTATATCTTGCTCAACCCCCTTTATACAAAGTAGAAAAGGGAAAAAAAGAATGGTACGCATATAGTGATGAAGAATTAAATAACATTATTACAGAAATTGGAAGAGATCAAAATAACAAGATTCAGCGTTATAAAGGTCTTGGTGAAATGGATGCAATACAATTATGGGATACAACAATGGATCCACATAAGAGGATTTTGTTAAAAATCAAGATGAATGAAGAAGCAAGTGCAGATATCGATGTTACATTCACAACCCTAATGGGCGATAAAGTTGAGCCAAGACGTGAATTTATAGAAGCACATGCAAAATACGTTAAAAATTTAGATGTTTGATATTTGATAAATGAGATACAATCAATAATTAGACACAAAAAGTATTTACCGAGTGGATTCAGCGAGGAGTGAAACCATTATATTTGTAGACACAGTATCAATTTATGTATAGAATTTATTTTTCCCCCGCAAGAATACAGGATTGGAATTCCATATACATATGTTTACAGGCGCATCTTGAGCGTAAGCTCAACTAAGCCTGTAAGCATATGTATATGGAATTCCAATCCGTCCGAATTATAAAAATCAATTCACACAGAAAGGAAACAAATAAAATGGATGAACATATCTTTGATAAAGTTCATGAAGTTGATCTTCAAAAGACGATGGAGAATTCATACATCGATTATGCGATGAGTGTTATTGCGGCTCGTGCTCTTCCAGATGTAAGAGATGGTCTGAAACCAGTTCAACGTAGAATATTATTTTCAATGATAGAATTAAATAATGGTCCTGATAAACCACACAGAAAATGTGCTCGTATTGTCGGCGATACAATGGGTAAGTACCATCCTCATGGAGATTCTTCAATTTATGAGGCAATGGTAAAACTTGCACAGGATTTTTCAACAAGATATCCTTTAGTAGATGGTCATGGAAATTTTGGCTCTATAGATGGTGATGGCGCTGCAGCAATGCGTTATACAGAAGCACGATTAAGCAAAATATCTATGGAAATGCTTGCTGATATAAATAAAAACACAGTTGATTTTATTCCTAACTTTGATGAAACAGAAAAAGAGCCAACAGTACTTCCTTCTAGATATCCTAACCTTTTGGTGAATGGTACATCAGGTATTGCTGTAGGTATGGCAACTAATATTCCCCCTCATAACTTAAGAGAAATCATTAGTGCGGTTGTTAAAATTATTGATAATCAAGTATTAGAAAATAGAGAGACTGAAATAGATGAATTATTAGCAATAGTTAAAGGCCCTGATTTTCCTACAGGTGCTACAATTCTTGGTAAAATTGGAATTGAAGAAGCTTATCGAACAGGTCGCGGTAAAATAAGAGTTCGTGCGATTACAGATATTGAGCCAATGAACAACAATAAAAATAGAATTATTGTAACTGAGCTTCCATATATGGTTAATAAAGCACGATTAATTGAAAAAATTGCAGAACTTGTAAGGGATAAGAAGATAGATGGAATAACTGATTTACGTGACGAGTCTGATAGAACTGGTATGCGAATTTGTATAGAACTTAGAAGAGATGTAAATGCTAATGTTATTTTAAATCAGTTATACAAACATACACAGTTACAAGATACATTTGGTGTAATAATGCTTGCACTTGTTAATAATGAACCAAAAGTACTTAATTTATTCCAAATGCTTAACTATTACCTAATTCACCAGAAGGAAGTTGTTACAAGAAGGACACAATACGATCTTAATAAGGCACAAGAAAGAGCCCATATATTGCAAGGGTTAATGATTGCACTTGATAATATAGAGGAGGTCATAAGAATTATTCGTTCTTCACAAAATGTAACCATTGCCAAAGAAGGTTTGATAGAAAAATTCTCTTTATCAGAGGTACAGGCACAAGCGATTGTTGATATGAGACTTCGTGCTTTAACAGGATTGGAAAGAGCTAAATTAGAGGCAGAGTACAATGAATTAATGGCGAAAATAGCTGAATTAATAGCAATTCTTGGTGATGAAAAAAAGCTTCTAAATCTTATCAAAGAGGAACTTTTGATTATCGAAGCTAAATTTGGAGATGTTAGAAGGACTACAATTGGATTTGATGAATATGATATCACAATGGAAGATATGATACCAGACGAAAGTACCGTAATTGCAAGAACGAACTTAGGATACATTAAGAGAATGACACCAGATAATTTCAAGAGCCAGCACAGAGGTGGTAAGGGAATTAAGGGTATGCAGACGATTGATGAAGATTATATAGAAGATCTTTTGATGACAACATCTCATCATTACTTAATGTTCTTTACGAATACAGGTAGAACCTATAGACTCAAAGCTTATGAAATACCTGAAGCTGGCAGAACTGCAAGAGGAACTGCAATCATCAACTTACTGTTATTACAGCCAGGTGAGAAGATTACAGCAGTGATTCCAATAAAAGAATATGAAGATGATCATTATTTATTTATGACGACTAAAAAGGGTATTGTTAAGAAAACCCCAGTTAGCGCATATTCTAATATTAGAAAAACAGGAATTCAAGCAATTACGTTGAAAGAAGATGATGAACTTATCGAAGTTAAGCTTACAGATAAGACAAAAGATATTCTTCTTGTAACGAAGCTTGGCCAATGTATCAGATTTAAAGAGGCAGATGTGCGTCCAACAGGTAGAAGTGCGATGGGTGTTATCGGTATGAATCTGATAGATGAAGATGAGATAATAGGAATGCAACTAAACACACAAGGAGATTCTCTTCTTATCGTATCAGAACGTGGTATGGGTAAGAGAACCTTAATGGACGAATTTACAGTTCAGCATCGTGGTGGTAAAGGCGTTAAATGCTATAAGATTAATGAAAAGACTGGTAATGTAATTGGCGTTAAAGCCGTTGATGAAACAAGGGAAATTATGATTATTACTACAGAAGGAATAATTATACGTCTTAAAGTTCAAGATATTTCACAACTTGGAAGAATTACATCAGGTGTAAAGTTAATTAATCTTGCGAATGGTATCAAGGTAGCAACAATTTCTAAAATCAGAAGTAATCCAAACGATGAAAATGATAACGAAGTTGAAGGTTTTGAAGCAGATGAAGATGATATCGATATTTCAGATGAAGCACAAGTAACAGATGAAGTTGAGATAATAGAAGAAGTAAAGATAACGGATGTTATAGATGAAATTGAGAAGAAAGAAGACTCAGAGGAAATCTAAATAACAGATATATAAAAAAAAGAAGATGAGTCATATGCCATTTGGTTAAAAAACCAAATTAGTATATGACTCATCTTTTTGAATTCTACGTATTTTCAATGGAATATCAATCATTTATTGTATAAATATGTATCATATGATACTATAAAATACGAAAAAGTCATTTTTAATTTACAATAAAAATTAAATTTTAAAATATATAGGAAAGAGGTATCATAGTGAGGAATGTACATGTAGATATAGTGACTGAAAATGTTAAAAAAATGTGTATTGAAGCAAATTATTATCTTTCAGAAGACATGAAAAAGGTATTTAACCAAGCGGTAGAAGATGAAAAATCACCACTTGGAAAGCAGATTCTCAATCAATTAAAAGAAAATCTTGATATCGCATCAAAAGACATGATACCAATTTGTCAGGATACGGGAATGGCAGTTATTTTTATTCAAGTTGGGCAAGAGATTCATTTTGAAGGTGGAAATATTACAGATGCAATTAATGAAGGTGTTAGACGTGGATATATAGATGGATATTTAAGAAAGTCCGTTGTAAAAGATCCTATTTTTCGGGAAAATACGAATGACAATACACCCGCTGTAATTCATTATGAAATTGTTGATGGTGATAAGATTGATATTACTGTTGCGCCAAAAGGATTTGGAAGCGAAAATATGAGTCGCGTATTTATGTTAAAACCAGCGGATGGAATTGAAGGCGTGAAAGAGGCCGTTCTTACAGCTGTGAAGGACGCTGGTCCTAATGCTTGCCCTCCAATGGTAGTAGGAGTAGGAATAGGTGGTACATTTGAAAAATGTGCGATTCTTGCAAAAAAAGCGCTTACCAGAAATCTTGAAGAATCATCATCAATTCCATATGTGTGTGATCTTGAAGTTGAGTTATTAGAAAAAATTAATAAGTTAGGAATTGGACCAGGTGGGTTAGGAGGAACAAAAACTGCACTTGCAGTAAATGTGGAAACATATCCAACGCATATTGCGGGTCTTCCAGTGGCAATTAATATATGTTGTCACGTTAATAGGCATGTACATAGAATAATATAAGACATTTAAAATAGCTTTGATAAAATTGAACTTAATACCAAAAATATATAAAATAGTCATCGATATCCACAATATTTGATAAATCACATTGAATTTGTGGATAATTGTGATAGAAAGTAGGTTAGATATGGATAAGTATATAAAAGCACCAATATGTGATGAGGAGGCCAAATCTTTAAGAGCTGGAGATTATGTATATATTACTGGAACCATTTATTCAGCAAGAGATGCTGCACATAAGAGAATGTATGAAGCGCTACAAAGACAAGAAAAACTTCCTATAGATATGAAAAATAATATTATATATTACATGGGGCCATCACCAGCAAGACAAGGGAGGCCAATCGGATCGGCTGGTCCAACAACATCAAGCCGTATGGATAAATATGCACCATCATTACTTGACTTAGGGTTAAAAGGAATGATTGGTAAAGGAAAAAGAAGTGAAGTTGTCAAGGAGTCAATTATAAGAAATTGTGCTGTGTACTTTGCTGCGGTAGGGGGAGCCGGTGCATTGTTGTCACAAAGGATTACCAAATCAACAGTGATAGCATACGAGGATTTAGGAACAGAAGCAATTAGAGAACTAGAAGTTGAGAACTTTCCAGTAATTGTTGTTATAGATAGTGAAGGAAATAATCTATATGAAACAGCAATTAAGGACTATTTCATAGACTAGCTGCATATAATAGGTTTTATTGATATTGGAAAAGTTAAATTGATTTTCTCAGTATCCAGTTGTGTTTAAAATCCCCAAACCCAAGATATTCAGATGTATCCGATCTTGAAAGATACTGTTCGCTCGTTACCATTTGTACCAACAAAATTTTTGGTGATTTGAAGGTTTTTATTTCATTCATTGTAAATATCACCGTTCTAATTGCGTCCAATATCTTCAACTATTATGAGGTTTTAGTATACTATAGTTGGGACTTAATCATTTGTGGTATAAGAGGACATTATCAAATGTGGATCATAATGTCAACCATTTTTGAAAATGTCCCAATTAATTACAAACATTAGCACCAGAATCTGGTGCTAGATTTCAATTGTTAAGCAACATCTTTTCTATGTGCTTGCTTTTTCATATATCTTTCAAAAGATG
>Ga0302173_10000687_pt1 | contig 17810 bp, 16 predicted proteins | sample I_Fen_N3_1_FD_198785 | JGI IMG/M metagenome (GOLD analysis project Ga0302173, IMG submission 198785) | Peat permafrost microbial communities from Stordalen Mire near Abisko, Sweden - I_Fen_N3_1 | ecosystem: Environmental > Terrestrial > Soil > Wetlands > Permafrost | place: Sweden: Abisko... | reverse complement strand
ATGATGGAAGAAAAATTAATGAAGCTTGTAGCAGAAGGTAAGGTAGCTATTCCAGCTAATATTAATCATAAATCTCTTAGTCCAGAAGGTATTGGAGATGGACTTAAAACAAAAATAAATGTAAACCTTGGTGTTTCAGGAGATTGCATTGATTACTCCAACGAAATGAAAAAAGTAAAAATGGCAATTGAGTTCGGTGCTGAAGCTATAATGGATTTAAGTAACTATGGAAAGACTCAAGAGTTCAGAGAAAAACTTATTGAATATTCGCCAGCTATGATAGGTACAGTTCCAATGTATGATGCAATTGGATATCTAGAAAGAGATCTTTTGGATATAAAAGCTAAGGATTTTCTTGATGTAGTTAGGAAGCATGCAGAGGCTGGAGTTGATTTTGTTACTATCCACGCTGGTTTAAATAAGAGAACAGTTGAATTATTTAAAGAAGATAAGAGAAGATTAAATATTGTATCTCGTGGAGGGTCTTTATTATTTGCTTGGATGGAAATGACGGGAAATGAAAATCCATTCTATGAATATTATGATGAATTACTTGAAATACTTAGAGAATACGATGTTACAATAAGTCTTGGGGATGCAATGAGACCAGGATGTCTTGATGACTCAACTGATGCAGGACAAATTACTGAACTTATAGAACTAGGATTACTCACAAAGAGAGCTTGGGCAAAAGATGTTCAAGTTATGGTCGAAGGACCAGGACACATGGCTATGAATGAGATTGCAGCTAATATGCAAATTCAAAAAAGATTATGTCACGGTGCACCTTTTTATGTACTTGGACCTCTTGTTACTGATATTGCCCCAGGATACGATCATATTACATCAGCTATCGGTGGAGCTATTGCAGCAACACATGGAGCAAATTTCCTTTGTTATGTAACACCTGCTGAGCATTTAAGACTTCCAGATTTATCAGATGTTAAGGAAGGAATTATCGCATCAAAAATTGCAGCTCATGCAGCAGATATAGCTAATGGAATTCCTGGAGCAAGAAACCAAGATAATGCAATGGCAGACGCTCGTCAAAAACTTGATTGGGATGAAATGTTTAAGGTTGCTATTGATGGTGAAAAAGCTAGAACGTATTTTGAAAGTCTGCCACCAGAAGAAAAACACAGCTGCTCTATGTGTGGAAAAATGTGTGCGGTAAGAACAACTAATAAAATATTAAATGGTGAAAAAGTAGAACTTTTTGATCAAAAATAGGAGATGAAATGTATATGAATAATGAAATAGTTATAAAAGTAGGAAAATTATTAGATGAGGTTAGAAATAAGAAACCTCTTGTACATAATATAACAAATTATGTTACAGTTAATGATTGTGCAAATATATTACTCGCATTAGGAGCATCACCAATTATGGCTGATGATATTAAGGAAGCAGCTGATATTACTAAGATTTCATCTGCTCTTGTAATAAATATTGGTACGCTAAATGAAAGAACTATTGAATCTATGATTGCATCAGGCAAGAAAGCCAATGAATTGAATCTTCCAGTTGTATTTGATCCAGTAGGTGCAGGTGCATCTGAATTTAGAAATGCAACTACAAAAAGAATATTAGAAGAAGTGAAAATAAGTGTTCTACGTGGGAATATGTCTGAAATTAAATTTATAAGTGGATTAAAATCAACAACTAAGGGTGTTGATGCTTCTGAAAGTGATACAAATATCGGAAATGATGAAGGGATTAATGTAGCTAAAAATTTAGCTACTAAGCTTAATTGTACTGTAGCAATTACAGGCGTAACTGATATTATATCTGATGGAAATAGAGTAGCTATACTTGAAAATGGTGATAAAATGCTTGCAAATGTTACAGGAACAGGTTGCATGACAAGTGCATTAGTTGGAGGATTTTGCGGAGTGGGTTCAGATTATTTCATAGCTGCTATTGGCGGAATTATGTCCATGGGGATTTGTGGAGAGATAGCTTCTGAAAATGCAGGACAAATTGGGATTGGTAGTTTTCATATTGCTATTATAGATGCTATTAGTAATTTAAATTCTGAAATAATTAGTAATATGGGTAAAGCTCAATAAATAAAAAATGTAATAATTATTAAGGCATATGAAAAAAATAATATCCACATTTAATAGTGGCATGTTATTCTTTGAGTATGCCTTAATAATTCACATTTGATAAGGCATACTCAAAAAAATAACAAATTGAAAAATAATTTGAGGAGGAAAATTTAAATGAAAGAAAAAATAGATTATAGTATCTATCTTATTACAGACAGGAATTTGATGAGTACAGAAACGTTAGAAGAGGCTGTAGAACAAGCTATTATTGGCGGATGCACATTAGTTCAATTAAGAGAAAAAGATTGTTCCTCTCTTGATTTTTATAATACTGCTGTTAAAGTAAAAGGAATAACAGATAAATATAATGTCCCATTGTTAATAAATGATAGATTAGATATTGCACTCGCAGTTGATGCGGCTGGAGTACATGTTGGGCAAAGTGATTTGCCAGCAACAGTTGTTAGAAAAATTATTGGTGAAGATAAGATTATTGGAGTTTCAACAGGATCTTTAGAACAAGCACTTAAGGCACAAAAAGATGGAGCAGATTATATAGGGGTTGGAGCCATGTATGCAACAGGTACTAAAAAAGATGCAAATTCAACTAGTATGGAAGAGTTGAAGAAAATAAGAGAGAATGTATCTTTACCTATAGTAGTAATTGGCGGAATTAATAAAGAAAGAATTAAAGACTTTGAAGGCATGGGGATTGATGGGCTTGCAATAGTTTCAGCTATTATTGCTCAAGCGGATATTGTTGAGGCTACAAGGGAGTTAAAATCCATATTTACACAAGGTTAAACTTTAAAATAAACTTTATAATTTAAATAATATTATTTATAATGCAATTCTTATACTATATAAGTTGCAATAAATATCTTACAATTTGATATAAAGCCTGTTTTATAATTTAAGATTCCCATTAACAAAAATTATTGCTAAGAAAATAAGCAGAACAACATAGTCTGCTTATTTTCTTGTATGAAATTGCAATTGTTATATGATAATTGGCATTAGCAATGAGATAAGAAAGTTAATAAAGGATTTGGTATTGAATTCTTTTATGTAGTTGTTTAAGAATTCATATAAATATAGTTATTTTGAATTATTGATGTCATGTGCTTCTTTTGACCATTTTGTAATTTCATTTAATGCATTCACTAAATTTAATCCGTTTGGAGTTAGCGAATATTCCACACGTGGAGGAATTTCGTTATATTGAATCCTTTTAACTATATTTTCCTTTACTAGTTCTTTTAAAATTTTAGTGAGCATCATATCTGTAATACCATTTAATTGCCGTTTTAATTCATTAAATCTAACATATTCCGCTCTGTGTAATGACCATATAAGTCTTATTTTCCATTTTCCACCTATAATATTAGTTGCATATTCGAGTGGGCAATCTGAAAGTAAGAATTTATTTTCAGTCAATCTAATCAACTCCTGCTTAATTTGTAATTTTTTATATCTATTATAATACAGATAAATACACAATACTATATTTTATTATAGTATCTATTATTTTATTGCGTACTTGTTAGGCATGGATTTATGAATATAATTAAATTTGTAAGAAAGATTTAACTTGAGTTAACATAAAAAAATGTATATTTATAAAAAAGAAAAAAATAATTAAGTGAAAGTGGTGTTTATAAATGAAAATAGAAATTTGGTCAGATTACGCATGTCCATACTGTTATATAGGGGAACGTCAATTAGAAAAGGCTTTAGAGAGTTTTTCAGATGAAGAAAGTATAGATATTAGTTATAAAGGTTTTGAACTAGATCCAAGTGCTAGTTATGAAACAACAACAGATACAAGAGAAAGAATTTCAGGAAAATATCGTATGAGTCTTGAAAAATCACAACAGATGATAGATAGTATAACTGAATATGCTAAAAGAGTTGGCCTAGATTATAATTATGGTACAACACGTTATACAAATACATTTGATGCTCATCGTATTGCAAAATATGCAGAAACTAAAGGAAAAGGATTAGAAATATCAGAAAAGTTATTCCATGCATATTTTACTAAAAATAAGCAATTGAGTGATCATAAGGTCTTAACTGATATTGCTATTGAACTTGGTTTAGATAAATTAGAAGTAGAAGATGTATTAAAGAATAAAAAGTTTGCAGAAGATGTTCGTAATGACGAACATGAAGCTAGTAGACTTGGAATACACTCAGTTCCATTCTTTTTGATTAATGAAAAATATTCACTTTCAGGTGCTCAACCACCAGAAGCATTTGAAAAGATTATTGAAAAAGTATTACAAGAAGAAAAAATAGAAGCTCATAACTTAGATGGTATGGTTTGTAATAGTGATGGCTGTAGTATTCCATCCAGATAAGAAACAATAATTATATATTGCTGTTATTTTTAATAATAAAGCTCATAGACTATGACTTGCAAGGAGGATACAAATGATTAAAAAATTACCAGTAACGGGTATGTTTACAACAAATTCATATTTTTTAATAGATAGTGAAACTAATCATGGCTTTTTAATTGATCCAGCTGCAGAAGCTGGTAAATTATTAAATTATATAAACGTAAATAATTTAATAATTGAAAAGATTCTTATAACACATGGTCATTTTGATCATATTGGTGCAGTAAAAGAAATAAGTGAAGCGCTAAACATACCAGTTTATGTACATGAAAAAGCAGCATTTGTAGGCGATAATATTTTTTATGGTGGCATGGGTAGAAGTGATTTTTATGGTGGAGATTCAGTTACATTGCTTACTGAAGTTAAAAATAAAATTTTAACGATGCCAGAAGACACTGTACTTTATCCGGGACATGGTAAGGAAACAACAGTAAGACGTGAGAAAAATACAAATCCTTATTTTAATATGTCTAGTAAGTAGTTTTAATTTACTTAAATTTATATTGTAAAGGAGTTTTTGCAATGATGAATGATACTATAGCTACAATTCAAAAGAGAAGAAGTATTCGAATTTATGATGAAAAGCAAATTGAAGATGAACAATTAAATTTGATTATTGAATCAGGAAGATATGCACCTAGTGGAGGAAATAGCCAATCAACACGTTTTCTTGTGATTCAGAACAAAAGTGTGTTGAGCAAATTGGAGGAATTGGTGGAGAATGGATTAGCAGAAATGGAAATTCATGAAAACACTTATAAAAGTCTTAAGAGTTTTATTTTAAGAGCAAGGAAAGGTGGAGTGCACTTTTCGTATAGGGCGCCTACTTTGGTTGTTGTATCAAACAAAAAGGATTATGGGAATGCAATGGCTGACAGTGCAGTGGCAATTGAAAATATGATGATAGCAGCAACTTCATTGGATATAGGCTCATGTTGGGTTAACCAATTGAAATGGTTGAATAATAATGAACTAATATGTGATTATATGAGTGAACTTGGAATTCCAGATGATGAGGTGATTTGTGGAGCGGTTTCATTAGGATATTCAAAACAGAGCAATATGAATCCATTACAAAGAAACGGTAACCCTGTGATATTTGTGAAGTAATTATAAAAAAATTAGATGTTATAATAAACCCAATAGAACGGCAGTATTGCTTTTCTACGGGTTTTAAAACTTAATAATTTAATAGAATTGATACTTAATTATAATTTATTCGTATCAAAAATAGTATTGGAGGAAAAAAATTATGTTTATTTTATTATCAAAGTACATAAAACCAGTGGAGGAAATCGATAAAGAATTAGAAAATCATATTAAATATTTGGACAAGTATTATTCTTTGGGAAAATTTGTTTGTTCAGGAAGAAGAAATCTAAGAATAGGTGGAGTAATTCTTTGTAAGTGTGAAAATGAAGAAGAAGTCAAAGAAATACTTAAAGAAGACCCGTTTTCTTCTAAAGGGATTGCTGAATACGAAATAATAGAATTTTCACCTACAAAATATGCAGAAGGATTTGAAAAATTTATAAATGCATAATATTCTATTTTGAGGATGAAAAGATTGGCATTGCATTTCCTTAAAAATCAATTAGGCATATTAAAGAAAATATAATTAAAGAAAGAGTAACATAACATATGGGGAATATGAATGTTACTCTTTATCTATTATATTTATAGGGTAAATAATTATGAAAAAAAGTTTTATTAATATTATGTGTTCCTTTTGACCATTTTCCACCTATAATATTAGTTGCATATTCGAGTAAACAATCTGGAAGTAAGAATTTATCTTCGGTCAATCTATTCAAATATCCTTTAATATGTGATTTTTTATATCTATTATAATAAATTAGAAGTAGAAAATATATTAAAGAAGAAAAAGTTTGCAGCAGATGTTCGTAAGGACGAAATAGAATATGATAGACTTGGAATACAAGCAGTTCCATTCTTTTTGATTAATGGAAAATATTCTAATTGAAGATAATTATAAGTAATAATAAAAAGAAATATTTCGTTCACGTACGAAATAAATTGGAAGTATAATACGAAAATAAAATGAAAGAGCAACAAATGAGGAGAAAATTTATGTTTAAGTCTATAAGAAAAAACTTGATTTTCAATTTTGTAGTGATAGCTGCAATTATTTTAATGCTGGTTACTGTTTCTGGAGTAATAATAGGAAAAAGAATAGCTGAGCTTATAGAAAGGTTAGAATTTACTATTGGAGAAGTAGGTAAAGGAGATTTAACTGCAGAATATTCGGTTGTTAAAAGGAAGGATGAAATTAGCAAAAAATATAACTAGTTTATCAAGTACTATAGAAGATATGCAAAAATCATTTCACCTTGTAAGAAATAAAGTGGGAGATTTAGATGAAACTATATCACAAATCAATTCTATAGTAGATGTTATAAACAGTGTAGAGAAGCAAACAAATCTTTTGGCATTAAATGAATCTATAGAAGCAGGAAGAGGTTTTTCAGTAGTAGCTGAAGAAATAAAAAAACTCGCGGAAGAAGTTCTAGACTCTGCTAAAAACATAACAGGTTTAGTTAATAAGGTTATGAAAGAAACAAAGGATGTTTCAGAAACTACTGATTTGGCAGCTAATATAGTAGAGGGAAGTAAAGAAAATATAGAAGAATCAGTAAGTGTATTTAGGGAAGTTATTAATAAAGTGAATAACATTCCAGTAAAAATAAATGAAGTTAATGAAGTACTTCAAAGAACTATGAAAGGTAAAGATAAAATTTTATCTACGGTGGAGAGTATAGCATCTAATTCAGAGGAAATCTCATCACTTTCAGAAGAAGTTACAGCATCTACACAAGAACAAGCTGCTATAACTAATGGAATAGCTATTACAGCTAACGAATTACTTAATATGCAAATGATTTAGAAAAGAATGCTTCAATTTTTAAAGTGCAATTTTCAGCAACTTTAGACTTGCTATTTATTTTTATAGGCCTAAATACTACATATTCTTTTGGTATGTATTTATTTATTCAAAATATAAGGATGAATAGTAATTTAAGAACTAGCACAACGCGTTATTATAATAACTTTATTAATACTATTGTTTTCATAATACAAATAAGGAATAGATTATTAAGTATTTACTATATTGCATACAAGTATTGCCATATCCTCATCACTTTCTTTCATGCCACTCTTAGCCCACTCAATTAATAGCCTGTAAAGCCCTCCAGCTATAAATTCTATAACATAACTTTTATTTATTGGAGAAAATGATTTTTGGCATACACTTTCCTTGCAGAGTGTATTAAATAATTTAATACATCTCTCAAGGAGCAAATTAGTCAAATTGGAATTAATTAGATTAGTCATCAATTTTTCATGTTTTCTGAAGTAAGAAAAATATAAGCATATGCTCTCGTATGTATTTATTTCTCCCAAATCTAATATTTGGTTAGTGTATTCTTGGAAAAGTTCATCAAGATAACAACTAATAATGTCTTCCATTACATTGTAATTTCTATAAAAGGCCATTCGTGACACACCAGCCTTTTTAGCCATCTCTGTTATAGTGATTTCTTTAAAATTCTTTTGTTCCATTAAAATCATAAGTGATGTAAAAATGCTTTCTTTTGCTATATGATTTTGCAAAGTATTATTTTTATTTTCCATAAACAATATCTCCTCTTATGTAACATCTGATAGAAATAGCATTGAAATGTTCTATATCTTACAGTATATTATATTTAAGAGCGAGTTACAATTGTAACGTCAGTATTGAGGAGGCAATTATGAAAATATTATATTTTACAGCAACAGGAAATAATTTATATGTAGCAAAGAGAATTGGAGATGAGTATTACTCTATTCCTAAGCTAATAAAAGAAGGGCGATTTGATTTTGAGGATGAAAAAATTGGTATTGTATTTCCAGTTTATAACATTGGTGTCCCTAAAATTGTTGAAGAATTTCTAAATAAAGTGAGATTAAAAAGTAAATATATTTTTGGAATAGCAACTTATGGAGCCTTTTCTGGGTCAACAACAACACACCTTTTAGAACTTGGGAAAAGGAATGGAGTAGAATTTTCTTATATTAATGAACTAATTATGGTTGATAATTATCTTCCAGGGTTTGATATGAATAAGCAGATACAAGGTCAAGCTAAGAAAAACATAGAAGAAAATTTGGAGAAAATAATTAAAGACATTGAGGAAGGAAGAAAATATATTAAGAAACATACTATTATTAAGGAAGGTCTTAGAGTATTAGCTGATAAATTTTACGATAATGAATTTGAAAAGAATTTTTCAGTAGATAATAATTGCAATGGATGTAAAACTTGTGAAAAAGTATGCCCTGTTGATAATATAAAAGTAGATAAGAAGCCTGTTTTTAATAATAATTGCCAACATTGTTTATCATGTATTCACAATTGTCCAAAGAGAGCAATAAGCATTAAAAAGGAAAAGAATAAGGTGAGATTTATTAATGAAAATATTACTTTGAAAGAAATAATTGATTCTAACAAATAGGTGGCATTCACCTATTTATACAGTGATAGAGTTTAAAAAATCATTTAATTATAAATAAAAGAATACCCCCAATATCTAGAGGTTCTTATTTTGTAAGTTTTTCTTTTATATTGTTGCTTTATATCTTAGCTTTTTTCTGTGTTAAATATACATTCTGTGTCTCAGTATAATAATAAGACAGTAAATCATCCTTATTATCAAAATGATGATAATAGCTACCAATAGAAGAATTAGTAATTGATTTAGAAGTACAATTAAATGATATTGCAGAGAGAATCAGAATTTTAGATGAAGAGTACTCAGAAAAAATGGATATTGAAGTCGTAAAGTAGCTAAGTATACAAAAGTTTGTATACTTATTATTTTTGGGGTAGTAGATAGTTTTGTTTTTACACAAAACTATTTTTAATAGGATTGTAAGAATTATTTGGTATAATATAAAGATAAAAAGCATTTATAATTGATAACTACACTCGTGTAGATAAGCAATTTAAATTAAAATAATGAAAACAATGGAGGTATTTTTTATGGTTATTGCAATTATTGGTGCAGGTGCTATGGGGTGCTTGTATGGAGCATATTTAAGTAGAGAAAATGATGTTATTATGTTAGATAGTTATGAACCTCAGGTTAATTCAATAAATCAAAATGGAATTACGCTTATAGAAGCAGATAATAGTGAACAAGCATATAAAAATGTAAAAGCATATAAATCTGGGACATGTAAAGAATCTGTAGACCTTGTAATTGTATTTGTTAAGAGCACATATACAGAAGAAGCCCTTGAAGAAAATAAAGATTTATTTGGTAAGAATACATTCGTTATGACGCTTCAAAATGGAGCAGGTAATGATCGTAAAATAAAAAAATATGTTGATGAACAAAATATAATTATAGGAACATCAAAACATAATGCTGTAAATCTCGGAGAAGGAAAAATAAAACATGGAGGGTCAGGGATTACTACAATTGGAAGCAATTATAATGCTGATACTGTAGTTGATTTAGTAGCATCTTGCTTAAGAAAATCAGAAATTGAGGTGGAAGTATCAGATGATATTCAAAGAATTATATGGAGCAAGTTATTTGTAAATCTTTCTATTAACACATTTACTGCTTTAATCCAAACACCTATTGGTTATATGATACAAAATGAGAGTGCATGGAATTTTGCAAAGCGTCTTGTCTATGAAGCTGTTGAGGTTGCTGAAGCGGATGGAACATATTTTGACAGAAGAGAAGCATTAGAAATGGTGCGTGACGTATGTACTAAAGCAGGAGCAGGATATTCATCTATGTATCAAGATAGAAATAAAAAAATTAAGATGGAAATAGATGCTATAAACGGTGCCATTGTAGAGCAGGCAAAACTTTATGGCGTACCTACGCCTTATAATTCATTGATTGTGGATTTAATACATGCTGTTGAGGGTGCATATGATTTATATGATTAAGATTTTTTAAAAAGATATTATGTTTAAAAGATGTAAGGCACATTCAAAAAAATAACAAGTCCATCTGCTAGCCTATTTTCCATTATACTGCGTCGGCAGATCGCCCTAATAGGCTTGCTATGAGGACACTCTGCCTCCTTGCCTAATGAAAAATAGGCATGACATTTTGGACTTGTTATTTTCTTTCATGTGCCTAATATCTTTTTTCTTTAATATGCTTTAATCATATATGTTTTACGAGTATTATAAAAAATAAAGTTATTTTCAAAAGAAAGAGAGGTGATCATATATGAGATTAGATAAATTCTTAGCAGAATCATCTGCTGGGACTAGGAAAGCGGTTAGGAGTTATGTAAAAGAAGGCATGGTGACGGTAAATGGAGTCTTGATAACAGAACCTGCAATAGAAATTAATGAAAGTTCTGATGTTATTGAATATCTTGGTACAGTAGTTGATTATACTGGAAAAGTGTATTATATGTTGAATAAACCTGCTGGCTACATTACCGCAAGAAAGGATAAAGTTAATAAAACAGTATTTGATTTTTTTGAGGATGTTAATATGAATGGAGTTTTTCATGTTGGAAGATTAGATAAAGATACAGAAGGATTATTGCTTTTTACCAATGATGGTGAATTTGAACATCAATTAATGTATCCACAAAAACATGTTGAAAAAACTTATTTCTTTTGGGCATTAGGTTCTTTAGCTCAGGAAGATTTGAAAAAATTAGAGCAAGGAATTTATATGGGAAAAGATGAAATAATAACGAAACCCGCCAAAATAAGAGTGGAACAATGTGGAATGTATAAGGAGTTTAAACATGAAATAGCTAGTGATAATTTATACAATATAGATTCAAACAAATATGACCAGCCTGTTGTCTCTGGATATCTTACAATTTCAGAGGGACGTAAGCATCAGGTGAAACGTATGTTAAAGGTTTTGGGTTGTTATGTTGTATATTTAAAGCGGGTTTCAATTGGAAGTTTAATGCTAGATGAATCACTTAAAAAGGGTCAGTATAGATTCTTAACAGAATTAGAAGTTAAAAGTTTATTGGAAGTATCAGGGATAAAGTCTATTTTAAATAGTGAAGAAACGAAGCATTAACAAATAAATTACCTGAGTAAATTAGGCATGGCATTTTATATTTGTTATTTTCTTTCATGTGCCTAATTAATTGAGTATTGATGATTGAACACTCATAATTGCAATATATATATTGAATTAATTGTATTTTAATGATAATATTACATATATAATCAGAAAATTCTAACAATATACATAAATAGACAATATTGTTGTGATTAAAAGATATAAATCAAATGGAACATGTGAAAAATTCTCTTTATTGGGTACATTGAGAATTAGTAGTAGAGCGGGCCAATAATTAGTTTTAGTAGCTGATTATTGGTCTTTATTTTTATAAAATAAAAGGAGAATGGGGTTTATGAAGTTTGGGTTAAGGGGAAAAATGCTTTTTTTTATCATTTCATTATTAGTAATTTCTTTTACTGTTGTTTCTATAGTCAGTTATGAAGAATCAAAAAGTATTATTACTAAACAATTAAATACACAATTAATCATGAAGACTGATTATATGAAAGAAAAGATATTAAGTTTCTTTTCTCAAAGGCAAATAGTATTAGAAAATGAGACTCAGTATATAGCAGAATCTTTAAATAAAACTATGGAGGACAAAAATAATATTCTAGTTACCAAAAATAATATTAAAACTTATCTCATGTCACAATCAAATTTTATTAAAGATCGATATGGAATACTTGATGTTTATGTTGGCTATCCAGATGGTAGTATAGATTGTGCTTCAGGTTGGGTTCCAGGGGATTCAAGTTGGAAGTGTACTGAACGCTCTTGGTATAAAGATGCAATAGAGGCAAAAGGAAAACAAGTATACACTGATGTTTACATAGATGTAGATTCAAAAAAACCAGTGGTTACATTATCACAATTGATTAAAAAAAGTGATGGAAGTGCAGAGGCAGTTGTTGGATTAGATGTTCAATTATCAGAGCTATCGACTTTGTTTTCTGAAGAAAAGGTTGGAGAAAGCGGTTATCCATTCTTATTAAATAAAGATGGTAGATTTCTTATCCATCCTAAATATGAATTTAATGAAGATACTTCTAAAGCACAGACAATTTATAATATTTCAGGGGGAAGTTTGAAGGAGATTGGGGCGAAACTTACAACTAAAACTTTGGAGGCGTTGAAAGGCAATTTAGATGGAGTTACTAAAGTTTATTATTCAAAGAATATAGATAATACAGATTTTTATATTGTTTCAGCATTGACGGAGCAAGAATTTACAAAAGATTTAAGTAGACTTGTGGTTGTTATAGGAAGTATTTTGGCAGTTTCCATATTGTTTTTTAGTGGTGTAATTTTTATTTTTATTGGGCGTATTATTAAAGTTATAAAACAATTAGTTGAGGAAATAAAGCAAGTATCTGAAGGTAATTTGAATTATAAGTTAAATAAAATTAATAGAAGTGATGAATTAGGTACTTTAGCAACATCAATAGATACAATGCAACATTCATTAAAGACTATTATTAGGGGAATAATAATAGAAACGAAAAAAATAAATGATGTTATTAAAATTTCTAATACTAATATTGTAGAAATCACTGATAACTTGGAAGAGGCGTCTACTACAATTGAAGAATTATCTGCAGGAGTTGATGAAACAGCATCATCAACAGAAGAGATAAATTCTATTTCAGAAGAAATAGAAGATGCAATTGAAAATATAGCTGATAAAGCACAAGAAGGAGTTATATCAGCGAGTGAGATAACTGCTAAAGCAATTTCTTTGAAGGATAGTTCAATGAGGCATCAAAATGAAGCAAATGAAACAAGGTTTAAAATAAAAAACACAATGGATGAAGCTTTGGAGAAAATAAAAGAGGTTGAAAAGATTAAAACATTAACTAATTCGATATTACAAATATCTTCTCAAACTAATCTTTTAGCGTTAAATGCGTCAATTGAATCTGCAAGAGCAGGAGAAGCAGGCAAAGGATTTTCTGTAGTTGCAGAGCAAATAAAAAAATTGGCAGAGGACTCAAAGATAACTGTAAATGAAATACACAATACAGTTAATGTAATATTTGAGGCAGTAAATAACCTTACTCATATTTCTAAAGAAACACTAACATATATAGAAACAAAAGTTGTAGATAGTTATAAGGAGTCAGTTTTAGTTGGAGAAAGTTATGAAAAGGATGCTTTGTATGTTAATAATTTAGTATCAGATTTAAGTGTAACTTCAGAGAAACTTCTAATATCCATAAAGACTGTGACAGAATCAATTAATGGAATATCAGAAGCTAGTAATGATGGTGCAACAAGCACAAGTGATGTTGCTAATAAAATATTAAAAATAAAAGATAAGTCAAATGAGGTGAAAATTGAAACTAACAATTTAAATGAGAGTGTTGAGCGTTTAAATAATCTTATCTTAAAATTTAATATATAATTAAAGTATCTAATGCATTGGGTAGGGGCAGATATTTTTAACCCAATGCATTTGATTACTTTAAAAAGAAAATGCAAATAACTTGTTTATTCATATATAAGTATTGAGTTCTACTATATATATGAATAAATATAACGTGATAGGTAAAATTATGCCTGTATATTTAATTTTGAAAATGAATTAATTTTATCTGTGAACTTTAACATAACTTGATAATTGAGCATTGATAATTGAAACATATACATAAATTTATAAGAGAGGAAATCAAAAAAATGAGTATAGGTTACGCATGTTTAACAATTGGAGTTTTAAATAGTAATTTTAAAAGTTGTACAGCTAAAAATGTAAATCAAGAAAAATTATTAGATTTGATTTCACATAATTTAAATTCTCTTGAAAGTATAATTGATTATAATATTAAAAATAACATAAAGCTTTTTAGAATTAGTTCTGATTTGATTCCGTTTGGTTCTAGTCCAATAAATTCTCTTACTTGGGAGGAAGAATTTTGTTCTAAACTCAGTAAAATTGGAGAAAAAATAAAAATAAGTGGTATGAGAATTTCTATGCATCCTGGTCAATATACAGTACTTAATTCGCCCAATATAGATGTTGTAAATAGAGCTGTTGATGATTTAAATTACCATACTAAGATTTTAGATAGCCTTGGTGTAGGTGGTGATCATAAAATTGTACTGCATATTGGTGGAGTTTATAATGATAAAGAACAGGCAATAGACAGGTTTATAAATAATTATGATAAATTGAGTGATTCTATAAAACAGAGGCTTGTTATTGAAAATGATGATAAATCGTACAATATAAATGATGTATTAGAAATAGGAACTAAGCTTAAAATTCCAGTTATTTTTGATAATCTTCATAATGAAATTAATTTTTATGATAAAGAGAAGAGCGATGTATATTGGATTAATCAATGTAAAGGAACTTGGCAAGAGAAGGATGGAAATCAAAAAATACATTATTCTCAGCAAAATTTATTAAAGAAATTAGGATCACATTCTAGAACTATAAGGCTTGATAAATTTATTGAATTTTATGAAAGTTTGGGTAGAGAAGACATAGATATAATGCTTGAAGTTAAGGATAAAAACCTTTCAGCAGTGAAATGCATAAATGCTACTGCTAAAGATAATAAAATAAAAAGACTTGAAGATGAATGGAGCAAATATAAATACACAATCTTAGAAAATTCACCTAATAATTATTTAGAAATAAGAAAGTTACTTAAAAATAAAAATGATTACCCTGTTGCTTCATTTTATAACTTTATAGAAGCTTCTATGGAAACGAATATTACAGTTGGAAATTCTATAAATGCTCTATTGCATGTTTGGGGGTATTTCAAAAATATTTCAGAAGATAAGGAGAAAAACAGTTTTTATAAAAGTATTGGGGATTATAAGGAAGGCAAAACATCTATTAGTGCAATTAAAAATAAATTGTGGAAGATGACTGTTAAATATAATCAACCCTATCTTTTGAATTCATATTATTTTTTTCTTTAAAAGAAGTATTCCTATTACTAAGGAGAAAGAGGTATAATATTGTCAGATAAACTAATAGTACTTGGCATATTAGAAGGAGGATTTTTACATGAAAACATTAGAACTAAAAAAGAATTTTTACTGGACAGGAGTATTAGATCCAGATTTAAAAGTATTTGATATTGTTATGGAAACAGAATTCGGAACTTCTTATAATTCTTATTTACTTAAAACAAGTGAAAAGATAGTCTTATTTGAAACAGCTAAAGCTAAGTTTTTTGATGGATATTTAGAAGCATTAAATAAGCTTGTTAATATTAATGATATTGATTATATAGTAGTAAATCATACAGAACCAGATCATGCAGGTAGTATAGAAAAACTTGTTGAGATAAATCCTAATATTAAAATTGTTGGGACTGGGGTTGCAATAGGATTTTTAAAGAATATTGTAAATCGTGATTTTTATAGTATAGCAGTAAAGGAAAATGATACTTTAGATTTAGGTGATAAAACTTTACGTTTTATGTTGCTACCTAATTTGCATTGGCCTGACACTATGTATACATATATTGAAGAAGATAAAACTATAGTTACTTGCGATTCTTTTGGTGCACATTATAGTTTTGATGAAGTTTTATTAAGTAAGGTTAAAGATAATGAAGGCTATATGAGAGCTAATAAATATTATTTTGATAATATTATTGGACCTTTTAAGCAACCGTTTATGATAAAAGCATTAAATAGAATTAAAGATTTAGAGATTGATATGATTTGTACAGGACACGGACCTGTAATTGATTGTAGAGTGGATGAAATAATAGAAATTAATACTAAATGGTGCGAAGTAGTTAATCCAAATCCAAGAAAAACAGTAATTATCCCATATGTAAGTGCTTATGGATATACAAAAGAATTAGCCGGAGAAATAGCTAAAGGTATTAAAGCAAGTGGAGATGTTGATGTAAGAGATTATGATTTATTAGAATCAGAGAAAAGCAAAGTTTTAGAAGAATTAGCATATGCAGATGGGATTCTTTTTGGTACTCCAACTATTGTAGGTGAAGCTTTAGAACCAATTTGGGATTTAACTACATCAATTTTTGCTAGAACTCATGGAGGAAAGCTTGCCAGTGCCTTTGGAAGTTATGGCTGGAGTGGAGAAGGAGTTCCTCATATTATACAAAGATTGAAGCAACTTAATATGAAGGTTATTGATGGCTTACGAATTAAGTTTAAACCAAGTGATAATGAATTAAGCGAAGCTTATGATTATGGTTATAATTTTGGATGTATTCTTCAAGAGAAAGAAAATATAAAGAAAAAGTCTGGCAATAGAACATTAGTAAAATGCTTAGTTTGTGGTGAAATATTTGATTCTAGTCTTGAAATTTGTCCAGTTTGTGGAGTTGGAAAAGAAAATTTCATATCAGTTGATGTAGAAGAAAATAATTATAAGAAAAATACAAAAGAAATTTATTTAGTTCTTGGAAATGGTGCTGCAGGAATAAGTGCTGCAAAGGCCATACGAGAACGAAATGAAACTTGCGCTATAGTAATAGTATCAAATGAGAGTGTGCTTGGATATAACCGTCCAATGTTAACAAAATCAATGATAGCTAAGTTTAATGCAAATCAAATTGCAATTCATAATGAAGTTTGGTACAAAGAAAATAATATAATAAATGTACTAGATAAAGAAATAGTTAAGATTGATACAAGAGAAAAAGAAGTCATTTGTAAAGATGAAATGAAGTTTAAATATGATAAATGTATTTATGCTTTAGGTTCTAACTCTTTTGTTCCTCCAATTCCAGGAGTTAAAAAAGAAGGAGTTATAGCAATTCGTAGCATTTCTGATACTGATAAAGTTGTAGAATTGTTGCCAAGAGTAAAAAATGCGGTTGTAATTGGTGGTGGAGTTCTAGGTCTTGAAGCTGCTTGGGAATTAAGTAAAGCAAAATGTAAAGTTACTGTATTAGAACTTGCAGATAAATTAATGGGTCGCCAATTAGATTATGAAGGTGGAAAATTCCTAGAAGAAGTAATTAAAGGCACAGGGATAGATATAAGATTAAATGTTAAAATTGATGAAATACAAGGTAAAGGCTCAGTAACAGGTTTGAAAATTAATGGTAACGAAGTTATTTCCGCAGATCTTGTTATTATATCTTGTGGAATTTCTCCTAATAGTAAGCTTGCAAAAGAAACAGGAATTAATACAAATAAATCTATAATTGTTAATGATAAAATGGAGACTAATATTTCTGATATTTATGCATGTGGAGATTGTGCTGAATATGATGGAATAAATTATGGAATCTGGCCACAAGCTTTAGAAATGGGTAAAGTAGCAGGGGCAAATGCAA
>Ga0302173_10000684_pt1 | contig 17843 bp, 14 predicted proteins | sample I_Fen_N3_1_FD_198785 | JGI IMG/M metagenome (GOLD analysis project Ga0302173, IMG submission 198785) | Peat permafrost microbial communities from Stordalen Mire near Abisko, Sweden - I_Fen_N3_1 | ecosystem: Environmental > Terrestrial > Soil > Wetlands > Permafrost | place: Sweden: Abisko... | reverse complement strand
CCAATTTCTAAATACGGCTTTATCGCTATAATTCAGCGTTTTAAAAGACATTAATAAAACAAATGCACCAAAAAACAATATTACTTTTCTCATATAGGTTAAGATTTAATTGTTGCTAAAATACAATTATTTATAACATATAAAATAAGTTTTGTTTTTTTTATGGTATGGTTATTGAAGAATAATTCAATGATTTTAACAAGTATAATATTATGAATAAAATTATTTATGTAGGTTTAATTTTTATTAATATAATTTCTTTAAATGCACAAAATAAAACTAACGTTTATGCTACAGATTCTTATGTAAGAGAAAATTTAGATTTAAATGAAGTTGCTAAACTTTATGAGGAATCAGTAGATCTTCAAGATTTTGAAACACGATTAAATAATCCGGGTTACCGTATTTCAAATTTGGATTTAAATAATGACGAAAAAGTTGATTATCTAAGAGTGACTCAAAAAATTGAAGGCAATATGGTTAAAGTCATTATCCAATCAGAAATTGCTCCCAGTACTTATCAAGATGTTGCAAGCATGAATTTGTTACTTCAGCCCAAGAAGAAAAAAACTCGTTCTAACCCTGTTGCTGTCGTACCAGCTGTATTAACTGCCTTAGACATAATTTATAAAATAGCTATTATAAAAAACGAAATTGAACACTATTAATCAACAACTTAAAAACATATATTCTTAAGTGTTTTTTGTGGCATAATAATTGGATAATCGTAAATACAAATCTTAACGAAAGATATATCATGAAAACGAAACTACTTTTAATAGCACTAATAACATTAACCATAAGTTCTTGTCAAGCTCAAGCCGGAGCAACAGTATATGCAAAAAATTCAGACATAAGCGATAATTTAGATTTAAGAGCTGTGGCTTCTATTTTTGGCGAATCGGCAAATCTTCAAGATTTTGAAAGACGTTTGAATGATCCAAAATATCAAATTTCTAATCTTGACTTAAATGGAGATAACGAAGTTGATTATCTGCGTGTAATCGAATCTGTTGAAAACAGAACTCACGTTGTAATTATACAAGCGGTTTTAGATCGTGACGTATATCAGGATATTGCAACTATAGATGTTGAAAGAAATAATTATAATAAAGTTAGCATTCAAGTTGTTGGTAACACTTATTTATATGGAGCGAACTATATTTATGAGCCTGTTTACAATGTTGTACCAGTAATCTATAATTCATTTTGGGTTACCAATTACAGACCTTATTATTCAACTTGGGGATGGAATTATTATCCAACTTACTATACTGCATGGACGCCTTACCCTGTTTACAGATACAGAAATAACATTAATGTATACATTAACGTAAACAATCATTACAATTACGTAAGCACAAGAAGAAGCTATATAGCTCCTGTTTTGTACGAATCAAGACGTAGTTATGGTTACGAAACTAGACGTCCTGATTATAGCTTTGCTCAAAGACATTCTAACGCAACAAATAGATATGATTTAGATCAAAGACGTGTTGCAAGTAGAGAAACTAATAGAAATCAAAATTCGTACAATACGAACAGAACTAATACGGACAGAGTTTCTAGCGGAGATTACAGAACTTCAAATAGAAATTACTCTGAAAACAGAACAAATGGCGATAGAAACTATAACACTAACCGTGTAAGTTCAACAAATAGAGACAATTCAACTTCTGTAAGTACTCCTGTAAGAGTTGACAATTCTACAAGAACAGATAATAGAAGAAAGTACAACGAAAACAGCAGTAGTGTTTCAAGAGGAAATTATGACAACAGAGTAAATACAAATAGAACTGCATCTACTCCACAAACTGAAGCTCCAAGAAATAATTCTGAGAACAGAATGAATTCAGGCAGAACATATTCTAACACTCAAAGTCAAAGAGCAGAAGCTCCTAGAAATTATTCTGAAAACAGAGGTAGTTCAGCACGATCTGAAAGCACACAACGTTCTGAATCTCCTAGAGCTACTCAAGAGTCACGAGGTGGACAATCTCAAAGAGAAAGCGGCTCTAACTCTAGAAGTAACGGAAGAAGAGGCTAATATTAAAAACGCATTTCAGTATAAAAAATTAAAGCACAATTTAACGATTGTGCTTTTTTCATTCTTTTTAATTATAATTGATGCTAATTTGTTTTAAAACAGTAAATTTGCAACCGTCTTTTATAAAAACATACATGAGCGCATCGCATAAAAACTTACATAGTAAGTTGTCTATAGGGGGTTTATTGATAACATTAGGAATTATATATGGAGATATTGGAACTTCTCCACTGTATGTAATGAAAGCCATTCTTGGCGATTATGCAATTAATTCTGATATTGTTTTAGGCGGAATTTCTTGTGTTTTCTGGACATTGACTTTACAGACTACAATAAAATATGTACTTATCACTTTAAGTGCTGATAACCACGGAGAAGGCGGAATCTTTGCTTTATATGCCTTGGTTAAAAAAACAAAGATTCAGTGGCTCATTGTGCCCGCCATAATTGGAGGAAGTGCCTTACTTGCAGATGGTATTATAACCCCTCCTATCTCGATTTCTTCTGCTGTTGAAGGTATTAGAGCTTTTTATCCAACAATGGAAACTCAAACAATAGTTTATATTGTTATTGGTATTTTATTTATTTTATTTACCATTCAGCAATTTGGTACTAAGCTAGTTGGTAAGTTTTTTGCTCCAATGATGCTTATATGGTTTGCCATGTTAGGAACTTTGGGAACTATTCAAATCATTAGCCACCCAGAAGTTATTAAAGCAATAAATCCTTATTACGCATATCACTTACTTTCTATACATCCTGATGGATTTTTCGTATTAGGTTTTGTCTTTTTATGTACTACCGGAGCCGAAGCTTTGTACTCTGACATGGGACACTGCGGAAGAAAAAACATTAGAATTAGCTGGATGTTTGTAAAAACGACTTTAGTATTAAACTATTTTGGCCAAGCTGCATACTTAATACACCATGAAGGAAGCACTTTACAACAATTAGGTGGAGAAAACGGGAATCCTTTTTATCTAATTATGCCTCATTGGTTTCTTCCGTTTGGAATTGTAGTTGCAACTTTAGCAGCTGTAATTGCCTCTCAAGCTCTTATTAGTGGTTCATTCACTTTGATAAACGAGGCAATGAGATTAAATTTCTGGCCAAAGGTAAAAATTAAATATCCTACTGAAGTAAAAGGACAATTGTACATTCCGTCAATTAACTGGTTGTTATTTTTTGGCTGTGTTGGAATCGTTTTACACTTCGAAAAATCAGGGAATATGGAGCATGCCTACGGTCTTGCCATTATTTTATGCATGATCATGACTACTATTTTACTTAATTATTATTTAATAATGAAAAGAGTAAAACTGTACTTAATGGTCCCTCTTATCACTATTTACTTATTAATTGAATTCAGTTTCCTAATTGCCAATATTACGAAATTTGCAGAGGGCGGTTACGTAACGTTAATCATTGCAACAGCTTTAATTTCAATTATGACGATATGGTATTTAGCCAAAAGAATTAACAAAAACTACACTAAAATTGTCAAAATTGACGATTACAAAAAGGTATTAATGGAATTGAGTGAAGATTTATCGATCCCTAAATACGCAACACACTTGGTTTACATGACGAATGCTAATCGTGTTGACGAATTGGAGGAAAAAGTAATTTATTCAATTTTACAAAAGCGTCCAAAAAGAGCCGACATTTATTGGTTTGTTCACGTTAATATTTTAACTGAGCCTTATAAAACTCAATATAAAGTTACTGAAATTGCCAAAGACGACATTTATAGAATCGATTTTAATTTAGGATTTAGAGAACCTACCAAAATCAATTTAATGTTTAGAGAAGTAATTCGCGACATGGTAAAACGTGGCGAAGTTGATATTACCAGCCGTTACGAATCATTAAACAAAAACAATATTATTGGAGACTTTAAATTTGTATTGTCTGAAAAATTCCTTTCGAATGACAATGATTTAAGATGGCATGAGAACATTATTATGAACTCTTATTTCTTCATCAAAAAATTAAGTTTATCTGAAGAAAGAGCATTTGGTTTAGACAGCAGTTCTGTAAAAGTAGAGAAATTTCCAATGGTGCTTCATGCTCCAGAAAACATCGGACTGACAAGAATTATAAAATAAATCAATATAAAATACATTCAGAAAAACACTCTTTTAAACTTTATTAGAGTGTTTTTTTTCTTTTAAAAAGAAGTTAAAATAACAATCATAATTAAAAATTTAACTTTCAATCAATTAATAGTACCTTTGCAACTCAAATATTTAAAATGAGATTACACAGAAATTTAGTTTATACTACCATAGATTCATTAAATGCAATTTTCAACGAAGGAGAATATGCCGACAAAGTGGTAGCTAGAGCCTTAAAAAAAGACAAACGTTGGGGAAGTTCTGACAGGAAGTTTGTTGCTGAAACGATATACGAAATTGTTCGTTGGAAACGATTATACGCAGAAATTGCCGAAGTAAAAGAACCTTTCGACAGGGATAATTTATGGAGAATGTTTGCTGTTTGGGCAGTTTTAAGAGGATATCCAATTCCGGATTGGAGACAATTGGAAGGAACTCCTGAAAGAAAAATCAAAGGACGTTTTGACGAACTTTCGAAAGTTAGAGCACTTAAAGAATCTATTCCGGACTGGATGGACGAATTGGGCGTAAAAGAATTAGGTGAAACAGTTTGGGCTAAAGAAATTACGGCTCAAAACCAACCTGCTAAAGTTATTTTAAGAACAAATACACTTAAAGGAACTAAAGAAAATCTGAGAAACACTTTGATGGATTTAAATATTGAAACAGAATATTTAAAAGATCAACCGGAAGCTTTAGTTTTAAAAGAAAGAGCAAATGTATTTTTGACAGATGCTTTTAAACAAGGACTTTTTGAAGTTCAGGATGCCAACTCACAATTAGTAGCTGGTTTTCTTGATGTAAAACCTGGAATGCGTGTGGTTGACACTTGCGCAGGAGCTGGAGGAAAAACATTGCACATTGCTTCTTTAATGGAAAACAAAGGACAATTGATCGCAATGGATTTATATGAAAGCAAATTGAAGCAATTAAAATTAAGAGCCAAAAGAAATGGTGCCTTTAATATTGAATACCGTATTATTGACACTACAAAAGTGATCAAGAAACTACATGAAAAAGCAGATCGTGTTTTAATCGATGCGCCTTGTAGCGGTTTGGGAGTTTTAAAAAGAAATCCTGATGCTAAATGGAAATTAAAACCTGAATTTATTGATAATATTCGTAAAGTTCAGGCAGAAGTTCTTGAAAGCTATTCTAAAATTGTAAAACCAGGCGGGAAATTAGTTTACGCAACGTGTTCTGTATTACCATCAGAAAATCAAGAGCAAGTTGAAAAATTCTTAAAAACTGAAATTGGAAAACAATTTACTTTTATTAAAGATCGTAAAATATTGGCTTCAGAATCTGGTTTCGACGGATTCTATATGGCACTTTTGGAACGTAAAGATGCTGTTATTAAAGAATAATTAAATTCCAAATATTTAAAATCCCAAATTCTAACTTTACAATTGGAATTTGGGATTTTTTATTTATTTGAATTTCTTAAACCAAACTTGGCTTACGCAATAACTTTCCGTTTTCGTTCTCTTTGAATTTTGGAACAAAAACAATCTCTTTAGGTTTTTCATACTTCCCTAAAACATCAAAAAAGTCTGAAGCAAAATCTTGTTTTTCACCCTCAATAACCAAAATTAATTTTTCACCTAAAACTGAATCGTGAACTCCGGTTACAAAAAACCTATTACTTATTTTGTCAACCAATTTAGCCTCTATTTGCTCTGGAATTAACTTTACCCCACCACTATTCACAACATTATCAATTCTTCCTAAAAAAACAAATTGATTTTCATTTATCAACTCAACCAAATCATTTGTAACAATAGGCTCATCAGAAATAGACGAAACATAAATTACCAGACAATCACGATCGTCTTTGGCAATTTTCACGTTTGGCAAAACCGAAAAAGCCTTCTCTCCCACTCGTTTTGCAGCGATATGCGTAATCGTTTCCGTCATACCATAAGTTTCGTAGATTTCAGTTTTCAACGGCAATAATTTCTCTTCTAGCGCACTATCAATTTTAGCTCCACCAATAATTAGTTTCTTGACGTTTTTTAATTTATCAATAGAATTTTGAACTTGCAAAGGTACCATTGCTACAAAATCATATTGGGTTTTATTTAAAGCCAATAGTTCTGTACTTGGCGAAACCACATCAATATCAAGACCTAAAATTAAACTTCTTACCAACATCATTTTTCCCGCAATAAACTGCGTTGGCAAACAGAGCAAAGCTTTATCTCCCGGTTGTAATCCAAAAAAATCACCTGTTGCCAAAGCCGACTGAATCATGGCCTGCTTTTCTAATCGTACTAATTTTGGAAGTCCGGTGGTTCCGGAAGTTGTCATTTCGATATACTCTTTATTATCGAACCAATCCAACAAAAACTCACCAATAGCTTGCTCGTAAATATCACCCTCTTTAATGAAGCTATACCCTACGCGACACAAGTCTTTTCCGTTTAAATGATAACCATTTAACTTAAAATAATTATGGACATTTTTGTGTGTTAATTTTGACATGACTTTATTAATTTGAAGATTCTATATTATTTATTTTTCCTGTTAACCTTTCCTCCCAATTCGTCCAATTGTATTTTTTACTAAAAATAAAAAGCAAAATAGGATACACCACGACAACGGGCAAAATCACATCGAAACCTGCTGATAGCTCTGACAAATCTTTAAAAATAGAATGGGTCTGAAAAACAGTCCAATCTGATGTAACCAGTAATGCTCCAACTAAATTGTTAGCAGCATGAAATCCTAAAGCCAACTCCATTCCTTCATCCATAAGAGTAATTATCCCTAAAAATAAACCTGTCCCTATATAATAAATCATAATTATATTCCCCATTTTAGTTACTTCCGGATTAAACCAGTGCATCGAACCAAATATTAGCGAAGTCATCAAAAGCGGAAACCATTTATTTCTAGCTAAGTTAGCAAATCCCTGCATTAAATATCCTCTAAAAACATATTCTTCTGTAGTAGTTTGTATCGGAATTAAAATTGAACCTATTACAACTAAAATCAAAAACGGAACTAATTTAAAATTCCAAACAAAATTTTCGGGCGCATTAAAATAGAGAAAGAAAAAACTTAAAATCGAAAAAAACGACCATAGGAGAAACGAAAATAAGATCCGATTCCAATCTACTTTTTCTCTCGAAGTAGTTATTGACAAAAGGGTTTGATGATGTAAATATCTTACAATAAACCAAATTCCCACAAATGCGAAAGCAAAAGAAGCCATAACCAAAAATAAAGTAACATTTGGATCAAAAATCTTAAACGCAGAATCACTGTCCGTTGGAAAAGCTCCTTCGCCATTATAATTAAAATAAACCGCCAATGAAAAAGGAATCTGACCTATAAATGAAGCTGTAATAATAAAAATTGATCCTATAAGGTATTTCCAAAAACTATTTTCAGGTTTAATTCCTTGTTCTAAAAACATATTATAATAATTTAAAAATGAGAATTCGATTTGATAAGATAATCATACTTTTGCTCTTGCTAAAATACCGCTTTTTAGTACAATTGTCTTACAACCATTAAATATAACAAAATGATTCAAATTTATCATAATCCACGATGTGGAAAATCGAGAACTTGTTTGGCTTTTCTTGACAACTCAAAACAAGACTACGAAATCATCCCATATCTTACTGAAACTCCAACTCACGATGAACTAAAGAGTTTACTTGAGAAATTAGATCTTAAGCCACTTCAATTGGTAAGAACTAAAGAGAAAATCTGGATCGAAAATTATAAAGCAAAAACGTTGAGCGACGACGAGATTATTCAGGCAATGGTCGAAAATCCAATTTTAATCGAACGGCCAATTGTTGTAAAAGATGGAAAAGCAATTATTGGCCGAGACATCGATTTGGTAGCTGCCTTTTTAGATTGATTATAAAATATTACATTAACATTATTTTATGATTTTTCTCATTAAACCAAAGGCTACATTTGCCGTCTAAAGAATAATTGAAACCAAAAAACGACAATGAAAAAAATCAAATTTGCTGTACTACTTGTATTTTTCTTTACAAGTTTGTACAACTACGCCCAGCAAGCACCTCCTTCTAGAAACAAAGTAAAAATTACAGGAAAAGTTCTCGAAAAAATAAGCAAACAGCCACTTGAGTATGCCATCATTTCAGTTATGGCTCCAAACGAAACCAAAGCCATTGGGAGCGCTAGCACAAATCCAAAGGGTGAATTTGAAGTACTTGTTGCTCCAGGAACTTATAATATAAAAGTCGAATTTATCTCTTTTAAGGTAAATGAAATAAAAGGAAAAGTTATTTCAGAAGATACAAATTTAGGCACCATTAATTTATCTGAAGATGCTGCACAATTAAACGAAGTTGTAGTTCGTGCCGAAAAATCGACGGTAGAAATAAAACTAGATAAAAAAGTTTACAATGTTGGTCAGGATATGATGGTAAAAGGCGGAACTGTAAGTGATGTTTTAGACAATGTACCATCAGTTTCGGTTGATACCGAAGGCAATGTCAGTTTAAGAGGAAGTGATAATATCCGAATCTTAATTGACGGACGACCATCAAATGCAATAAATGTTGCCGAAGCTTTACGTCAGCTTCCAGCAGATGCCATTGATAAAGTTGAAGTAATTACAAATCCATCTGCTCGTTATGATGCAGAAGGTGGATCAGGAATTATTAATATCATTCTTAAAAAAGGAAAAAACCAAGGTTTAAACGGAACCTTTATTGCTTCTACAGGACTTCCTGAAACATACGGTTTAAGCGCAAACTTAAATTACAAAACAGAGAAATTAAATTACTTTACAACTGCAGGATACAACCACAGAACAAGTGAAGGCGGAGGTTTAACCAATTCTCAGTATTTTAATCCCGACGGAACAGTAAAAAGCTACCTTGATGAAGATCGCGATACTAAAAGAACTTCTGACGGATTTAACGGAAGAGCAGGAATCGAATGGACAGTTGCACCAAATACTTTCTGGACAAACGCCATCAATTACCAAAAAAGTAGTGGAGACACAAGAGACTTAATCAACTATACAAATTTTGATGCTGGTCATGCTTTTACCGGTACGTCTTACCGCCTAAACAATGGAGACACAGGAAGTGAGAACGTTGAGTATACATCAAATTTAATCAAGAATTTTAACGATAAAGGACATAAATTAACTGCCGACTTATCTGTTTCCAGAAACAGTGACGATAGCAATAGCCTTATAACTGGTTCAAACAATTTCAATAATACCCTAAACGATCAGGTTCAAAAACAAGTACAAGTACAAGCCGATTATGTTTTACCACTAGGTAAAGGAAGTCAGTTTGAGGCAGGATATAAAGGAAGTTTTGGAGATTTAAACAATGAATATTACGTTCGTGATGATCAGGGAGCAGCAATTCCAAGTTTATCAAATACTCTAGAATACAAAGAAAACATTAATGCATTATACACACAATATGGTCTTAAAGTAAACAAATTCTCTTATTTATTTGGTTTACGTTGGGAAGATACAAACATTCACGTAAACCTTTTAGAAACAAACGATTTTAACACTAAAAAGTACAACAACTTGTTTCCAAGTGCTTTTATTAGTTACGAAATATCAGATCAGAGCAATTTTACAGCAAGTTACAGTAAACGTTTATCTAGACCAAGAGGACGTTTCATGAATCCAGCAACAAATTATTCCAGTAATATCAATATTTTTCAGGGAAATCCAGATCTGGATCCATCTTTAACAGACAAATACGATATTGGATATATCAAACGTTGGGACAAAGTAACATTTAATACTTCGGCTTATTTTGAAGACACTAAAGACGTTTTTAGCTTTGTAAGATCTCCTACAGGTGAAACTGTAAACGGAATTCCGGTTATCTTAAGCCGACCTATTAACTTAGGTAAAGAGCAAAAATTTGGTTTTGAATTCACTTTAAACTACACTCCATTTAAATGGTGGAAAGTAAACAGTAACTTCAACCTTTACAACGTAAAAACCACTGGAGAAAACACCTATGAAGATGCTAATGGCATAGTGGTAGTACAAAATCTTGATAATCAAGCAAACTCATGGTTTGCCAGAGTGAACTCAAAAGTAACTTTACCATACAAAATCGACTGGCAATTAACCGCAATGTATAATGGAGAACAAAAAACGGCTCAAGGTAAAAACCTAGGTCAATTTGGTATGAATACAGCATTTAGCAAAGACGTACTAAAAGACAAAGCAACAGTTGCGTTCAATATTAGCGATGTTTTCAATTCAAGAATCATGAGATCTTATACTTATCTTGAAAACCAAACATCTTATGGCGAAATGCAATTCCGTAAACGCCAATTCAATTTATCATTCACTTACCGTTTTAACAAACCAAAAAGCGAAAGAGATAAAAATGCAGCACCAAAAAATGAAGGTGACGGCGGTGGAGATTTTCCAGGATAAAACATTTTAAACTTTCAATAAAAAAATTCCAAATTCCATTTAACGACCGTTAATTGGAATTTGGAATTTTTATTTGGAATTTAATTTCTTCGGCATAAAAAAAAGGACTCGTAAAAACGGGTCCTTTTTTTATGAAATCAATTTAAAATTAAATTGATTGTTCTTGTTTCTTCTTTGCTCTTTTCTCTTTGATCATTTCCCAGCTTGCTCCCGTTACCCAATAAGATACGAAACCAACTAAGAAAAACATCAACCAAAACCCTATAGTTAGTATGGTCAAGAAAAGTAAAAAACCTAAGTACTGTGAAAATTCAAACATGTTTTCCGGAATTTTTGAATGTAAGGACAAATGTAGGTTTTATATTTTTCCTTAGCAATTAAATCCAAATCAATTTTTATAAAAACACAATTATCCGTATATTTAAACTCATTTTAAATAAGGGATTTTTTCAATTATTATTTAACTATTTAAATCAGAAGAATATGAGTGTTTTCAGGAGCTATTTCCCGCTATCCGCTACAATCTTTTATGTCCGCCGAGGCAGGACATAAAAGGATTTTCACTTCTATCGGGGCTAGGCATTCATTTTCAAGATAAATTTTTCAAACATCAAAATAAAGAATACGTTTTAATCAAGGTTTTCACGAAATAAATCAGCATCATCCCCGTTCCCTTTACCACAAAATTTTACAAATAACTTCTTACATACAACATAATGAAATACAGAATAGAAAAAGATACAATGGGCGAAGTGCAAGTCCCAGCCGATAAATATTGGGGAGCACAAACAGAACGCTCTAGAAATAATTTCAAAATTGGAGCTTCGGCATCGATGCCACAAGAAATCATTGAAGGTTTTGCTTACTTAAAAAAAGCAGCAGCATATGCTAATTATGATTTAGGGGTTTTGCCAATAGAAAAACGAGATGCAATTGCAGCCGTTTGCGACGAAATTTTAGACCGAAAACTAGACGACCAATTTCCGCTCGTAATTTGGCAAACGGGTTCAGGAACACAAAGTAACATGAATGTAAACGAAGTAATTGCAAATCGCGCGCAAGTATTAAAAGGATTTAATATTGGCGAAGGCGAACAATTTATAAAAGCAAATGATGATGTAAACAAATCACAATCATCAAATGACACCTTTCCAACCGGAATGCATATTGCAGCTTACAAAATGATTGTCGAAACCACAATTCCAGGAGTAGAAAAACTACATACTACGTTATCTGCAAAAGCAAAAGAATTTAAAGATGTTGTCAAAATCGGACGTACACATCTTATGGATGCAACTCCCCTAACACTAGGACAAGAAATTTCTGGATATGCTGCTCAATTGTCATTTGGATTAAAAGCGTTAAAAAATACTTTAGCACATTTATCTGAGATCGCTTTGGGAGGAACCGCTGTTGGAACTGGATTAAATACCCCAAAAGGTTACGACGTAAAAGTGGCCGAATATATCGCGAAATTCACCAATCACCCTTTTGTAACTGCCGAGAATAAATTTGAAGCTTTGGCAGCGCACGATGCTATTGTTGAAACTCACGGCGCTTTAAAACAATTGGCTGTTTCTTTAAACAAAATAGCCAACGATATTAGAATGTTAGCTTCTGGACCACGATCAGGAATTGGAGAAATTCACATTCCGGAAAATGAACCAGGATCATCTATCATGCCAGGAAAAGTAAATCCAACGCAATGCGAAGCACTGACTATGGTTTGCGCACAAGTAATTGGTAACGATATGGCAATTGCAGTTGGCGGCATGCAAGGGCATTATGAATTAAATGTATTCAAACCTGTTATGGCAGCCAATTTTTTACAATCGGCACGATTAATAGGAGATGCTTGCATTTCATTTGACGAACATTGTGCACAAGGAATCGAACCCAACTATAAACGAATTAACGAATTAGTAAATAATTCGCTAATGCTCGTAACTGCTTTAAATACCAAAATAGGATATTATAAAGCCGCAGAAATTGCACAAACAGCGCACAAAAACGGAACAACTCTTAAAGACGAAGCTGTTCGATTGGGCTACGTAACTCCAGAAGATTTTGATGCGTGGGTAAAACCGGAAGAAATGGTTTAAATTAATTTCGAATGGTTAATTGTAAATTAATCAATACAATGAATAAATGCTTTATTACTGGCGTAAATACAAAAGAGCTTTCTAAAATTATAGAAAGCTCTTTTTTTATATATCTTGCAATTGAAAAACAATTTACAATTCATAATTAATAATTATTTTCCGTCTACATAATCTTGCAAATAACTAAATCTTTCCGTTAGTTTTCCATTCTCGGTGATTTTTGCGCGTTTTAAAATTCCGTCTTTATCCCCATTAAAGAAAGCTGGAATTACGTGTTCCATAAACTGTTCTCCAAAACCTTCACTCGCATCTTTTGGTAATTCACACGGAAGATTATCAACTGCCATTACCACAACAGCAGCAGGATGAAAAACATCGACTTCTTTATCTTCTAAAGGGAAATAACCATAAAGCGGTTCTGCAATAGTCGAAGAACGCAAAGTACAGGCAATTGGCCCTTTTACATCACACGAAATATCTGCCACAACTTTTAGCTTACAGTCGCTTGCATTTAACATCTCACGAGTTAAAATCATAGGAGCACCGCTAGCATAAAAATGTCCCGCAAAATAAATATCTGTAACTTTTGTGAATTTTTCAAAATCAGAAACATACTCTTCCGGATGCGCTATAAAATCTGTAAAATCTAGAGACTGACCATCAATACGCTTGTTGTATTCTAAAACATCCAACTGCACATAAACAGCTTGTGCATATTTTTTAGTCAAATAATTATCAACCGTAATTTCTTTTATTTTAATGGCATCTAGAATTTCTTTGGCACCGCTACCAACTTTTCCAGTTCCAGTAATAACAAATTTTAAAGCAGGCATTGTAATACGTTTTAAATGCATAATTAATGCATCTCTACCTGATAAAGTTTCGGCTTTTGGCAATTTAAACAATTCGAATTTTATTCCAAATGCACGAATTCCGTTATAAACACCAACCATTCCAGCATATCTTCCAAAACCAATCAAACGGCGATTATGAGCATCAACAATTGTTTCATGATCATACAAATCGATACTCTTTTCTAAAATTGCCTGCAACAACTTTCTATTATAAGGTTGCTTCTTTATGGTATGCGAAAAAAAGAAATAAGCTTTATTTGGAATTAAATTTTCAACAGGAACTTCTTTTACACCAAATAAAACATCACAATCAGAAACATCATCTGTTACGGTAATGCCCATGCTTTGATATTGAACATCCGAGAAAATCCTAATGTCGGAACTTTCTACTTCGACAATAGCATCATGATAAAGTTGCTTGAGCCTAGTAAGTTCATTGGGAGCAAAAACAACTCTACGATCTGGCGGGTTTTTTCTTTCTTTTATGATTCCAAATTTCATTTAAACAGGTTTAAAGTATTTATTAATATAACTTTTTACGTATTATTTGTTTCAAATATAACAAATTTAGTTAAAGTTTTGTTGTTGAATTACAATTTTAAATGCTTGAAAAACGTTAAAAGCTGACTAACAAACGACTAATTAAACAAGATCTTAAAATTTTGTTAAAACAAGCTTTTAGACGAACAAAAAACGATGAAACATAAATATTGAATTCTATATATTTGTTTTTAAAGAATGATGAAAATGAGTTTCCTTAAAAATACAAAGATACCACAAATACTTTTCCTAATTTTAGTTTTAAGCTCTTGTGGAAAAGATAAAAAAACGAGTACTGACACTACTTCAACTATAGAGGATACCTTACCAAAGATGAAGCCGTTAGGTCCGGAAAAAAGACTTACGCAAGCCTACTTAAATACAGTTACAGGAAGAATAAACCATTTTTACAATAAAAACTGGCCCAATAATACCATGAACGGAGGATTTTTGGTAGCTAGAAATGGTCAGATCATTTTTGAAAGATACAATGGATATGCTAATAAAAATGAAGATACAAAGATCACAGCAGACACGCCTCTTCATATTGCATCTGTAAGCAAAGTTTTGACAGCAACAGCGGTCTTAAAATTAGTTAACGCAGGTAAACTTGATTTAGATCAAAAAGTTAATACAATTTTAAAAACATTTCCTTATCCTGATTGTACAGTAAGAATGTTGTTGAGCCATAGAAGCGGAATGCGAAATTATGCTTATTTTACAGATCGTGATAAATCGGTTTGGGACAGACATGACCAATTAACAAACAAAGATATTTTGAATATTCTTGCCACAAAAGATATTGGTTTAGAATCAAAAACAGGAACACGCTTTAGTTATTGCAATACTAACTATGCAATGTTAGCCCTAATCATCGAAAAGATAACTGGACTTACATACAAGGAAGCAATGACTCAAATGATTTTTAAACCTCTTGGAATGACCAATACTTTTGTTTTTGATAATGAAAAAGACAGAAAAAAAATTGTTCCCTCATACAAAGGTAATGGTGTAGAAATTGGTTTCGATTATCTGGATTGTGTTTACGGTGATAAAAACATCTACTCTACTCCTCGTGATTTATTAAAATTTGATCGTGCCAGAAATGCTCCTGGTTTTTTAAAACCTGCACTTTTAAAAGAAGTTTACACAGGATATAGTAACGAACGAAAAGGTGAAAAAAATTATGGTTTAGGAATTAGAATGATCAATTGGGATTCCGGACAAAATTTTTACTTCCATAACGGTTGGTGGCATGGTAATACCTCATCTTATATCCCTTTAATGAAAGAGCATGTTACTATAATTGCTTTATCAAATAAAATGACCAGGAATACCTATGCGGTTCGCAAATTGGCTCCAATATTTGGTGATTATCCATTTAATTTTAAAGATGAAGAATAATATTATTTTTCTCTAAAATTTATTACAAAACTAACTTCAAATAGTATAAATTTGCAAACTCATTTTTGGGGTCGACTGGTTTTGACAGCAAGTCGAATTGAAAAGTAAGCACGTCGAGCATTGAGACCTTGCTCGTAAATATAAGATCTTACAATTTTACACGGCGAAAATAACTACGCTTTAGCTGCATAATCCGAATTATAGTAAGATTAAGCCACGTCCCTATCAGATAGGGAAGCTGGATTCTCCTTGAAAGCCTTGGTTTGTGGCGGTCAGTACAGGGGAACCGTAAAAATAAACCTAGATTTCCATGAGCTTCGGGTGGAGATCGAAATTAAGAAGATAAGTGTTGAGTGGTTGTTCCTGACCTAGCTCAACAACGAAAATCCAATCAGGAAATAAACGTGTAGAAAGCTCTTTAGTTGCTTGTTTGGACCCGGGTTCGATTCCCGGCGACTCCACAAAAAAGCCTGTAAACTTATTGTTTACAGGCTTTTTTATTAATTGCAATGTTTATCTCCTATTTGACAAAAGCAATAAACCACTACCTCTATTTCAACTCCGGTCAAACCGTATTATCTAAAAAAGACAAATACGGCTTCTTTTCAGAAAACCGTATGTTGTCAGACTAATTCAAATTCAATTTTTATAAACTTGCTTTTACTGCACCGCAAGTCAGCATGTTTTTTGGGTAATACGGATTTTTGATTTCCTTACTATCACTTACCCACACCGCATTGGTCATTGGGCAAACCTGAAGGTATAATGTATTATCAGCCACCTTGAATTTGGGTGCCAGATCCCAAAATTTAGCAGATAATGTTTCAAAAATTTTACGTTGCTTATTGATGTTTTTAGTGGCTTCAACTTCGGCTACAAGGTTTATGACTTCCTTTCTTTTTTTAGTAGCCTCATTCATTTGTTCAAGATTTAGTTTTTTAAACCTGAAATTCTTTAACGATTGCTGCAATAAAGCAGCACTTTTTACAACGGCCAGACTATCTGAAACCAAAAGATTATTTTTTAAAGCCAAATAATTGTTTGTGATTTCCTTTTTTTGCGCCTCACGTTTTTCTACCAATTCAGGCGCTACTTCTTCTTTTGATGTCAACTGTGCCTGCGTCAAAGTGCTTAAGAAAATAAATGCTATAACTACTATCTTTTTCATATATCGGTTTTGTTTAATTTTGAAATAATTTTATCCATTTCTATCAAAATACCTTCGTAATGATCTTTGTTTAATCCTGTTGTTCCATTCATTAATTTGGTAACATCAGTCCTTAATTTTAAAATATGCTGTTTGGCATACAATCTTACATCACTGCGTTGTGCTGCATTTAAAGCTTTACCAGGTTCTGTTTCCTTAGGCAATAAAAGCATACCAAGTTTTTCGATATAACCGCGCTGTAACCCTCTTCTGTAATAATCTAATTTTTCGTTTCCGCTAAAATTTACCCAAACTGTTTGCTGCATATCGTTTAAAAACTCAGGAACGGTATAAGCTCCTTCAAACTGCATTGCTTTAAGGCTGATATTGTAAAGCATACCGGAACTTAACAGCATATTCAAGATTTGATTTTGCTGATCTGCTATCTGATCTTCTGTTTTTAAAGGAATAAGCTGATCGATTTCTTTTGGATACATCCAAAGCGGCGCAACAAACAATTGCCTTCCTACATAATCGACAGCTGCTTTTATTTTTGCTTTTGGAACTGGCTGATATACGACTCCTTTTTCATCAACGGTTCTTTTGGTTACGTAGTTATTACCAATATATTTTAACACATGATACAAATACAAACCATATTGTTTGACAACGGCTTTATGCATATCTGATAAATTATCATAAGCATCGTTAGGCTGATAGGTCCACTGAATAAGATTTGGTACTACACGTTTTAGGTTTTTAATTCCGTAATCGCTGGCTGCTACTGCATCATCACCAAGGTCTTCTGTCTGACTGCGGGGATCTTCGTCTTTTCCTTCTCCTCCAAACCATAATTTAGGATTAGCAGTCAAACTATCCGTAGTCATTTTGCTCAGTATTTTTTCTTCTTCAAACTCATCCTCCGTTTTTGGAAAATAGCTATACCCCCACTTCACGGCCCATTTATCATAGATTCCAATACGCGGATAAATTCCCTCCGGACTTATATTATCTTCTGGCTGCGCCACATAATTAAGGCGCGCATAATCCATTATAGAAACGGTATGTCCATTTGCTTCCACCCATTTTTTATCTCTGAGTTTTTCTACCGGCGTAGCGCTGCTGGCTCCCATATTGTGGCGTAAACCAATCGTATGCCCAATTTCATGCGAAGAAACAAAACGAATTAACTGCCCCATAACCTCATCATCTAA
>Ga0302173_10000681_pt1 | contig 17875 bp, 19 predicted proteins | sample I_Fen_N3_1_FD_198785 | JGI IMG/M metagenome (GOLD analysis project Ga0302173, IMG submission 198785) | Peat permafrost microbial communities from Stordalen Mire near Abisko, Sweden - I_Fen_N3_1 | ecosystem: Environmental > Terrestrial > Soil > Wetlands > Permafrost | place: Sweden: Abisko... | reverse complement strand
CGGCGATGGCCGTCGTTACGCCTGGGTCGTGGCCCTGCGTGCCGTGGAAACCATCGACTTCATGACCGCGCGTTGGGCCCACCTGCCTTACGAGCTGCTGGAAACCGTCAGCGGCCGCATCATCAATGAAATCGAAGGCATCTCCCGCGTCACTTATGACGTGTCGAGCAAGCCGCCGGCGACCATTGAGTGGGAATGATGGGGCGTCCGGCATTGTCCGGCACGATCTAGCAAGAATTGCACTGGAGCCCGCGTAATTGCGGGCTTTTGGCTTTTTGGGTCTGGCAAATCCTGGTAGCTTTGTGCATCGCCAAGCACCGTGTTTGTATGGCATGGTACGGGGCATTGACTGAGCCAAATGCCATGTTCGGTGCTCGATACCATGTCGCCCTAGTAGGGAAGGGCATGGTATCAAATCTCATCATCAGCCCGGTTTCATTGGGTTTTATCGTGGTGCATGAGTGCTTTCCTGAGCATGGTATTTTTTTCCATGGAATCCGTAACTGCCATGCTGACCGATACCAAACTGCGTAACCTCAAACCGCAAGAAAAACTCTACAAGGTGAACGACCGCGACGGGCTGTACGTGGCCGTCACTGCTGCCGGTTCCATCTCATTTCGTTACAACTACTCAATCAACGGCCGTCAGGAGACCATCACGTTCGGTCGTTATGGCGTGGGTGGCATCACACTTGCGGAAGCCAGAGAGCGCCTGGGCGAGGCTAAAAAAATGGTTTCGGCGGGTAAGTCACCTGCCAAGGAGAAAGCCCGTGCCAAGGCACGCACAAAAGGGGCAGAGACGTTTGATGCGTGGGCTGAGAAATGGCTGCGTGGGTATCAGATGGCTGACTCAACCCGTGACATGCGCCGATCTGTTTACGAGCGCGAGCTCAAGCCGCAATTCGGTAATCAGAAACTGGTGGAAATCAATCATGAGGATCTGCGAACGCTGACAGATGCGATTGTGGAGCGTGGAGCTCCAGCCACGGCCGTGCACTCCCGCGAGATTGTGATGCAGGTGTTCCGATGGGCGATAGAGCGTGGCCAGAAGGTCGAGAATCCGGCTGATCTGGTGCGTCCTGCAAGCATCGCTAAATTCGAGCCACGTGATCGCGCTCTAGAGCCTGACGAAATCGCGTTGATGTATCAGTACCTGGACCGCATCGGCACTGCCTCATCCGTGAGAGTCGCCGCTAAGCTGCTGTTGCTGACCATGGTTCGCAAAAGTGAATTGACCAACGCTACCTGGAACGAAATCAATTTCAGCGAAGCCCTGTGGACCATTCCGAAAGAGCGGATGAAGCGGCGCAATCCCCATTTGGTGTTCTTATCTCAGCAGGCACTGGATTTTTTCATTGCTCTGAAGACGTTTGCCGGTGGTTCGGATTACGTCTTTCCCTCTCGGTACGATTCCGATTTGCCAATGAGCACCGCGACGATCAATCAGGTGCTGACGCTAACCTACCGGCTTGCGCAGAAAGAAGGGCAGCCGTTGAGCAAGTTCGGACCGCATGATTTGAGGCGCACAGCGAGCACGCTGCTGCATGAGGCGGGATACAACTCAGACTGGATTGAGAAATGCCTTGCGCACGAGCAGAAGGGCGTAAGGGCCGTTTACAACAAGGCTGAATACCGTGATCAGCGTAGGGCGATGTTGCAGGACTGGGCGGATATGATTGACGAGTGGACACTTAGTCGGCCACGTCGAAGCAACGTCGGCAAAGAGTGAAGTTAACATTTTCGATCTTATGATGATGACTGCTTTCGAGCTCGTCGTCTGATGGCCGCAGATACTGCTTGGCGTGATACGCCAAGTTGCCGGGCAATTTCAGCCTGATTGGTAATGCCTTGATTCAGCAAGTCATCCACCGAGCTTGTTGGCGACTTGAGTATCTGGAGCTGGCTATAAGCTGTTTTCCTGACCTCAACCCATGTCTCTATATCCCACCTCGGGAGAACAGCCGCTCCTTGGGACCAGATTTTTGCAATTAAATCCTCATACTCCAGTGCAAACCTCCGGTCGCGCTGATAAGCGCGCCGAGCTTCATCGCTACGCCGCGGGTTGTGAGCCTCACAGTAGAGTTTGCTCGGTCTCGATGCGCCTTCGGGATGGCTCGGTAAAGCCGAAGGCCGCATTAACTCGCCCTGGCACGCCCAGGTAGAAACGAGCATCCGACGCTCGACGTGGTCACGGAATGCTTCTACCGAGAAGTCCCCACGTAATTCCTGCCAGTCGCAGTATCTCCCCAGCATGCGAGAGGCTTCGTATTTGCCGAACTCTCCCTTCAATGCCCGTTCGTAACGAGCGACCAAGCTAGCGGTTTTTTCCTGAGCATCTATACGCATAGAGTTTGTTAACGGCACTGCTTTGACATTTCCGCGCTCCAGGCGCTTGAAAACCTTGGGCGCCGCCATGCTGATCGCATATTCGGTAGACCGCCAGCACAGTTCGCAGAAGCCCCAATCGTACTGACTGCTCAGCTTTGACCGGATTCGATCAGACGACGTATCGCTTTCTCTAACCAGCATTTGCAGAAGCGGGTCATAGGTGCTCGACGCTTTTTCGTTTTTTTTCATCGTCTAATGATAGCGCTGAATGACAACCAAATTCTAACTTTTTTGCGCCCTAGTTCTGGCGCTAGAGGGCATTGTCAAGCATCTGAAGACTCTGAAGGAAAGCGACCTCATGGAGCACAAAGCAAAGAGCAAGACACTCATCAACCGCAAGAAATTGCACGCGATGATCCCGCTTGCTGAGCGCACGATCTACAACATGGAGCAGCGGGGCGAGTTCCCGCGCCGTATCGCGCTAACCAGTCGGAATGTTGCGTGGGATCTGACTGAAATCGAAGAATGGATTGATGCACGTAAATCGTCGGGCATTCACGCGGTCCGCCCAGGGAATGGGGCCTGAATCGTGGCAATTGATGTGCGGGCAGTTTCCGGGAATGAACTAGTAGTGCTGCGTTCTTTGTGGCCGGTTGTGGGCAAGTCTGGACTGGATTGTGGGACGAGCTGTTGGCCTGCGTTGCGTCATGTGTTGGGCCTATTACATGACTAGTGTCGATGATGGGCCACTTCCAGTAGGTAGTCTGCAGTCACGAATCCAAAAGAATCACGCCGCGTACCGCAAGAAGCTGGAAGCCGCAGCGCTTCCGGGCGAGTCGATTCGGGAAGTAGAGGAACGACTGCTTACTGAAGAAAAAAAAACGCGTTCACACCGGGACTTTTCAGCGCGAAGAACGCCAGCTGTAGCTAAAAAGACTATGCCTTACCCGCTAGATGGGGAGAGGCAGGCTGATTGCTTTGTGCCTTCCCTGAGCGAAGTAAGCGCTCGCGATAGCCGCAGCATGATGGATGTGGCCGTGTTCCGATTATCCAAAGCGGAAAAACGGGCGGGACAAATGACCCGCCACAACCTCTCAGACGGTTACGTCGAGGTCACAGCAGGTCCATATGGTATGGCATCAGTTTGGGATTATGACATTGTGCTATTGCTGACTGCATGTCTTACGGATGGTATGAACCGCTACCGAGAGGGAAAGTGTGAGAAACCCGGCCGGGTGATCAAACCGCGCGTTTCAGACATTCTGAAATTCTGCCGGAGAGGCGATGGAAGCCGCCAGTTTAAGGAGGTCGAGGGTGCGTTAGATCGACTAAAGGGGACGATTATCAAAAGTGTGCGCGAAAGCCAGCCCCGAAATGGTAAGCGCAGCATGCGCGAGGTTGAGTCCGAAGGACTTATTGGCCACTATCGCGTTACGTCACGCACCCATACGGGCCGGGTAGCCAGCGTAGAAATTGAGGTACCTAACTGGCTTTATCGTGAAGTCACTTCGGCGACAAAGCCAGACATCCTGACAGTCCATCCTGATTACTTTCTGATCAAATCGGGGATAGGGCGTTTTGTCTATCGACTGGCCCGCCGCGCCGCTGGTAAGGATGATGCAAAGTGGGCATTTAAAACTATATATGAGCGTAGCGGCAGTACCGGGACCTTCGATAAGTTCTCGGAGAACTTGCGCACAGTCATCGCAAGAGACGCTTTGCCCGAGTACAGCTTGGTTGAAGAAGTTGGCTTGAGCGGGCCGCAGCTTGTAATGAAGCGCCGATCCGATAAGAATGAGTTGCGATAAGGCCCCTAATAGACGGTAATCCAAAAGCTAAAAAATACTGGATGGTCTTTTAGCTGTTGGAGTATTTTTCACTTTCCGGACTGCGTCAATGCAGGAATGGGCTGCTGTGGTCACGCCGTCTATTAGGGGGGATTCACCGTCGATTAAGGGCTGATCCACCGTCTATTAGGAGGTTAGGGGCCGTCTATCAAGGAATCTAGTTCGTCGTAACCTGTTGAAATGAAAGATAAATATCGCAGTTATTTATTCCAAATCTTTATTAAATCTATTAAATCTCTGGAAACATTCTCTTGCTTGCACGTAATTTTGAAATAGAGAAAGCTAAAAAATCTGCACGCTAGGCACCCTGCCTATCAAGCTGAGGCCATATAGCTTGGGTCCAAGGCTGCTGGCCAGACCCGCTTCTTTGGCCAGCTCTGCCATTCCCTTAGAGCGGAAAACAACTCCCATAGCCTCTGCGATATAGGCAGCGTCTCCTGTCTCCAAGGCGTCCGCGATGAACACAGCTATAGCCTCTGGCCCGTCAAGGGCTCGCGCCGGGTCGTACCCATAAACTGGCTCAATCATCGTAGCCTCCACTCATTTGCTAGGCGTTCCACAGCTCTATGTTCCTAGTCTGTCTGCTCTTGTTTCCACCACAGTAGCAGGATGACCTTTTTAACGCGCTCAGCTGCTCCGAGGCCGACTGATGAGGCGTCCTCTAGCAGACCATTCGCGAAGCGGAGGATGTCGTCGGCAATTGCCGCCCCAGCCCGCTAACCCTCCTGCATGCTTCCCAGTTCATGAAAGTGTCAGTTTGTTCATGTTAATTGATCACTCGATAGTGATTGATCAGTTACGAGGTGGTCAACCAACGTTAGGCGTTACGTAAGTCTTCACGAGCTTTACGGGTCATCTGTGGCGCATTAGCTTCTGATTTCCCGCTAACTAGCTAGCGGTGTTCAAAGACCGCGCGTATTACAGTCCGTTGTGGGAGTCGCCTAGGGCAGCGAAGGTCCATGCGCATTCCTGAGGACCAAGACCAAAAAGGTAAGTAATGCACGGAAAATATCAGGGCCGTACTAAACGGGGGGCTGCCACAGAAGCACAAAACCCCGCACTGTGACGGGGTTCGTAATAGTAGAGGCGAGCTATCAGCGAATGTTAGCCTTCTCGCTTTGTATGGCCTGCTCGGCGCGCATCGCCATCAGAATCTGCTGGGTCAGAGCGGCGTTACTTTTGCTTCCCAGCAGAGGTAGGCGACTCATGCCATGTGCTCCCGCCACCATATGGTATGAAGCCGATAAGGCAAGCGGGTTCACCCTGAGCTGGAACGCTGTGTAATGGCGATCCAGCTTATCGAGCTGCGGTCCGTAGCCCTTGCTGCGTAGCCATCTGCCAAGCGCCCACAGGCCAATGCCGAGCGTAAAGACCAATACTGCGAATCCAGCGAATATCAAAATGTCTGTCATGGTTATTCCTCCAGAGGGCCGTTTTTCGATGCTGTACCGGCCACGTTGAGCGAAGCGAGGCGTCCGTGATTCATGCCGGTGTCAGAGGCGGGACGGATCACATTAGATTCCGCGCCGTCGGGGCCGGGGGGCGTTTCAGTTTCCTTGTTCTGAACGACCGGGCTGTCATTGGCAACAGAAAACGTAGAGCCTGAACCAAGAGATGAGGCGTGGGCATTCTCCATACCTGGCACGGCCAGTGAGGCCATAACGCCGAGCACCTTTGCAGTTCCACCAGCAGCTTGGGAAATTTCATCGCCAGTCCGGACCGCTTCCCCTTTTGGTGCCGGTTGCTGTGGGTCTCTGTTTTCGTCTGCTTGTGTGGCCTTACCGATTTGTTTAGCTGCATGCTGGGAGAATTTGCCGCTTTCCGCAGCTGGTCTAGACGAAGTTGCGTCAGACGTGCTGCCTCCAGTCTTTGACGCCGCTGGTATCGAGCCCTTGGTAGTGCCTCCGCCAGTGCTGGCACCCACTCCAGAGGACGCTCCGCCACTTATTGACGTTGACGCTCCGCCGCCCGCTGAGCTTGCGGCATTGGCAAAACTAGAGTTGATCGCGCCCGCCAGCCCACTGCCAGCGGTAGCACCTGCACCACTACTGGCTGCACTCAGTGCGCCGGCTGCAGCTGGTGCTGCGGCACCCGCCGTGGCGACGGTTGCGATTGCGGCCGCAGCGCCCGCCGCTCCGGCCGTTGCCATTCCTCCGATGGTCGAACCTCCCCCCATCGACGAACCACTAATCATGCCGCCGATAAGGTCTGGAATTGTCTTCGTCAGGTAGGCGCATATTAAAGCCAGACCCGCCATAGTCATCACGGAGGCTTCATTGTTCTGGTACGCAGCTGACCACTCACGGCTGGCTTGCAAAATCAGGCCGATAATCAGGGTCAATACGAACAACTTAGCGCCGACTGCAAGGGCGAAACGGATGGGGGCAATCGCATACTCCCGTGTCCACTGGGAACCACCAAAGCCGAAGAACAATACAGATGCGTTAATGATTACGTAGGACTCAACGAGCGTCACGAACATGAACGCTGCAATGAATGCAAAACAGATCAGCACTAAAAATGCCGCGAGGCTGATGGCTAGCGCTTGCCCTGGAGAAAAAAACGAAATGCTTGCCAGGATTGCGCGTGAAAATTCCACTGCCATTGCGAACACGTCTCCGGGCTGCAATGCCCGTTCAAGGCCGCTCGCGGCAGCTCCCGCGTCACGAAAGCTATCGACAATGGCGGTAGCCCATTCCACAGCATATTTCATCATTGCTAAAAAGAAGCCAGTCACCAAAATGAAGCGTACCAGCTCGCCTGCAATCTCACCTATATCAGCTTGTTTCAAAACTAATGGCATAAATGTCCAGACAAGCTGAATAGTTGCCAGGAGCCAGAATAGGTTAATCGCATAGCCGTACAGTCGTTGTGACCAATGACCTGACTGGTTTAGTATTAAGTCTAGGAGGCCATCAACTGACGTGTCTGGTTGTGCAAGGTTTGTATCAGCTAGCGCATTACCAGCAACGGAGATGCCTATGAACGCAAGAAACCACAAGAGACGACGATCCATAACTAATATCCCTTTGATCCACCACGGAGGGTAGGCTGGTTTTTGAAGGTTGAATCTGCATTTTTTTGATCACTGCTTGCTTTGCATTCACTGTTGCTCACAATCATGATTGTAATAGCTGATGTGGCAACAGCTGTGCCAGCACACGTCAGAACTAAAAGCCACTTCGATATGCCCATTATCAATACCCCTTTGAGCCACCGCGGATAGTAGGTTCGTCTTTGAATTTTTTTTCGGTTGCGTCACTGATGTCGTTACGGTCGCCCTGTTGCGCCATATAGTTGCCTTGCATATTTATCTGTGTAGCGAAGAGATCGCGCAGTTTTTGGAGTTGCTGAACATTTTGTGAGGCTATTTCATTGCCTGCCTGAATCGCTTGCATACGACCGACTGCCGACTGTGAGCGGGCGACCATGCTAGCCAACTTGGTATCTTCAGATTCAAAGCTGCTTGTATTTAGGTTTGCTGCCTCAAGCGCTGACCTCACGTTGTCACGACCTTGCTCTGACCATTTCTGATAATGCTCCTCTGTAGTGAAAGCGGTATAATTCGCCGCGCCGTTCAGATAAGACTGAAAGCCGGGGAATTTATCGTTGAACTGCGTATCAATGTTCTGAAGTTCTCTGCCCAGGCTCTGCGAGCGATTATAGATGCTAACCACGCTTTTCAAGTCTGACGCGATACTACCAAACATAGAGTTGGGCAAGCTTTTGCCCTGTGTGATCATGTTTTGATATTGCTGGATTTGCTTTTTTAATTGTTCGGCTGTATTGAGTGACGTATTGACCTCCTCAGCATATTGGAACATCTGCTGATAGAAGGTTGAACAGTTGGAGCAATATATCGCGTAAGCAGCGGAGGAGTAAAAAGTTATGCCAGCGAGGCTGGTCGCTGCCATTGCGAAGGCCAGCATGGCACTTCGAGAAATTTTGTAAGAAATTGGGTAGGCGTGTTTGGTCGATCCTTGCTTCATATCGAATACCTGATTATGTCAGTTGTCGTGTAATCGATTATCTCGCGTCATGCTAAAATCTCAAATAGGCGGATAATTTCCTATCCGGCTCTAGGTGGTCAGAGTTGTCCGTAAATTGTCCGCTAATAGAACTTGGTATGCTTGCTAGCTCGTATGAGTGAGGTCGCAAGAGTGCTGATCGCTGGCGTCGATTATTAGTTGCGGGCGGTAAGTTAATTTAATGCGACTCTATGCGATGGTGCGCGACACTGTGCGATTCAACGCGATTCAACGCGAAGGTATGCGATTTTGTTTTTTCAAGCTGACGATATTGATCGGATCGCATAGAGTCGCACAGGATTGGACGGCAAGATGTGTGTTGTACGGGTACGGGCAAGCCCGTACCCTACCAACACCTCCACTTATTCGCCTTCGGCTCAACGTATCTTGCTCTGCGAGGCGCACAGCCGCTGCCGCGTCTAAGAGCAAAAACACAGCAACAACAGGAGCGCCCATGACAGGCGGCACCAAAGAAAAAACAACGGCTCGCCGACGAGGCAAGCCGATAGAAGTTTGGGTTACTGACGAGGAAAAGGCGGCGATCACTGACAAGGCCAAAGAAGCTGGCATGTCCCGCTCTGGCTACCTTCGCGCCCTAGGCATGAACACGCCCATTCGGTCGGTCGTTGACCTGACCGCCGTGGGTGACTTGGCCAAGGTGAGTGGCGACCTCGGGCGGGTTGCTGGTCTGTTGAAACTCTGGCTTGCAGAAAAGCGCGGAGAAGGCGCTGACGCCATTGATGTAGAGAGCACAATGATTGAATTTCGGAGGTTGCAGGTGGCCATCGGAATGAAAATGGGATCGATCGTTCGAGCTCATAAGTGAATATTAGCGCTGAGCAGTAGGTGGATTATGGAAGCCAAACAGACCGACAGAATGATGTCTGCCTCTTTCTAGGTCTAGATGGAGACTGAAAGCCAATTCAAGCAACAAATTTCGTAGGTTTGCAGTAGGAGTTCGTTATGAAATTATTGAATACATATGAGGATCGGGATGATGCTGTAGATGCAGCTGCGAAGCTCACTGGGATCAAACGTCTTGCGAGCGAAAGGGACTCGACCCTAGTCATCTATAACTTATTCGGTATAGCTAGTTGGGGAAACTTTCACAGGTTGGAGCTTTATAACCTTAGTGAACTGAAGGCTTTACTTGATCGTCGAGTAGCCTGGACGACTCAGGATCAAGGTCGGCACGAAGAGATCATTGCTACGCTTGCAGTAGTCTCCAAAAATTTTGAGATATCGCTTCCCGAGCATTGGCTCTAGGATGAGTCAAAATAACTTGGCTATCCAAATGACTACAACGCGTCAAAAATGCCGAAATCGTGGCGGAAATTCATGGTCGAGGTGTATTCAGGCTGGTCTTTGGCTTATTCGCTGCTAGGTGGGGGGGCGAATGAGAGATCGATCGCACGATGAGGCAATGTCCGAGTATCTACGTGCAGACTCTGCATATGCGGCTGAATTGCTCGCAGACGTACTCCGTGAAGGCAGCCCAGCAGAGCTGGCCATCTTGTTGGAGCAACTTGCTCTCGCGTTTGGGTGCATGACCATACTCCATGCGTCTAGCTCTACCAATTTTGCCATGTAGACGCTGATTTCCTAGCCCTCTTCGCATCTTCGGGGAGCGTCACCAGTGCGTTTTCCGGTGATTGGGACGTAGCTGGCAGAACTGTACCGTGTTCGTGAAACGGTGGTTGTCTGAATAGATTAAATTGATGTCCTTTATCCTTCGTGAAAGCCATTTAATATTGTTAATATACCCGTCAATTTTTCAATGTTCCGGTTGTGTCCATGAATCAACGCTTAGGATATGCCCGCGCATCGGCCGATGACCAGCATCTAGACCTGCAGCGCGACGCGCTACAGCTGGCTGGCTGCGGCGTGATCTACGAGGATGCGGTCAGTGGGACGAAAATAGCGCTGCCTGAGCTTGAACAGTGCCGCAAGGCGCTTCGGGCGGGGGATACCTTGGTGGTGTGGCGGCTGGATAGACTTGGGCGCAGCCTGTCCGACTTGGTGCAGATCGTGGTCGACCTCGAGCAGCGAGGCATCGGCTTCGAGAGCATTACGGAGAAGATTGAAACAGGCGGTGCAGAGGGCAAGCTGGTTTTTCATGTGTTCGCGGCACTAGCGGAATTTGAGCGTGGCTTGATCCGGGAGCGCACGCATGCTGGTTTGGCTGCAGCGCGTGCCCGAGGCCGGGCAGGCGGCCGGAAACCGAAGTTAGGCGAGGAGCAGGTTAGAGAGATCAAAGCCCTGCTGCGTGATCCCGATATTCAGGTCGCGGACGTAGCCCGCCGCTATGGGGTATCTCGAACCACGATTTATAAGCATTGCGGCGTAGTACAACCGCGTCATCAATAGCGAAGATACAAAAGAGAGAAAGAATTCCCTTGTCCAGACTTACTGATTTGATTGCCAAGGCAAAAGCCAAAGATTCGACCTTAGGGGCCGAGCTGGATCGAGAATTCAAGATTCTTTCGTCGCGTCTTCCCTTTGGGCTGAATTTCGAACGACATAGCCCTGAAGCAGTAGAGCTGCCACTGCGGCCGATTCGGAAAGGCGACAAGGTGCGCGTGCTGCCGGAGCGTGGTTCTACCAGGAAGGGCGACCAGAGGCTGTGGCATGTGAAGATCCTTCACAAAGCCAAGAAGACGGCTGTCTTGGAGTTGCTGGGTGCGGCAGAGGTCGAAACCCAGACCGTGGGGCTGGATGATCTGGTGGTAGTGGCCGAGTTCCGCGACACAATCTATCCGGGCCTGGTCAGTGACGGCACGGTATTTCGAGGTAGCGGCAAGCCTTGCCATACAGTTATTAATGGTGAGAATTACCATGTTCTGAAGGCGTTGACGTACACGCACCGTGGCAAGGTGGATGCCATCTATATCGATCCTCCGTACAACAGCGGGGCGAAGGATTGGAAATATAACAACGATTACGTCGAGAAAGACGACTCGTACCGACATAGCAAGTGGTTGGCGATGATGGAGCGTCGTTTGCTTGTGGCGAAAGAGTTGATGAATCCTCTGGACTCAGTACTGATTGTAACGATTGATGAAAAGGAGTATTTGCGGCTTGGCTTGCTGTTGGAGCAAATGTTTCCAGAAGGTCGATCGCAGATGATTTCGACTGTCATCAATCGTAAGGGAAATGCACGACGTGGTGAGTTTTCGCGTAGTGAGGAGTTCATCTACTTCGTTCGATTTGGTGATGCGGAAATATCACCTTGGCGTTCGGATATGTTGAACCAACTTGATGATGCCAGCAACGAAAAGATCCGATGGAAGAGCCTGCTGCGCCTAGCTTCAACTGGTCAGACATCTGGTCGCTTCAACATGTTCTATCCTCTCTTCTTCGACGCGCAGACACGGAAGTTTTTATACGCAGGGGATCCAATTTTGGATGGCGTACCAATCGAGTCGGTACAGGTGCCGCCCGGAGCCACTGTGCTGTGGCCAATGCAGAAAAATGGTAAAGATGGGCGTTGGTCGCTGAGCCAGCCGAAATTCAACGACTACATAAAGAAGGGTTACGTCAAGTTCGGAACAAAAAATGGTGGAGGAAGAACGCCGTACTACTTGATGGAAGGCCAGATAGCTGCGATTGAGTCCGGCGATCTAGTTGTTACTGGCAAGGATGCAGATGGTTCGGTAGAACTCAAAAAGATGGCAAGCCAGCGTTCCCCACTAACCATTTGGAATCAAGCATCGCACTCTACTTCTGGGCATGGGACCGCACTCTTGAAGGATTTGTTAGATAGCAGAACCTTCCCTTACCCCAAATCTCTATACGCTGTTGAAGATGCGCTTCGCTTTGTTGTTTCAAGCAAGCCCGAAGCCATTATTCTCGACTTTTTTTCTGGCTCTGGCACCACAGCCCACGCTGTCATGCGCCTGAATCGTCAAGATGGCGGTCGCCGCCAGTGTATTTCGGTTACCAACAATGAGGTGGCCGCTAATGAGCAGAAAACTCTGCGTCAGCAGGGTTTGCGTCCTGGCGATGCTGACTGGGAAAAATGGGGCATTTGTGACCACATAACCAAACCGCGTGTTGCAGCCGCCATTACAGGAAAAACGCCGGACGGTGAATCGATCAAGGGTGACTACAAGTTCAACGATGAGTTTTCGATGGCTGAAGGGTTCGAGGAAAATGCCGAGTTCTTCACTCTGACCTATGAAACGCCGGTGTCGGTCAGTTACAACTTGGCGTTCAACCGGATTGCGCCCTTGTTGTGGCTGCGAGCGGGCGCGCGGGGCCGTCGTATAGACAAGCTACCAAGCGACAGTTGGGCTGTGGCCGATGCTTACGGCTTGCTATGCAATGTGGATGCAGCCACACCCTTTATCGAGGCGCTAGCCAAGGTCGATGGGGTACGGATTGCCTATATCGTCACCGACGACGATCGCCGCTTCCAAGCCGTCGCCAAGCGTTTGTCCGATGGCGTCGAGCCAGTGCGCTTATACGAATCATATCTCACTAACTTCAGCTTCACTAACGGGGAATAATGGATGAAATTCACGCTTAAGGACTACCAGCGCGATGCCGTCCGCGACTCCTTGATCAATCTTGGTAAGGCTCGCCGATTGTGGCATGGCGAGACCGACAGGACGGCGTTCTCACTCACTGCGGTAACCGGTGCGGGTAAAACCGTCATGGCCGCTGCCACATTTGAGGCGCTGTTTCACGGTGACGATGAGTTCAGTTTTGATGCCGACCCCGGCGCAGTGGTGATCTGGTTCAGCGACGATCCTTCGTTAAATGAGCAGACCCGGTTTCGCTTCATCGAGGCGAGCGACCGCATAAATTACACCGACCTGGTGGTAGTGGAAAACACCTTTAACAGGCCCAAGTTCCAGGCGGGGAAAATCTACTTTCTAAATACTCAGAAGCTGAGTAAGAACAGCTTGTTAGTGCGTGGCCATGACCCTGAAGAAATGGCGGCCAAGGTTGAAGGGACGTTCCCTGATATGCGTCCTGACCTGCGGGCTTACACGATTTGGGACACCATCCAGAACACAATCGAAGACCCGGATTTGACGCTATATCTGGTGCTGGATGAGGCGCACCGTGGTATGGGGGCGCAGACAGCAGTCAGTGAGAACGCCAAGAGCACTATCGTCCAGCGGCTCATCAATGGCGTGGGCAGTGTGCCCGGCATCCCGGCGGTATGGGGTATTTCGGCCACGGTGGAGCGATTCAACAAAGCGATTGAGTCCGCAGGCAAGCACATCAAACTGCCCAATGTGGTAGTTGATGCGTCTCAGGTGCAGGAGTCCGGCCTCATTAAGGACACCATCCTGCTGGATATTCCTGACAATGTTGGCGATTTCGATACCGTGCTTGTGCGGCGTGCGACGGATAAATTGAAGGAGTCCAGCCTTGCCTGGGGGGCTTATTCCAAGCAGCAGCAGGAAGCTCATGTTGTCGTGCCGTTGATGGTTTTGCAGGTTCCTAACACGCCTGACCCTGATGAAATCGGACGGGCGCTGGATACCATTTTTGAGCGCTATCCTGAACTGCCTTCTGCAAGCGTAGCGCATGTTTTCGGCGAGCACACCACGCAGCGGTTTGGCAACCGCGACGTACCCTACATCGAACCGCAGCGAGTTGAAGAATCGACGTGGGTGCGGGTGCTGATTGCCAAGGATGCTATTAGTACAGGCTGGGATTGCCCGCGTGCTGAGGTTATGGTTTCTTTCCGCGCGGCTAGCGACAAGACCCACATTACGCAGTTGTTGGGTCGTCTTGTGCGTTCGCCGCTTGCCCGCCGCATTCCTGGCAATGATCGACTGAACGCGGTGGACTGTCTGTTGCCGAAGTTCAATCGCAAGGCTGTGGAGCAGGTTGTCGATGAGTTGACGACAGGTAGCGATGCGGCAACGCCTGGGCGCGTGTTGATCGACTACATTGAAGTGCGGCCGGACCCTGCTGTTTCGCATGCCGTGTGGGAGGTATTCGAGGCGTTGCCGTCGCAAACGCGCCCGCAACGTGGGGCCAAGCCTGCGGTCAGGTTGACTGCGTTGGCACATGAGTTGGCGTCTGACGATATTCTTTCCGGCGCAGGCAGGCTGGCACACGTCGAGATGCACGCAGCGTTGGATAAGTTTCAGGCCGACAATGAAGCAAAGACTAAGATCAAGCGGCAGTCCGTGTTGGTTGTGGATGGCAAGACTGTGAAAGCGGACATGCTGGGCCAGGGCCGGAGTCTGGAGCAGTTCTGGGAAGATGCCGACGTGGCAGTAATCGACGATGCCTATCGCCGCGCCGCGCGCATCTTCAGCCCGGCGATTGCCCATTCGTATGTTGACCATCTGGCGAGCCAGGAAGCCGACCGCGAAGATGACCCTGAAGTATTTCTGGAAGCCATTGTCGAAGCTCGCGTAACTGTTGCTGGTTTGGGGCTGGTGATGGAGGTGCAGCCTTATTTCGATGTCGAGGCCGATAATCTGGCGAAGAACTGGCTGGCAAAATATGGGGCTCAGATCAAGACGCTAAGCGATGATCGAAGGGAATCCTATCGGCAGATCATCGAAATGAGTACGGAACCGCAGGACGTGGGCTTGCTGAAGCCTGAAGCCCGGTATGAGGCAACTAAGGCGAATGAAAACGGCAAGGTGAGAGTGCTCCCGGTCTGGGATAGCCACTTGCTTTGCGATCAGGCTGGCAAGTACCCGGCCGAACTAAATGATTGGGAGCGGACGGTTGTCGAGACAGAGTCGGCGAAGCCGGGGTTTACTTACTGGTATCGCAACCCGCAGCAGCCAGGGCAATCGTCACTAGGTATCGCTTATGAGAAGTCGGGACAGTATGGGATTGTTCGCCCAGACTTCCTGTTCTTCGCTGAACAGGACGGCTCGCTTGTAGTCGATCTGGTTGATCCGCATGGGCTTCATTTGGGTGATGCGCTAGCTAAGCTGCAAGGTTTGGCGATGTACGCTGCAAGTCATCCCGATGTCTATCGCCGGATCGAGTCCATTGCCCAGGTTAAAGCAAATGGCAAGCTGCGCGTGCTTGACTTGAAACGGCAGGAAGTGAGGAATGCTATTGCCGTCGCCCAAGATGCGGACGTGTTGTTTAGTAGTGTGCTGGCTGATGATTACGCGTGATCTGGCGGAATCAGCTCAAGGACTGTTGGTTCCATTCCGCTAGGAGTTGCGGAGCCTCGAACCGTGTGATGCGAGGCTCCGACCCTAAGCACAAGCCTGTTGATCGAAACGCTGCATTCCCATGAGGGATGCCAACCATCAGGAAGGTGATTTAGGTTCGGGATGGTATTTGTCATGGCATCGTTTCATTGATCGTCTGAAGAATGCCTATTTAATTGGCTTTTATGTGCTTATTGACAATAGAGTGGGAATGATCCCGCCGTCTCACCCAGGTGAGAACGTGGCGAAGCGGATGAGCGTTTGCTAGTTCGCAAGGAAGGCCCCTGATCGCAAGATCAGGGGCCTTTTTTTAACAATACGGGCTGTCCGTGGAGGCAGTCAGCGGATAGGGATATTGAGATGAGTCTGTTCAGCAAGGTGCTTCGCACCCTGGGCCTGGCGGGAACAACGTCGAAGTCGCCGGAGGCGGTGGTGGTGCCTTCGCTGACACGCTTTGATCGTTTTGCGGCTGATAATCGCCAGGCCTTTGAGCTGATCGGTACCTTGCCGGACGAGCAGATTGTGGCTGAGGAGCGGCGACTCGCGGCCCAGGTGACGGAGATTCTGCTGTCGCTCAAACCGCTGATCGGCGAGGGCGTATCGCGCCTGGAGATCCAGGAACATGTGCTGCAGCAACTGCACAGTCGCGACCTGCTGCCTGCGCTGGTTGGCTATAAGGGTTACCCGGCGGCAGTTCCGGTGTCGGTCAACGCTGAACTGATCGGCACCCTCCCTTCGGAAAAACTATTGCCGGCCAGTGCACTGGTCAAGGTTGAAGTCGTAGCGTCATCCCGCAGGGGGTACGGCGCGCAGTCCTGGACCTTTGCTACGGCTGACGCCAGCGCTGAGCAACTGCGCTTGCTGGCCTGTGCCAAGGAGGCGCTGGAGCAGGGGCTGAGGCAGGTGCGAGCAGGGGCGCCACTGGGGAATATCGGCGCAGCCATCCAGGATGTGCTGGATACCCAGGGGTTCAGTGCGGTGGCAGAGTACTGCGGCTACGGCATGGGCCGGCAGCGTATCCAGGAGCCTCAGGTCCTGGGTTATCGCGTAGCCGGGGATAGCGCGCCGATGGTGACCGGGCAGGTATTGAACGTCCAGGTGCTGGCCAAGGCCGGGAACCGCGCTATCCGGATCAGGGCCGATGGCTGGAGCGTGCTGGCTCAAGACCGAGGCGATGGTGTGGTGTTGAGCAGCATGATTCGAGTTGCCGAAGACGGGGCTGAGCGTCTGAGCCGATTCGTCGACTGATGGCGTTCAGTGGAAGCACCCATGGCGATCTCATCGAGGGATCGCCATTTGTGTTTCCAAGTTTGGAAATACCGGGTTTCCCAGGGTTTGTGCAATACCAGGAAAGACATTGCCCCGTCTCGTTCCTCGGCTGCTGTGTACCCTTTGAACCTCACCCTTGCTGTTTGTTCTGGGCGGCGGTTTGTCCGTCGAGCGGGTTGGGTTGATCTTTTTATGGTTGTCAGTTGACAACTTATTATGGCTGGCGATACTGGAGGCCACGGATGGCTCGTGCAATTCATCCCAAGAAAGACATCGAGATGGCGTTGCGTTACGCCGAGTGGCAGGGCTGGCGTGTGGAGGTGGGGGGCAGCCATGCCTGGGGCAAGCTTTATTGCCCCTACAACAGTGAGCTCTGTCGTTGCGGCGCGTTTTGCATCAGCAGCATCTGGTGCACGCCGAAAAACCCGGGCAGTCACGCCCGGGCGTTATGCCGGGTGGTCGACAACTGCACCCTTAACCAGATGCGTGGCGCCAAGCCCGTATCCCATGGCCGGGAGTCATGATTATGGAATACCTATTCACCCTGACTTACCTGTTACCTGCCGACGATTGCGACGTCGATGCCTTGATCGAGCGCCTGGGCGCTGGGGGCTGTGATGATGCACTGATCGGCAGCGGGCTAGCAGGGCGCCTGGCCCTGGAGTTCTGCCGCGAGGCCGAGAGTGCGCAAGCGGCATTGTTCAGCGCGCTGGGTGATATCAAGCGCCTGATCCCCGGCGCGCGGCTGGTGGAGGCGAGCCCGGATTATGTCGGCTTGAGCGATATCGCCGACATGGTCGGGGTTTCCCGACAGAACATGCGCAAGTTGATGCTCAACCATGCCGCCACCTTTCCCCTGGCGGTGCATGAGGGCAGTGCTTCATTCTGGCACCTGGCGGAGGTCTTGAGCTGGCTGCAAGCCAAGGGCGGCTATGTGCTCAAGCAGCCGATGATCGAAGTGGCGCGGGTGGCGCAGCACGTGAATACGGTCAAGGAATCCCAGCGTATCGGGCCGCTGAAAACCGAACTGCTGGCCTTGATCCGCTAACGGCGGGCGACATCCGAGAAGTAGAACTTGTCCAGGGTATGCCGTGATTCGGTGTATTCGAACTGGCGGCCATCCTGCAGGAAGGTCTGGTTGCTGACCACGATCACGTGGCTCTGGCCGTCGAGGTCGAGGTGCTGCTGGTCATCCTTGCTGCGGGGAGTGGCCTCGATGGTGCGTTGGGCATAGCTGATCTGCAATTGCAGGGTC
>Ga0302173_10000677_pt1 | contig 17936 bp, 15 predicted proteins | sample I_Fen_N3_1_FD_198785 | JGI IMG/M metagenome (GOLD analysis project Ga0302173, IMG submission 198785) | Peat permafrost microbial communities from Stordalen Mire near Abisko, Sweden - I_Fen_N3_1 | ecosystem: Environmental > Terrestrial > Soil > Wetlands > Permafrost | place: Sweden: Abisko... | reverse complement strand
ATAAAAACGCCACGTTAATTTTAAGCGAAACCTACCGTTCTGATTTTTTAAAGAAGGTCAAACTCTAGAATGACATTTTTTTATGAGATATTCTAAGTAAAGCCATGTTGGGCTCAGCGTCCCGACGCTTCGGGAGAAGCCTTTTTTTGGCGATAAAAGCTTTCAATTTAGATTAGAAATAGATTGATTTTGCAACTTATTACAAAGTTTTTCCGACTTGTTACATACATTAAAAATTAGACGTAAATTTACGCTTTCACTTCGTTTTCAGTTCTGATATTTGCAGCAATAAATCAAAAAAATGAGTTATGAATAACATTAAAAACTCCTTATTTTATGTTACTGTTATTGGTGGTTTTACTGCTTTAATATATTGGGTAATCTCAAAAGGTGCATCTCTCGAAGTTGGTCGGGGAATTATTAAGAAAAAAATCGAAAGTAATCATTGGAATGATTTTTTGCATTCGATGGTCGAAAATTTACAACATCCTTTAGCTATTTTACTGGCGCAAATCGTTACTATTATTTTAGTTGCACGTTTGTTTGGATGGGTTTTTAGAAAAATTGGACAACCATCTGTAATTGGAGAAATGATTGCGGGTATTGTTTTAGGGCCATCTTTGGTCGGAATGTATTTTCCTGAATTCTCAGCCGCGCTGTTTCCAAAAGAATCTTTAGGAAATCTTCAATTCTTAAGTCAAATTGGTTTAATCCTTTTCATGTTCGTTATTGGTATGGAATTGGATTTGAAAGTATTAAAAAATAAAGCGCATGATGCTGTTGTTATCAGTCATGCAAGTATCGTTATCCCTTTTGCCCTGGGTCTATCATTAGCTTACTTTATCTATCATACTTTTGCACCAGTTGGTGTAGAATTCGCATCTTTTGGATTATTTATGGGAATCGCCATGAGTATTACTGCATTTCCGGTCCTGGCCAGAATTGTTCAGGAACGAGGCATGCAAAAAACTAAACTTGGAACAATTGCCATTACTTGTGCCGCGGCCGATGATATTACAGCTTGGTGTATCTTGGCAGTTGTAATTGCTATTGTAAAAGCTGGTTCGTTTACGAGTTCATTGTACGTGATTGGTTTGGCTATTTTGTATGTAATTATTATGCTAAAAATAGTTCGTCCGTTCTTAAAGCGTGTGGGAGATTTAAATTCAACTCGCGAAAGTTTGAACAAACCTGTAGTTGCTATTTTCTTCTTAACACTTTTGTTCTCTGCGTATGCATCTGAGTTAATTGGGATTCATGCTTTATTTGGAGCGTTTTTGGCTGGAGCAATTATGCCGGAAAACAATAAATTTAGAAATATATTTATCGAAAAAGTAGAAGATGTTGCGATCATCGTTTTATTGCCATTGTTCTTTGTTTTTACCGGTTTACGTACACAAATTGGGTTGCTAAACGATCCTTATTTATGGAAAGTTACTGCTGTAATTATTGCTGTTGCTGTTGCTGGTAAATTTTTAGGAAGTGCTTTTGCTGCAAAATTTGTGGGACAAAGCTGGAAAGATAGTTTGGCGATTGGCGCATTAATGAATACTCGTGGTTTAATGGAGTTGGTAGTTTTAAACATTGGTTATGACTTAGGAGTATTGTCTACAGAGATTTTTACCATGATGGTAATTATGGCGTTAGTAACCACTTTTATGACTGGACCAGCGTTAGATTTTATTGGATTTATTTTTAAAGATAAAGCAACCGTAGTTCCGCAGGAAATTGGAAATAAAAGCAAATACAAAATTTTACTTTCGTTTGCGACTCCGGAAAGAGGAAAGAAATTATTGAAGATCGCTAATAGTTTAGTGAAGAAGCAAGGTGATAATTCGATTGTAACAGCCATGCATCTGTCATTAAGTACAGAGATACATTCGTTTGATGTAAAAGATCATGAACGCAAAATGTTGGTGCCTGTTATCGAAGAGTCAGAGCGATTGAACCAAAATATGGTGAGTGTTTTTAAAGTGACAAACGATATTGATACAGATATTATTGATACAGCAAATCAAGGCGATTATGATTTATTGTTAGTTGGATTAGGGCAATCTATTTTTGAGGGAACTTTGCTTGGAAAGATTCTTGGTTTTACCACCAGAATAGTGAATCCGGATCGTTTGATCGATAAATTTACCGGAAAAGAAGGTTTATTCGAAAATTCTCCTTTTGACGAAAGAACGCGTCATATTATTGCAAAGAGTAAAATGCCAGTCGGAATTTTTATCGATAAAGATTTAGAAGAAGTTAATCAGGTTTTTATCCCGATTTTTAGTAAAGAAGATGCTTTCCTGATTGAATATGCTAAAAAGTTAATCAATAATAATGGATCGCAAATTACAGTTCTTGATGCAAGCGGAGAAGTGAAAAGTACACGTGATATTCAAGAAACCATTCGTTCAATCGAACAAATTGCGCCAAACCATATTATGATTATGCATGATAGAACGATCAAAAAAGAGTTTTTAGAAAATCAGAATCTTATGATAATTAGTTTAGACAGTTGGAAAAAGCTAATAGAATCTCAAAGTACATGGTTGAATAATACACCATCTGTTTTGATTTTGAAACCGTAAAAAAAATAAATTTCAATCTTTTTAAATTCCAAATTCCAATCTTTATGATTGGGGTTTGGGATTTTTTTTGAGTTGATCTTTGTCAAAGTTTGAAACTTGGACAAAGATTTTGAAAGCGTATAGAAGAAATAAAGTAACCACAATATTTGTCATTCTGAGGAACGAAGGACCACACAAGAAATTCCGTAAGTAATTTGCCAATCGTTGTAAAAGAAATATATCAAACAAAATAATTATATTTGTAAGATTTTATTTAAATTTTGTATTATGAAAACTTTTGACGATACTCAGCTTTATAAATTATTATATGGGAAAGATTTTTCTAAAATTAAAGATTTCTTAGAAAAATATGGTTTAGATAGTGTTGATAGAGATGGTCGTACATTTTTAATGACGGCTGTAGTTGATGGTGATGAAAAATTAGTAAAAGATCTTTTGGCTTTGGGTTGTGGAATAAATAACAAAGATAGTAAAGGTTTGACCGCATTTCATTTAGCAGCAATTAATAATAAAATTGACGCTGTAAAAGTACTTCTCTCGTTTAATGCCGATGTAAACATTGTTGATGATAATGGTAATTCAGCTTTGTTACGTGCAGTTGCGAATAAAAATTCTGAGATAATTAATTTTCTTTTAGAAAATGGATCAGATATCGATTTAGCAAATAAACATGGAATTTCTCCCAAAGATCTTTTAGAGTGATATCTAAGTTTTAAACTTTGAAAAAGATTTCTAATGGCAAAGTAACCACAATATTTGTCATCCTGAGGAACGAAGGACCACACAAGATATTCTACAAAGATTGGTTACTCTTTTACGAAACTTGAGTTTCTAGTGTGGTCCTTCGTTCCTCAGGATGACAGAATGTTGGGTAAAAATGAAAAATCAAAATTGAAATTTTAGAATTGAAATTTAACTTTTAAAGTCCCAAATCAAGAACATAAGAAATCTTAACTGCGATATTGTCTTCAAACTTCAGTAATTGGTTAGGACCATAACGATAGAATCCGCCTAAACCAAAACCTTTGTAGATTTTGTTTAACTCAATTCCGGATTCAAAGAAGCCTTTGTCAAGTGTTTTGTATTCCGGACCAACATGCTGTTCCGGATTTTCCATATTTCCCCACGCCATTCTTGTAACCAGAACTAGAGAAGGACGAACTTTTTTAAGTATTCTAATTCGGTCAAAGCCGTGTTTAATCTGAAAAAAGATGTATTGACTTGAGAAAAATTCGTTAAAAAACATTGTTTCAAAACTGTTTCTTCCTGCAAATGTAATACGTTGAATAACGGTTTCTTTGGTTAAGTTGTTAGGCATCGTATTGTATAAATGCGTAAGCGGAACATCGCCCATGGCGTAACCTCCTTGTAAAAGCAAACTTGTTTTTTGACCGTTTAAATAATTCTTTTCATACTCTGTTTTAAAATCTATTTTTCCAAAAGTAAAATCATTTTCTAAAACATTTGGTAAAGATTGTGTGTACTGAAAAGTAAATCTAGGAAACCTTTTATCAGATTCAGTTCTTCCTGTAGGCGTTTGCATGAAATCACTAAAAGGAGCCCAAACAATCGAAACCATTGCGGTGGTCATGATGTAATTAGAATATAGTTTTCCGTTGTAATTAAAGAGATAATCAAACTCTGGTTGTACATATGTTCGTGCGAGTTCTAAAACAGCCTCGGTCTTAGGGACGATTTTAGTTTGAACATTTGCTCTCCAGCCAGTATATTTATAAAAAGTGCTAATATTGATTGGGCGTGGATCATAAATCTTAAAAACGCGTTTATCGACAGCAAAAAAGGTACTCGCAATCTCTCGAACATCATCAGTGTAATATCCGTTTACCCACGTATTAGTGTTTTTATCCAATAAAACTCCCGTTCCTAGGCTGTATTTAAATTCTCCGTCTTTTGTTCCATAAGCAGAATATCCTTCAATCCTGAAATTCTTAGAAAAACGATCATTTGTAATTCCTCCAAGACCAAGTCTAAAACCTTCGTAATTATTAAAACTGATGATCTTTTTCAGATCCAGATCAACCGGGCCAATTGGGAAATAGCCATTGATAATTTTTCGTCCAAGACCTAAACGGTTTTCAATTCTTTTCTTGACCGAAATACTATCCAGTAATTGGTAAGTTCTCTGGCTTTTTAAGTCAAGACTTTCTTTTCTGTACTCATTCCAGAAAGCTTCAGGTTTTTTGCTGGCATCATCTTTAATTTCGATATAAAGAGAAGGATTTTTTATAGGCTCATTTGTATTATAATGAATGTCGAAATTATTACTCTCAGAAAGTAAATACGTAAAATCTGAAGCTGATTTTTTTCTCGGTTCAAAGTTGTCTTCAACATCTCCGTCAAATTGTATCGTTCCGCCTAATATCTTAATATCATCGTCATTTTTTCCTTTCACAATTTTAAACGTTGTATTGCTCTGAAACCAAATCTTCTCACTTGGTACATATTCAAATTCATGAATTCCGCTAATATCCAAAACGCCTTTAATACGCATAACCGCTTTAGCAACCGCAAAATTTTCCTGATCAATATACAAAACGCCCTCAAGTCCGGATGATTTTCTTTTTTGTTTATTTTTAAAGTAAATCATATAAGTGTCACGGCCTTTTATATTTACTGTGTCCAATAATTTATAATTGTAACTTGATGGAGCGCCATTCGAAATTGGGTTTTCGTATTTGGTTTCGAATAACTCGTATTTATCACCATAGATAGAAATCGACTGAAGATTAAATGCAATGACTTCGTAGATTGGTTGCTTAAAACCAGCGATTTTAGTGCCTAAAATAGTTTCTTTTAATTTATGGTTTCCAAACTGATATTGCGAAATCTTTTCGGTCTGAAATAAATGTTGTTTGCTGATTATTTCTTTGAATTTATAATCTGAAGAATCGATGTTGATTCGTTTTTTGTCAAAATCTTTATATGCTGCAGATGAATCAATTCTTCCGTCAATAGAGTCCGGATTGGCAGTAACGATTAATTTGTTGTAGCTTTTATATTGAAAACTGTTCAGTTTTTTCTGCGGATTGTTTTTGTCTTTATTTGCAATTACTTTTCTGATAATTGTTAATGCAGGGTTTTCGTTAGAAATAATAACCTCTTTTAAATCATCTGTTTTTTGTGAAAGCGATATCGAATAGAATTTTTTTTGATCCAGGATTTCAATTGTTCTCGATTGGAAACCAATGTAAGAAACCAGAAAATGATTTGCTTTTACGAGATAGTTTAGCGTAAACTTTCCGTCAACATCAGTAATTGTATTATGATTGTCAGAAGTGGTAATAGTGGCAAAAGGAAGCGGTTTATTGTTGGAGTCGGTTACAATTCCGTTTATTTGAAATTGCGCTTGAATGGTAAGCGTGAAAAACAAAGTCAACAGACAGAATAGCTTCATAGAGAGAATTATAATTTCAAAAACGTAAACAAAATGATTTTGGTATGCAAAAATAAGAATAAAAAAATCCGTCTAGTACAATTTAACTAAACGGATTTTTTATTTTGTGTCGAATTAGAATTATACCTTCATGATTTCAGCTTCTTTCGCAGCCAATAATTCATCGATTTTTTTAATGTAAGTATTTGTTAGATTTTGAACTTGTTCTTCTGCAGATTTACAAATATCTTCAGAAGTACCTTCTTTTTCTAGTTTTTTGATATCACTATTAGCATCTTTACGTACGTTACGAACACCAATTTTAGCATCTTCGGCCTCAGATTTAGCTTGTTTTGCTAATTCTCTACGACGATCTTCTGTTAAAGGCGGAACGCTAATGATAATTACATCACCATTATTCATTGGATTAAAGCCAATATTAGCAACCATAATTGCTTTTTCGATAACTTGTAACATGTTTTTTTCAAAAGGCTGCAAAGTGATAGTTCTTGCATCCGGAACGCTAATTTTTGCCACTTGCGAAAGCGGTGTTGCTGATCCGTAATAATCTACAAAAACACTTCCTAGCATTGCCGGAGAAGCTTTTCCTGCACGAATGTTTAGGAATTCTTTCTCTAAATGCGCAATCGAACCATTCATTGATTCTTCTGTACTATCTAATATAAAGTCTATTTCTTCCGTCATTTTTTTTAGATTTTTTGTCCAATCCCAAAAACTTCGGGATGGGATAGATGATTAATTTTTTGATTTTCAAGAAAAAATTAACTTCTCTAATTTACTAACTAATATGGTTTCTTATTTTTTGTATGTTTTAATATTGGAACAATCTAGATACTTACTACAGTTCCGATGTTTTCGCCTTCGCAGATTTTTAATAAATTTCCAATTTTGTTCATATCAAAAACAAGGATTGGTAATTTGTTTTCCTGACTTAAAGTAAAAGCTGTTGTGTCCATTACATTTAAACCTTTTTTGATTACATCGTCAAACGAAATAAAATCAAATTTTACTGCCGAAGCATTTTTTTCAGGATCAGAATCATAAACACCATCAACACGAGTTCCTTTTAGGATAACATCAGCATTGATTTCAATTCCTCTTAAAACTGCTGCAGTATCAGTTGTAAAGTATGGATTTCCTGTACCGGCACCAAAAATTACAATTCTTCCTTTTTCAAGATGACGATCTGCTCTTCTCTTAATGTATGGTTCAGCAATAGACTCCATTTTTAAAGCAGTTTGCAAACGTGTTTTCATTCCTTTGTCTTCAAGAGCGCCTTGTAATGCCATACCGTTTATTACAGTTGCAAGCATTCCCATATAATCGCCTTGTACTCTATCCATACCTGCGCTTGCACCAGCAACGCCTCTAAAAATATTTCCTCCTCCAATAACAATAGCAATTTCTACTCCTTTACTGTGAATTTGCTTAATTTCTTCGGCATATTCAGCTAATCTTTTTGGGTCGATTCCGTATTGTAAATCACCCATTAATGCCTCGCCGCTAAGTTTTAGAAGAATTCTTTTATATTTCATGTGTGTGTTGCGTTAATTTGTGCAAATATAGACATATTCTGATTTTTAAAAATAATGTTTGCAAAAAAATAATTGCTCTTTGTGTATTTAAGTTTATAAAGACTTTTATGACTTATTTAAGTTGAATATGACAAAAGTCATTCTTACATCTTTCTAAAATTCGTATTTTTATGGTATTCAAAACGAAACAAGTATGAAAAGCACTGTAGCCAAAGCATTATTTCACAGTTATTCCTATGCCGAATATCGAAAATTAGTGACAGATTTATTGTTTGAAGGAAAGTCAACCGGTAATGAGCAATCTGAAAGTTTGACAAATTATACCCGTTTAAACGAAGCTCGAATGAATCGGCTCGATAAAACCATCAAAATTTCTGAAGATGTGATTTCGAAGCTACAAAACTTAGACAATCATTATTTTTGGTTGGTAATTTCTGAAGGTTGGTGTGGTGATGCAGCTCAAATACTTCCCATACTTAATAAAATGGCGGTAGAGTCAGATAAAAAGATTGATCTTCGAATTGTTCTGAGAGATCAAAACGAAGGATTAATGAATCAATATTTGACAAATGGCGGAAGAGCTATTCCAAAAGTAATTGTAGTTTGTAAAGAAGCAGGAATTGTTCGTGCAGATTGGGGACCAAGGCCAAAAGGAGCAACAGAGTTAATGGCAAATTACAAACGAGATTTTGGTGTAATTGATGACAAGATTAAAACCGATTTGCAATTATGGTATTTGGCTGATAAAGGAATTTCGGTTCAGCAAGAATTGGTTGAGATTATGGAAAATATAAAGTACAACAGGCTTTGATTATTAGAAGTTGTTTAGATCGTTTTGTTGCATTTAAACTGTTGATAATAAATGTGATAGTGTTTTAAAATGAATTGTTTTTTTTGTATATTAGTAGAGTAATCCCACTTCTATTATTTACTTTTTGATTTGCTCTTTTTATTGGTGTTTATTTAATGTTTAACAATTAAAAAATGCACTATTATGAAAAAGTTGTTCGAAAGGTTTTACGATTATTTTTCTGGTTTATTGTTTGGAGGAAAAAATGTATGTAATTATTAACTCTAAAAAAGAAACTATGAAATAACACTACTTTTATGTAGAAGTTGGCACATTACTATAATTGTATTGTAATGTGCTTTTTCATTTATCATGATTTATAGCTTTTTTTCAAATCACGTATTTTAATAAGTTTTAATAATCAAAACTTAAAATAGATACACCTAGATTAATGCTATTAATGCTTTTTTGATTGTAAAGCTTGATGTCGTATTGAGCAGTTTCTATAAATATAGTAAAATCATCAGATCCAATTCCGAGTCTTAGCTTTCTATATTCGCCATTTAAGTTTCCGCGACCTATTGCAAATCCTTTTCCATAACCAGCTTGGGCAGTAATCCTTGTATTTTCACCCACTTTGGGATGAAAACCTAAATTTAGGTAAACAGGAACGGCAACAAGTTTATCGTTCCATTTCCAGTCAATTCCAGTATGAATTCCTAAAGTGATCCATTTTTTGTATTGAACTCCGTATCCTACTTTTGTTCCTACACCATCAGGAACAAACCAATCTTTGTTTTTTTGTCCGGGATAATCTTCAGATTCATATCTTTCTGAGTTTCCGGTTAATGAAGCAGATACGTCAAATTGAATATATGTAAATTTTTTATTTTGCGCTTGAACAAATGAATTTGTGAAAAAGAGAAATAAAAACGCAAGCAGAAAATATTTCATATAGTTAGGTTTTTATTTTAGGCTTTCTTCAAATAAAGTAACATCGATTGCATCTTTAACATCGTAATCGCCAATTTTTGTTCGACGTAAAACAGTTAAATGCGAACCTGAATTCATTGCTTTTCCAAAATCAAAAGCTAGCGAACGAATATAGGTTCCTTTACTGCAAACTACTCTAAAATCGATTTCAGGCAAAGCAATTCTTGTAATTTCAAATTCATGAATGGTAGTTTTTCTACTTGCAATTTCTACAGTTTCTCCAGCTCGTGCATGTTCGTACAAACGAACTCCGTCTTTTTTAATAGCAGAGAAAATAGGTGGTTTTTGATCGATTTCGCCCAAAAACTGTTTTACTGTCTCATGAATCAAAGCTTCGTCGATATGTGAAGTTGGAAAAGTTTCGTCGATTTCTGTTTCTAAATCATATGATGGAGTAGTGGCTCCAATATAAAAAGTTCCAGTATATTCTTTTGCCTGACCTTGCAGTTCAGAAATTCGTTTCGTGAATTTTCCGGTGCAAATCAATAACAATCCTGTGGCCAAAGGATCTAAAGTTCCTGCATGACCAATTTTGAACTTTTTAGGAAGTCCAACTTTGTTTATTAAAAGATACTTTAATTTATTGACAGCTTGAAACGAACTCCATTTTAAAGGTTTGTCAATCAATAAAACTTGTCCGTTTAAATATTCTTCAGGTGTCATTAGCTTACTGATAAAGGATGTATGAAAAAGTGAATTATCAATAAGGCAATTCCAAGAACTATTCGGTAGTAACCAAAGAACTTAAAACCATTTTTAGTTAGAAACCCAATGAAAAATTTTATCGATGCATAAGCTACTATAAAAGCAACAATGTTTCCGATGGCTAATATTCCTAAATTATCGGTGCTAAGAACTTCAGGAGAGTCTTTATAAACATCATAAATACTTTTTACTGTTGCAGCCATCATAGTTGGTACTGCTAGGAAAAATGAAAATTCTGCGGCTGTTTTTCTAGTTAACCCTTGTTGCATTCCGCCAATTATTGTTGCAGCACTTCGGCTTAATCCTGGAAAAATAACAGCTAGTGTTTGATAGCAACCAATTAGAAAAGCTTTTTTATTGCTTATTTCTGCGTCGTCGTTTATACTTGGATTGGTGAACCATTTATCTACAAAAATCAAAATTATTCCACCTAACAAAAGTATAATGGCAATAAAAATTGGTGTTTCCAACATTGCTTCAATATGTTTTTTGAAAAGTCCTCCAATAATTAAAGCCGGAATAACGGCAATAATTAATTTGATGTAGAATTGTATTCTGCTAAAGTCAAAGAATTTTTTCCAGTAGATAACTACAACAGATAAAATTGCAGCTAATTGAATAACTATTTCGAAAAGTTTTGTAAAGTCGTCTTTTGCAATTCCCATAAAGGAAGAAGCAATAACCATGTGACCAGTCGAAGAAACAGGTAAAAATTCTGTAATTCCTTCGATTATGGCAAGAATGATAGCTTGTAATATGTTCATTTAACTAAGATTGTTGGATTATTTAGGCTTCTTAGGTGTCAGACTTTTTTAAAGTGATTAATCAAATACTCTAAAGATCTAAGTTGTCTAAGCAGTCTAAAGAAAGTCTATTTAGATTTTTTGAAGATTGAATAAATAGTGATTCCAAAACCAATTAAAACGGTTGTTGGTGCTAAACGAATACGTCTAAAGTTAAAAACATCTTCATTAAAAACGTTAGGATCGTTACTTCCTCCACCAGACATTAAGATAAAACCTAGTGCAATAACACCAATTCCGATAAGAAGAATTTTATAATTAATTCCATCAAAAAGAAATTCTTGTTTTTGTCCTTGTTGTTCTTCGATATTATTGTTTTTCATTTTATTTCTTTTGTTTTTGTTCCTCGAGTCAGGTCAAAGGATATTTGTTTTTACCGTAAACTAAAAATTGAGACTGAATGTTTAGTAAAGATCGTCTGTTCTTAGGTTTAAGAAACGTTGTGTTGCAAAGTGAGTACTTACCCAAGTAATTAATACGCCTAGACCAAAAACGGCTAACAATACTAATCCTATTAAGGCTTTGTCTTCTAAAATTCCTAGTCCAGGAAAATTGGTTTCTACATAAAATAAAAGACCAATCAAGGCTATAATAGCCAATCCTGCGCCCAACATTCCTAGTTTTACACTACGCATTACAAACGGTTTACGAATAAATGATTTTGTTGCACCAACCATTTGCATCGTTTTAATGATAAATCGGTTTGAGTGTATAGATAAACGTAATGAACTATTAATTAATAAAACAGCAATTACGGCAAGAAAACCGCTAATAATTAAAATCCACATACTTACTTTTTTGATATTGTCATTTACCAAATTAACCAATTGTTTGTCGTAAACAATATCTTCAATCATCGTGTTTTGACGCAAACTACTTTCGATTTTAGTAATGCTGTCTCTCTCAACGTAGTCTGCTTTTAAGTGAATATCATATGAGTTCAATAACGGATTTTCTCCTAAGAAGGTCAAAAAGTCTTCTCCAATAATATCGGTATGTTCTTTTGCTGCTTTTTCTTTCGAAACATAAACATAAGATTTTGCAAAAGGAGCCCTTTTCAATTCAGTGTTAAATGCTTTTATTACACTATCATTAGCTTCATTTTTAAAGAAAACCGTCATTGCGATTTTTTCTTTAAAATCATTAGCCAGTTTTTTAGAATTGATAATGAATAATCCCAGTACTCCTAAAAGGAATAAAACCAAGAATACACTTAATACAACTGAAAAATAAGAGGAAATTAACCTGCGCTTTTGAAATTTATCAAAGTTAGAACTCATAGTTTGCTTAAATTATGTGGTAAAAATAATAAAGAATTTCTTTATTTGAAGTTAATAACGACCAAAGTTTTAACTTTCGTACAATAAATGTAAATTTGCGGTCTTAATTAAGTGCCAAAACCTTAGAACCTTTGTCACTTTGCAACTTTGAACCTTTTTATAATGAAATACAATCCAAACGAAATCGAAGAAAAATGGCAAAAATATTGGGCTAAAAACCAAACTTTTGCCGCAAGTAATAATTCTGATAAACCAAAGCATTATGTTTTAGATATGTTTCCTTATCCCTCAGGAGCAGGATTACACGTTGGTCATCCGCTGGGTTACATAGCTTCAGATGTGTATTCTCGCTTCAAAAGACATCAAGGTTTTAATGTTTTGCATCCAATGGGTTACGATAGTTTTGGATTACCTGCAGAACAATATGCGATTCAAACCGGACAACGTCCTGAAGATACTACACGTGTAAATATTGATGGAGGAGTAGATAAAGAAGGAAAGCAAATTGCCGGTTATAGAAAACAATTAGATAAAATTGGATTTTCATTTGATTGGAGCCGTGAAGTGCGTACTTCAAATCCTGATTATTACAAACATACACAATGGATTTTTATTCAATTGTTTAATTCTTGGTATTGTAAAAAACAAGGAAAAGCATTTGATATTTCAGAGCTTGTAACTGTTTTTGAAGAAAGCGGAAATGCTTTAGTAGAAGCGGTGTGCGACGATAATGTTGCTGTTTTTACTGCTGCCGAATGGAATTCTTACTCTGAAGATCAAAAAGAAAAAATCCTTTTGCAATACAGAATGACTTATTTGGCTGAGACAGAAGTAAACTGGTGTCCTGGTTTAGGAACAGTTTTGGCAAATGACGAAATTGTAAACGGAGTTTCTGAGCGTGGAGGATATCCTGTAATTCGTAAAAAAATGACACAATGGAGTATGCGAATTTCTGCTTATGCAGAGCGTTTGCTTCAAGGTTTAAATGATATCGATTGGAGTGAATCAATAAAAGAAAGTCAACGTAACTGGATTGGAAAATCTGTAGGTGCGATGGTGTCGTTCCATGTAAAAAATCATGATGAGGTTATAGATGTATTCACTACAAGACCTGATACTATTTTTGGAGTGACTTTTATGACTTTGGCTCCAGAGCATCCTTTAGTTTCTAAAATTGTTACTGATGAGCAAAGAGGTGAAATCGAAGCTTATATCGAGAAAACAGCAAAACGTTCAGAGCGTGAGCGTATGGCCGATGTAAAAACAATTTCGGGAGTCTTTACCGGCGCTTATGCTGAACATCCTTTTACAAAAGAAGCTATTCCGGTTTGGATTGGAGATTATGTTTTAGCAGGTTATGGAACTGGTGCTGTAATGGCGGTTCCTTGTGGAGACGAAAGAGATTATGCTTTTGCTAATTTCTTTAAAGGTCAAAACGGAATGCAAGAAATTAAAAATATTTTTGCAAATGTTGATATTTCTGAAGCGGCTTACGGTTCTAAAGACAATGTTGAAATCGCTAATTCTGATTTCTTAAACGGATTAAATTATAAAGAAGCTACTCAGGCTGCAATTACAGCTTTAGAGAAAATAAGTCAAGGAACTGGAAAAACAAATTACCGTTTGCGTGATGCTGTTTTCTCTCGTCAGCGTTATTGGGGAGAACCATTTCCTGTTTATTATGTAAACGGATTGCCAAAAATGATCGATGCACAGCATTTGCCAATCATTTTGCCAGAGGTAGAAAAATATTTGCCAACCGAAGACGGTTTGCCTCCATTAGGAAATGCAACTGTTTGGGCTTGGGATACAACAAATAATATAGTTGTTAATACTGATTTAGTAGACAATACCACAATTTTTCCTCTTGAATTGAACACGATGCCGGGTTGGGCAGGAAGTTCATGGTATTGGATGCGTTATATGGATGCGCACAACGAAACCGAATTTGCAAGTAAAGAAGCTTTAGCATATTGGGAAAGCGTTGATTTGTACATTGGCGGAAGCGAACATGCAACAGGGCATTTACTATATTCTCGTTTCTGGAATAAATTCTTAAAAGACAAAGGCTTTGCTCCAACCGAAGAACCATTCAAAAAACTGATTAATCAGGGAATGATTTTAGGTACAACTGCTTATGTTTATAGATTAGAAGGAACAAATACTTTTGTGTCTAAAAATAAAATTGGAGATCAAAATGTACAGCCAATTCGTGTTGATGTTCATTTTGTAAACTCTTCCGATGAATTAAATGTAGAAAAGTTCAAAGCTTGGAGAGAAGATTTTAAAACAGCCGAATTTGTTTTTGATGAAAATGGAAAATACATTGTAGGTCGTGAAGTCGAAAAAATGTCGAAATCATACTATAATGTAGTAACTCCAGATGATATTTGTAATGAATATGGTGCTGATACACTGCGTTTGTATGAAATGTTTTTAGGTCCACTAGAACAAGCTAAACCTTGGAATACCGCTGGAATTTCCGGAGTTTTTGGTTTCTTGAAAAAATTATGGAGATTGTATTTTGATGATAACGGTTTAATCGTAAACAACGACGAACCAACAAAAGATAACTTAAAATCATTGCACAAAACAATTAAAAAAGTAGCAGAAGATATTGAGAGTTTCTCTTTCAATACATCGGTTTCTCAGTTTATGATTTGTGTAAATGAATTGTCTTCTCAAAATTGTCATTCTCGTGCAATTTTAGAGCCGTTAGCGATTTTGGTTTCGCCATACGCACCGCATATCGCTGAAGAATTATGGTTGCAATTAGGAAATGCAACTTCAATTTCTGAGGTTCCTTTTCCTGTTTTTGAAGCCAAACATTTAGTAGAGACAAATAAAGAATATCCAGTTTCTTTTAACGGAAAAATGCGTTTCACAATCGAATTGCCTTTGGATTTAACCAAAGAGCAAATCGAAGAAATCATTATGAAAGACGAAAGAACTTTGAAACAATTAGATGGTAGAGCGCCAAATAAAGTAATTATTGTTCCTGGAAAAATAATTAACCTTGTGGGATAATAAATTAAAATCTCAATATAAAAATTCCAAATTCCAATTTTACGATTGGGGTTTGGAATTTTTTGTTTTTATGAGTGTTTTTTCATGTTAGATTGTCCTAAAAAGTGACAAAATGACAATTTTTTAGTTTGGTTCAGAAATTGCGATTTGTTTTGTAACTTTAAAAATCAATCAAAAAAATAAAAGATATGGGAAGTGGATATATAATTATTGCGGGACTAATCATGCTGTTTAGCTGGATGGTTAGTGCTAAACTGAAAAGTAAATTTGAATTATACTCAAAACTGCAATTGAGAAACGGAATGAGTGGTGCTGAAATTGCAGAAAAAATGCTGGCCGATAACGGAATTACAGATGTTCGTGTTATTTCGACTCCGGGTCGATTAACAGATCATTATAATCCGGAAGATAAAACGGTTAATTTAAGCGAAGCTGTTTATAATCATCGTAATGCAGCGGCAGCGGCTGTGGCGGCACATGAGTGTGGTCATGCTGTGCAGCATGCACTTGGGTACGAGTGGTTAATCATGCGTTCTAAGTTAGTGCCAATTGTAAGCGTTGCGTCAAATTTCATGCAATGGATTTTGTTGGCAGGTATCTTAATGATTCAGGTATTTCCTCAGTTGTTATTAATTGGGATAATACTTTTTGCGGTTACAACCTTATTTTCGATTGTAACTTTGCCTGTAGAGTATGATGCAAGTAATAGAGCTTTGGCTTGGTTAGAAAATAAACACATGCTAACACAGCAAGAGCAAGCGGGCGCTAAAGATGCCTTAAAATGGGCAGCAAGAACTTATCTTGTAGCTGCTCTTGGATCAATAGCAACGTTGTTATACTATATCTCGATTTATTCAGGAAGTAATAGGAGGGATTAATTTAATGAGATAATTAGTCAATTGGATAATTAGAAAATTTGCTAAACCCGACAGGTTTTTGAAACTTGTCGGGTTTATTGTTTTTAGGGTTTATTCGTTTAGTTTTAAAAGAATGAAAAACAAAACCCATATTCCTGTCAAGACGTAGATAGAGTTTAGGTATTGTCGGTCTTCTGATTTGTATAATTTGTAAAAAAGAATTATCAAATAAATAAGGCTTATCGGAATGGAAAGAAATAACAAAACGCCGCCAATACCTGGTGTACACGGACCTCCAGGATCTAATTTGGTGCAAATGAAGGCTGTTACGAAATAAGTAACAAAAAACACTAAAGTTTTAATTTCGGTTCTAATATTTGTCATAGCGTTTTTGAAATGTATAATTTGCTAAACCCTACAGGTTTTAAAAACATGTAGGGTTTGCTGTATATAATAACCATAAGAATTATCTAATTATCTAATTGCCACATTGTCTAATTTATAGTTGAATCTGTCTATCAATCTGTTGATCTAAAGAAATGAAAGTTTCAGTTCTTGAAACGCCTTCAATAGCTTGAATTTTGGTGTTTAAAAGCTGCATTAAGTGTTCGTTGTCACGACAGATGATTTTTATTAAAACAGACCAGTTTCCTGTGGTATAATGGCATTCCAGGACTTCAGGTATTTTCTTTAAATCTTTTACTGCTTCAGAGTTTCTTGAAGCTTTATCAAGGTAAACGCCAATAAATGCCATTGTGTTATAGCCTAAAACTTTTGGGTTTACGGTGAATTTAGAGCCTGATATTACGCCAGATTGTTCTAGTTTCTTTAAGCGTTGATGTATTGCAGCTCCAGAAATGCCTATTTTATTTGCGATTTGTAAAATAGGTTTTCGGGCGTCGTCCATTAAATAACGTAGAATTTCTTTGTCGATACCGTCAATTTCAATTATTAGGGAGTTGATTTTCATTTGGGTTGTGATTTGAAACTAATTTTAGTTAATTGGGTTTTAGTTAGAAATCAAATGTAATGAAAATGCTGTAAAAATAAAATTACAATTCTTGAAATTCCAAATTCCAATAATTAAGTGATAATTGGAGTTTTATAGTGTTTTAATTTGTGGTTCATGGTTTCAATCGTGGGAGAAGAATGTTGATGTGAATGCTATAAAAACAAAAATTCCAAATCTCAACAATAAAGCTGAAATTTGGAATTTTAAAAATTGAATATTTTGAAGGATTATTTTCCTTTGTTTGCTTCTGCGATATATTTTTCTAAAGCCATTGTCATCGAAGGAGTTTCAGGAGTTGGAGCAAGAATATCAATTCTTAAACCATGATCGAGAGCTTCTTTTTGTGTTGTGCTTCCAAAAACAGCAATTCTAGTGTCGTTTTGTTTGAAATCAGGGAAGTTTTTAAACAACGATTTGATTCCGGTTGGACTGAAAAAGGCTAAAACATCATAATAAACATCTGCTAAATCAGATAAGTCACTCATTACAGTTTTGTAAAAAACAGCTTGAGCCCAATCTACTTTTAGATTGTTTAAAGTGATAGGTGCATCAGCATTTAATTGGTCAGATGCTGGTAGTAAGAATTTTTCGTCTTTATATTTTTTGATAAGCGGAGATAAGTCTGCAAAATCTTTTGCGCCCACATAAATCTTACGCTTTCTGTATACTACATATTTTTGTAGGTAAAACGCAACTGCTTCAGATTGACAAAAATATTTCAATCCTTCAGGAACTTTATAACGCATTTCGTCTGCTACTCTAAAAAAATGATCCACCGCATTACGGCTCGTCAAAATTATGGCAGTATAGTGATTAAGATCGATTTTTTGTAATCGAATCTCTTTTGCATTAACCCCTTCCACATGAATAAATGGTCTGAAATCAATTTTTATTTTGTGTTTTTGTTGGAGCTCAAAGTAAGGAGAATTTTCCACTTTAG
>Ga0302173_10000674_pt1 | contig 17993 bp, 13 predicted proteins | sample I_Fen_N3_1_FD_198785 | JGI IMG/M metagenome (GOLD analysis project Ga0302173, IMG submission 198785) | Peat permafrost microbial communities from Stordalen Mire near Abisko, Sweden - I_Fen_N3_1 | ecosystem: Environmental > Terrestrial > Soil > Wetlands > Permafrost | place: Sweden: Abisko... | reverse complement strand
GATGGGAATAAAGGCTGGAGATACAATAAAATTTTTGAATAATAACCTTGATGGATTTATGGCGAAATCCGAGGAAAACATGATCCCTACAATTGTAGATGGGTCTATTCCACTGATATTTAAAATCGTGACTTTTATTGCAGTGTTTTTTATAATACTAATGTCAGTCGTATATATTAGCAAAGATTATGAAAAAATAAAGCAATGGCGCGAGCAATCGATGTTTGCTTCAGAAGTTAAGGTGATAACGGACAGGCTAAATTCATTGGCAAAAATTTATTTTAAAGTACAACTGTTAATAATGCTCTTTACAGCAATCATTTGTACACTTGGATTTCTTTTGATAAGAAATCCATATGCAATTGTGCTGGGAATTGTCCTTGGAATGCTAGATGCATTACCTATGTTTGGAACTGGAACTGTGCTTATTCCATGGAGTATTTTCATGCTAGTGGTTGGCCATTTTTTTCCTGCGGCAGTATTATTTACGGTATATATTGTTACGTATCTGCTAAGAGAGTTTATGGAATCAAAGTTTATGGGTGATCGTTTAGGAATTGCTCCCTTTACAATGATGGTTATAATATACATGGGACTTGTGCTATATGGGCTATGGGGATTTATATTAGGACCAGTTTCTTACGTTATCATTAAAACAATGATACTTTACTTGAAAACACAACTTGAACGTGGTAAACTTAATAAAATATAACCAGATAGAAACATAGAAAGACTGTTTCTAGTAGTTTGAACGGAAAATAAATGTTAAGAATTGATAAATAAGGAGATCTTAAATGGCAGTGGATAGTAAATTAGTAGAGGCAATCACTTCTATGGAAGTTGATTTTGCACAATGGTATACAGATGTTGTTAAAAAGGCAGAACTTATGGGCTATTCAAGCGTAAAGGGATGCATGATATTTAAGCCATCAGGTTATGCAATTTGGGAAAATATTCAACATGAACTAGACAGACGTTTTAAAGAAGTAGGCGTAGAAAATGTGTATTTGCCAATGTTTATTCCAGAAAGTCTTCTTGAAAAAGAAAAAGATCATGTAGATGGATTTGCTCCAGAAGTTGCATGGGTTACAATGGGTGGACTGAATCAATTACAAGAAAGACTCTGTATAAGACCTACATCAGAGACACTTTTTTGCGATTTTTACAAAGATGAAATTCATTCCTATAGAGATTTACCTAAAATATATAATCAATGGTGTTCCGTTGTTCGTTGGGAAAAGGAAACAAGACCATTTCTTCGTTCAAGAGAATTCTTATGGCAAGAAGGACATACTGTTCATGCAACAGCACAGGAGGCTGAAGCTAGAACACAACAGATGCTTAATTTGTATGCCGATTTTTGTGAGGAAGTTCTTGCAATGCCAGTTATTCGAGGTAGAAAGACAGATAAAGAAAAATTCGCTGGAGCTGAATCAACCTATACAATTGAAGCACTTATGCATGATGGTAAGGGTCTCCAGTCAGGAACAAGCCATAACTTTGGGGATGGATTTGCTAAGGCATTCGGTATTCAATTTACAGATAAAGATAACACATTAAAATATGCGCATCAGACATCTTGGGGTATGTCAACAAGATTGATTGGTGGAATCATAATGGTTCACGGTGATGACAGTGGTCTTGTACTTCCACCAAGAATTGCTCAAATCCAAGTTGTAATCATTCCTATTATGCAAAAAAAGGAAGGCGTTCTTGAAAAAGCTGCTGAAGTTAAGAACATGTTATCTGATTTTAGAGTTAAGGTTGATGATAGCGATAAGAGCCCAGGTTGGAAGTTCTCAGAGCAAGAAATGCGTGGGATCCCAATTCGTATAGAAATGGGACCAAGAGATATTGAAGCGAATCAGGCAATTATTGTTAGAAGAGATACCAGAGAAAAAATAACTGTATCACTAGATGATATTAAAGATAAAGTTGGAGAAATCCTTGAATCGATGCAGATACAGATGCTTGAAAGAGCAAAAGCTCACAGAGATGCTCATACATTTGTAGCGGTTAACTATGAAGAGTTCAAAGAAATAGTTGCTACTAAGCCAGGATTTATTAAGGCGATGTGGTGTGGGGATCAAGCTTGTGAAGACAAGATAAAGGTAGAAACGACAGCTACTTCAAGATGTATGCCATTTGCGCAGGAGAAACTTTCTGATGTGTGCGTATGTTGCGGAAAACCAGCAAAATCAATGGTATATTGGGGTAAGGCTTATTAGAATGAAAAAAGAAGATATTTATGTAGATTTGCCAGAAAATGTAGTTAACATAATATCAAAACTGGAGTCTGATGGAAATCAGGCTTATGCGGTTGGCGGTTGCGTAAGGGACTCAATCCTAAAACGTACTCCGAAGGATTGGGATATTACTACTTCTGCGGTCCCTCAACAAGTGAAGGCACTGTTTAAACGTACTGTTGATACAGGGATTAAACATGGTACAGTTACGATTATGATCGACAAAAATGGATATGAGGTCACAACTTATAGAATTGATGGTGACTATGAAGACGGAAGACATCCGAAGTCAGTCGAATTTTCTGTCAGGTTGGTAGATGATTTACAACGTCGTGATTTTACAATTAATGCTATGGCATACAACAGTGCGACAGGTTTGGTTGATGAATTTAATGGTATTGATGACTTAAATAGTAAAATTATAAGATGTGTAGGTAATCCGAGCGATAGATTCATGGAAGATGCACTTCGAATGATGCGTGCAATTAGATTTTCTGCACAACTAGGTTTCTCAATTGAAGAGCAAACATTAGCAGCGATTAAAGAAATGGCTGCTAATATTAATAAAGTAAGTAGAGAAAGAATTCATGTAGAACTTAACAAGACTTTACTTTCAGATCATCCTGAGTATATTATGATGATGCATGAAACAGGACTTACAAAACAAATACTTCCTGTGATAGATGGCGTTTTGTCAGGTAAACGTAGCATGGCAACACTGACAATGCTTAAACTTTCACCCAAAGAGCTAGTTTTAAAGTATGCGGCGCTTCTAAATGATATTATGCCAGATAAGGTTAATGAGACATTAAAAGACCTAAAACTTGATAATTATACTATATCTACGGTAACGAAACTGGTAGCGTGCTCTAAATTGGTAATTCAGGAAAAAGAGCCTGCGGTAAGAGACGTTATACATAAATATGGTAAGGATATTGTTCCACTTATTATTTTACATCAAGAGACTATTTTAAATGCTAAGGAAGCATCAACAGGAATTAAAATGATTAGTGGGAAAAATCATATAGCAGTAGTGAAACGCCTCTACAAAGAAATTATAGATAGAGGAGACTGTATATCCATTAAGGATTTAAATGTGAATGGTTCTGATCTAATGGAATATGGTCTAAAAGGTCCTAAAATTGGAGAAACCCTTGAAGAATTGCTATATATCGTTATGGAAAATCCCAAATTAAATGAAAAAGAAACATTAATTGCAATGATTGAAAATAGATAGTATACAAAAGGTATTTTTTATCCCTCTCTCACATATTATTAGAAAGATATGTGGAGGGGGATTTTTTTGGAATGAATGAAAAATCATTGAGTGTTTTAGAACAATACGATTTTGATGTATACAAAACAAGTCGAGATCGTGGTGGAATTATTTTAAATACCAATCAAGGATTAAAATTGTTATATGAATGTAATAAAGCAGAAGCACATTATGAGCATGAAGATAAAATCACACAAGCTCTCCTACAAACAGGTTTTATGAATGTTGATACCTATTGTAGAAATAAAGAGGGGAAATTAATTGCGATTAGTGATGAAAATAGAAAGTATATTGTAAAAGATTGGTTTGATGGACGCGAATGCGATATTATGAACCTAAGTGATGCATGTGCGGCAGTGAGAACACTGGCACAGTTACATATAAATCTTAATATAATGTCTTCTACTAATGAAGAGATGATGTCAAGTTTGGAATTTGTAAATAACGTAACGGATTATGGGTTCCAATTTTTCAAAAAGACAAAAGAACTCAAAATGGTTAATAATTATCTAAGAAATAAGAAAAAAAGGACAGAGTTTGAACGCATTGCAAGAGATAATTTTCAGATGTTTTATGAAGAAGCGTTAAAGGCTACTAAATTGATTGAGAATTTAAATTATAGTGAGAGGTTGGAAAATGCGAAGAAAACATCTGAGTTATGCCATGGCAACTATTGTTATCATAATGTTTTGTTTTCTAGTAGATGTATTGCAGTTACTAATTTTGATAAGTGTAAAATCAATAGTCAAATTTCTGATTTATATCAATTCATGCGTAAACTTCTTGAAAAAAATAATTGGGACATAAAGCTAGCCTACAAGATGATTGAGGAGTATGATACTATAAAACATATAAGTGACATAGATTTGCAGTTGCTTGCAGTTTTGTTTGCATATCCAGAAAAATTCTGGAAGATCATTAATTATTATTTCAATTCTAATAAATCTTGGATTCCTAGAAAAAGTATAGAAAAGCTTGAAATGGTGATTTCCCAAAATCCATTGCGGGAAAAATTCATTGATACAATTGCATAAATATCCTCATTATGATAGAATCGTTGTAACTGTTCAGTAGATTACATTATAATGATTCAAGCAAAAGTCATTTCTGAATAGTTACCGATCTATACGATACTAAAAGTATTACGATATTAATGGCTTTACTATTTTGATAAAGATAACTTAATAAAATGTACAGTTGTACGAATAGAGGATAGATTATGAAAATTTCAAAAGATCACTTCAATATAAAAGAGATAAAAGTAGTAGTTATATCACTAGTTTTTGTAATGGCAGTTGGATTGATGGCTGGGTGCAGTTCTTCAAGCAAGCAATCGGTCGCGGTTCCAGGAAGTGCGATATTGCCTATTTATAATAAATCAAATTCTAGTACTGAAATATCGAATACGAATGAAATTAAAATGACTGGTGTATTCACATATTTTGACGCAAATAATCAAAAGATGCATTTCGTTGATGTTGAGTCTGGAAGTGAGTATGAAGTCAATTATACAGGTGGAACTGATATTCAAAATAAGCATCAATCAATTATTTCATCATCGCAGATGATATTAGGTGATGTCTTTGATATTGTATGCAACAAGAGCGGAAAAGCACTTTCTATATATGAATCAAGTGATGTTTGGGAAAATTCAGGCATCACTAATTTTGGTGTTAATGAAGCATCATTAATTATGACCATAGGTACAACAAATTACAAATATACTGCTAATACAGTGGCCTTATCGAATAATAGTAAGATAAGTCCTACACAAATAATGAGTCAGGATGTCGTAACTGTTCGTGGAGTTGGATCGTCCATATATTCTGTAACGGTTGATAAAGGCCATGGATATGTGAAGTTTTCCGGATATAGCGCCTTTGTAGGAGGCTATGTTGATATTGGAACAAAATTAATTCTACGTGTGACAGATAACATGGTAGTTACGGCACCTGAAGGTGAATATAAGGTAGCTATGCAGCTAGGAAGTCTGAAAGGTTCGAAAACGGTAGTCATTCAGCGAGATAAAGATATCACTGTAGATTTTAGCGAGTATAAAGCAGAAGTCGTAAAAACGGGAGCAATATTGTTTTCTGTTACGCCTTCGAATGCGGTTATTTATATAGATGGTAGTCAGGTGGACTACAGTCAGGAATTGCAACTTAATTATGGTAGTCATACGTTAGTTATGAAAGCAAATAATTATACTACATATAATGAGACATTTATTGTTAATTCAGTATATGAGAAAAAAATTATTGATATGGTATCAACATCTACTACATCTACAAGCGCAACCAATACTACGACCACTGCAAATTTGACGTCTGGATATGCCGTAAATATAAAATTGCCTGAAGGGGCAGCGGTTTATGTGGACAGTGTTTATATTGGAATTGCACCAGTCTCATTTACGAAGTCATCTGGAAATAAAGTGATTTCATTTACGAAAGCAGGCTGCGCAACAAAGAGCTATACGATTTCAATTGCAAATGCCGCGGGAGATTTGAATTATTCATTTCCTGATATGGAAGCGGAAACAGCCACCACAACTACAACAAGTGCAACAAAATAATTATTTGTTGAATAAGTCATAAAAAAAAGGTATAATTTATAAAATATAGATAAAATTAGAGGATATGCTTTAACATAAGATTAAAAGGTAGACAAGTGTAAGAGAGGTTATAAAATTATGAATGTAAAAATGAATATTCCATTTTCACCTCCAGATATAACGGAAGAGGAAATTAATGCGGTTAGTGAGGTACTTCGATCAGGTTGGCTTACGACTGGACCTAAGACAAAAGCCTTAGAAAAAGAAATTGCAATATATTGTAATACAAGTAAAGCGGTATGCTTGAATTCAGCAACTGCATGTGCAGAGATGGCACTTCGTTTATTCGAAATAGGTGAAGGTGATGAAGTGATTGTCCCGGTCTATACTTATACGGCATCAGCAAGTGTTGTTTGCCACGTAGGGGCGAAACTAGTATTAGTAGATACTGCACCAGGTTCCTATCACATTGATTACGATGCACTTGAGAATGCAATCACAGAGAAGACAAAGGCGATTATTCCAGTTGATATAGCAGGAGTAATGGCAGATTATAATAGGATATTTGAGATCGTTGAAGCGAAGAGAAGCTTATTTAAAGCTTCTAGCAAGATGCAGAAAGCACTTGGAAGAATTCTTGTGTTGTCAGATTCAGCACATGGGTTTGGTGCAAGCCGGTTGGGAAAGATGAGTGGAGAAGTCGCTGATTTCACGAGCTTTTCATTTCATGCTGTCAAGAATTTTACGACAGGAGAAGGTGGAGGCCTTGTTTGGAGAGATATAGATGGAGTTGATAATGAAGAAATCTATAAGAAACTTATGCTTCTAACGTTACACGGTCAATCAAAAGATGCACTAGCAAAGACTCAGCTTGGGGCATGGGAATATGATATCGTTGCACCATATTTTAAGTGTAATATGACGGATATAATGGCGGCGATTGGTTTAGTGCAGATGACGCGTTATGAAGGACTTTTGAAAAGACGCAAAGATATTATAGAAACTTACACAAGAGGATTTGAAGGTCAAAATGTTGAAGTGATACAACATTTCAGCAATCAGGCTGGGACAAGTACTATTTTGTGCAATAGTGGGGATAATGGAACAAATGATTCATTTAAATCAAGTGGACATTTGTATTTGTTACGTTTAATTGGAAAAGATAGTGTATATAGGAATAGATTAATTACGAATATGGCAGAGCATGGAGTTGCAACGAATGTTCATTACAAACCATTGCCAATGCATACAGCATATAAAAATCTTGGATTTAATATCAAGGATTATCCCAATGCCTATGCGATGTTTGAAAATGAAATCACATTACCTTTGAACACTTGCCTTACAGACGAGCAAGTTCAGTATGTTATTGATGTATTTAAGGAATGTAATAGATAATAATGAAATTGAATTGAGGATCCGTATGCAGTTGAAAAGATGGTCTGAACTTCCAAGTTATATGAAAAATAAGGAAGTGAAGAAATATTATGATATTATCGAGAAAAGACGGTGCAGTTTGCTTTTCAAGAGAATATTTGACGTGATAGCTTCTATGATCATGCTATTGATAGTATCGCCGTTTATGGTAGTGCTTATGATAATGATTAAACTAGACTCAAAAGGGCCTGTTTTTTTTCGCCAAGAAAGAGTTACGCAGTATGGTAAAATATTTTGTATATTTAAATTCAGATCAATGGTTAATAATGCGGAAGAGTTTGGCGTGCAAATTACAGCTTGTGGAGATACTAGAATTACAAAAGTAGGAGCTATGCTTAGGAAACTAAGGATTGATGAATTGCCACAATTATTTAATATATTAATTGGCGATATGACATTTGTGGGTACAAGACCTGAAGTTAAGAAGTATGTAGATTGTTATACAAATGAAATGTATGCAACGCTTCTATTGCCAGCAGGTCTTACATCTAGGACAAGTATTGAATATAAGGATGAAGATAAGCTTTTAGAAGGTGCAGATGACATCACTAAAGTTTATATTGAAAAAGTGCTTCCAGAAAAAATGAAATATAATCTTAAAAATGTCAAACACTTTTCACTTCTTTCGGATATAATGACTATGTTTGCAACTTTTTTTGCGATTTTGAAATAAGGAGTAGTAATGTTAATAACGGTTTGCGTGATTGCTTATAATGAAGAAGATACATTGGAAAAATTACTTGAACAAATAGGTTCTCAAGATTATGACCATAGTAATATGGAAATTGTACTTGTAAATAGCAATTCAACGGATAAAACGAATATTATTATGTGTAAATTTGCGAGTCATAATGGTGATAGCGGGTATGGGTTCTATAAAGTCCAAGTGCTACAAAATGAAAAGAAAACTTTGCCTTGTGGTTGGAATGTGGCTTTAAAGTCATATTCAGGAGAGGCAATACTTAAAATTGATGCACATGCAACAATTCCAGAAGATTTTGTGAGAAAGAATGTTGAAACGTTGGAACAAGGCGAAGATATTGCAGGTGGATTTAGACCTAATATGATCGATGAGAGTACACCTTGGAAAGAAACATTACTTTTAGCAGAAGGCTCTATGTTTGGAAGTAGCATTGCACCCTACAGAAGAAATCAAGAAAAAACATACGTAAAATCGATGTTTCACGCAGTATATAGAAGAAAAGTGTTTGATAAAATAGGCGTATTTAATGAGAATCTAGAAAGAACGGAAGACAATGAAATTCATTTTCGTATGAGAGAAGCTGGATATAAGTTGTGCTTTAATCCAGAGATTATATCTTATCAGCATATAAGAAGTAACGCCAAGAAAATGATTAAACAAAAGTATGCAAATGGTTATTGGATAGGCTTGACATCTGGTATATGCCCAAAGTGCCTATCGTTGTATCACTTCGTACCATTTGCATTTGTGCTTGCAATTATTATTACGACGGTATTATCTGTGATATTAGCAATGGCTCAGTTTAGTAGTGCAAGTTTAAGTTGGTTAGCGATTATATTATATGGCATCACCGATTTTATGTGGACAATCTATTGGATGTTGGCAGTGGTTATGGCCATGGTGGCAGTAATAGGAGCAAATAAAAAGCAAAGGCATATAACAAATATTGCATTGCCGTTTTTGTTCTTTGTTTTACACGTATCGTATGGAATTGGAACTCTTATAGGTGTTATAAAAATGCCTAAGTGGAGAAAGGGAATAAAAAATGGTACAAACTAGAAAAGATAAAATGCAATTGATAGTTAGAAGATTATTTTTGATATTAACAGATATCATTTTAATAAATGGATCAGTACTGTTAGCTTTAATGATGCGATATGAGATGACAATAAAACTTATTGAACTGCAGTATATTGATCGCTATGAACGATTTTTAATTCCATTTACAATTATCACATTATTAGTGTTTTGGTGTTGTAAAATCTATCATAGTTTGTGGCAGTATGCAAGTATTGCGGAATTATATAAGATTGTTGAAGCATGTGTAATAACAGAACTGATTCACGTTGCTGCAACTATGTATTTGGGTTTGGCACTTCCAAGAGCCACGTATTTCTTATCTGGAGTATTTCTTGTAATATCAATCAGTGCAAGTCGATTTATGTATAGAATGATAAGAACTCTAATTCAAAGTTACCGTCAAACAGATGAAACTGTGCGTATTATGATTATCGGTGCTGGAGATGCCACTAACGTATTAGTTAGGGAAATTTCTAATAGTCGATATCTTGATTATAGTAAAGTTGTATGTGTAATTGATGATAATCCTGAAAAAGTAGGAAAGTATATTCATGGTATCAAAATTGTTGGAAATAGAGATAAAATAAAAGAATGTGCGATAGAGTATAATGTCGATGAGATTATATTTGCTATTCCTTCAGCATCTGTAGAAGATAGAAAGAATATACTTAATATATGTAAGGAAACAAAGTGTGACCTTAAGATTTTGCCAGGTGTTTACCAAATGGTAGATGGTGAAGTTAATATCAATGATATTCGTAAGGTTGATGTTTTGGATTTGCTTGGTAGAGAGCCAATAGAAATAGATATTGATTCCATCATGGAGTATGTTAGAAATAAGACAATTATGGTAACTGGTGGAGGCGGCTCAATTGGTAGTGAACTCTGCCGACAAATAGTGTCGCATAAACCCAAAAAGCTAATTATATTTGATATATATGAAAATAATGCATACGATATTCAGCAAGAACTGCTTCGGGAACATCCGGAAGCGAATGTAGAGACATTAATTGGTTCAGTTAGAAATACAGGCCGTGTGGAATCAATATTTGCACAATACAAACCTGATATTATATATCATGCAGCAGCGCATAAACACGTGCCGCTTATGGAAGATAGTCCGAATGAAGCAATCAAAAACAATGTATTTGGTACATTGAATGTTGCTAAGATGGCCGATAAATATGGTGCAGAGAAATTTGTGCTTATATCTACAGATAAGGCAGTTAATCCAACCAGTATTATGGGAGCTTCTAAAAGGATTTGCGAGATGATTGTCCAGGCATACAATGAGAACTCAAAAACAGAGTATGTTGCTGTAAGATTTGGGAATGTTCTCGGGAGTAATGGAAGTGTAATTCCATTATTTAAAAAGCAGATTGAGGCTGGCGGACCAGTTACGGTGACGCACCATGACATTATCAGATATTTTATGACGATTCCGGAAGCGGTATCGTTAGTGCTTCAGGCAGGCGCATATGCGCATGGTGGAGAAATCTTTATACTTGATATGGGTGAACCAGTTAAGATTGATGACTTGGCTAAAAATTTGATTCGTTTGTCTGGATATACAGTTGGTGTTGATATGGATATAGAATACACAGGACTTCGTCCGGGCGAAAAACTATATGAAGAGTTACTTATGGAAGAAGAAGGCCTTCAAAATACCGCAAATAAGTTGATTCATATTGGGAAACCACTTGAATTTGATCAAGATTGTTTCTTTGATAGATTGGACCAATTGAAGAAAAGTGTATATGATGAAACTGATAAAGTAAGAGATATGGTGAAAGACATAGTTGATACATATAAACTGTCTTAAAACTATTTGAGTCATTAATACTTAACAAAATATATAAAAGATAATATATAAAATAGAATGGGAGAAAATTTATGAAGATTATAGTAACTGGTGGTGCAGGATTTATCGGAGGGAATTTTGTACACATGATGTTAGCAAAATACCCCGATTATAATATTATATGTTTGGATAATTTGACATATGCAGGGAATATGGAAACACTTTCATCAGTGATGGACAACCCTAATTTTAAGTTTATTAAAGCTGATATTGCGGATAGAACAGCGGTGTACAAGATTTTTGAAGATGAAAAACCAGATATGCTTGTTAACTTTGCGGCAGAAAGTCATGTTGACCGTTCAATTGAAGATCCCGGAATATTTATTCAGACAAATGTAGTAGGGACTGGAGTACTTCTCGATGCATGTAGAAAATATGGAATAAAAAGATATCATCAGGTTTCGACTGATGAAGTTTATGGGGATCTACCACTTGATAGGCCAGAGCTTTTCTTTACAGAAGATACGCCACTTCATACCTCAAGTCCATATTCGTCCTCTAAAGCAGGGGCAGATTTACTTGTTATGTCTTATTTTAGAACATTTGGACTTCCTGTTACTGTTTCAAGATGTTCAAATAATTATGGGCCATATCATTTCCCGGAAAAATTAATTCCACTGATTATTGCAAATGCGCTAGCGCAAAAGCCACTTCCGGTATATGGCAAAGGCGAAAATGTACGCGATTGGTTATATGTTGAAGATCATTGTCGTGCAATCGATCTAATTATTCATAATGGTAGGGTTGGCGAAGTATACAATATTGGTGGACATAATGAAAGAACGAATCTTCAAGTAGTCAAGACAATCATTAAAGAATTAGGTAAGAGTGAAGACCTTATTACATATGTAACAGATAGATTAGGACATGATATGCGCTATGCAATTGATCCAACTAAGATTCATGATGAATTAGGTTGGGAACCAACCACATTTTTTGATGAGGGTATTAAAAAGACTGTCAAATGGTACTTGGACAATAAACCATGGTGGGAAAACATCATTAGTGGTGAATACCAGAATTACTATAAAAAAATGTATTCAGATCGTTAAACATAGTATATGTTTTGGAAAATTAAGCATGAATAAAGCCTCTCAAATGAGAATGAAAGCACTCTTATTTGAGACTTGGAGGATATGTAATGAAAGTTTTGGTGACAGGTGTCAAAGGACAGTTAGGATATGACGTGGTTTTAGAATTGAGCAAAAGGGGCTATGAGGCAGTAGGCGTAGATTCTTTGGAAATGGATATCACGGATTTTGAATTAGTCTCAAAGGTGATTCATGATGTAAAGCCAGAAGCAGTAATTCATTGTGCAGCTTATACTGCCGTTGATAAAGCAGAGGACAATATTGATATTTGTAGACAAGTGAATGCTGATGGTACCGAGAATATTGCAAAGGTTTGCAAAGAACTCGACTGTAAAATGATGTATATCAGTACTGATTATGTATTTGATGGCGAGGGAATTAGACCTTGGGAGCCAGATGATAAAGTAACAGATCCACTAAATTCATATGGACTTACGAAGTATGAAGGTGAGCAAATGCTTCAAAAATATGTAGAGAAATTTTTCATAGTTCGAATCTCATGGGTATTTGGCATGAATGGTAATAACTTTATCAAAACAATGCTAAGGCTTGGAAAAGAACACGGAAAAGTTAGTGTTGTTTCAGATCAGATTGGATCTCCAACATATACAGCAGATTTGGCCATACTTCTTTGCAATATGATTGAATCTGATCAGTATGGAATATACCATGCCACGAATGAAGGGCTTTGCAGCTGGTATGAATTTGCATGTGAGGTATTTAAGGCAGCAAATATGGATGTTGAAGTAACACCAGTTGACAGTAACGCATTTCCAGCAAAAGCGAAGAGGCCTAAAAACAGTAGAATGAGTAAAGATAAGCTAACAAAAAATGGGTTCGATAAGATGCCAACTTGGCAAGATGCAACTAGGCGTTATATCAAGGAATTTCTATAATAAGTATATATGACAATAAGTCTAAGCGATAATAAGTATAAGATAGTTTAAATAGATAATAATAGTAGATAATATTAGAAGAGGTATTTATATAGAGGAATATGATTCAGGGATAACTGGGAAGAGGTTATAATGAAGATAGTAGTTGATGCGAGGACAATGGGAAGCAGGCCAAGTGGCGTTGGTATGTATTTGTTTGATTTCCTTAAAGAATTAGTGAAGTATGAGGAATTTGAATTTATATTATTATCAGATGTTGCTACCAGTGAGTATATTGATTATTTTAGAAATATTGGTGTTGAAATTAGAACACAAGGAAAAGAAGTATATCGTAGTGCGGGTGTATATGCATATTTTAGATTTATTCAAGAGGAAATTAAGGATATCGAGCCCGATCTGTTTTGGGAAGTTAATGCAGTTATTCCTGTAAAGCTGATAGGCAATCACAAGACAATGATTACAATTCATGATATGTTTCCAATTACGCATGTAAAATATTTTGGCTTTATATATAGCATCTATTTTAAATACAATTTAAAAAAGACACTAAAATATACAGATATGATTTTATACAACTCAAGTCAATCTAAAACAACTACTGAAAAAATATTGCCCAATGCTAAAAACATTAAAAATAGCATTGCATATATTATTTCGAATCCTTTAATGGAAGTCCCAAAGATTGGAAATGAGGGATACTTTTTATACGTTGGTAATATGGAGAAGCGAAAAGGCGTAGATTTGCTATTAAAAAGCTACAAAGAATATAGAAACCGCGGTGGGAAGACAAAATTAATCCTTGCAGGAAAAATGCAAGAAGAGAGTATTAGAATACTTTTAGAATCTACACAACAAGAAGTTGATGGATTAGATTATATGGATTATGTGTCTCATGAGAAGAAACAAGAATTGTTTTCAGATTGTGAGTGCTTTGTATTTCCTTCAAAAGCGGAAGGCTTTGGAATGCCAATACTTGAAGTGATGAAATACTATAAACCAATTATAGTAAGTAACCTAGAAGTATACGATGAGATAATTGGTAGCTGTGTAAATGAATTTTCCATACATGTAAGTGAAGATGAGCAGATTCATAATCTATGTGAGGCAATGATTACCTATTCTAATAAAGTTGATAAGAGCGTATATGATCAAGTACTAGGAAGATATCTGCCTGAAAAGTTAGGTGGAATCGTAAGAAAATTTATTAATGATACAATAAAAGTGAAACAATAAAAAGTAAAACACTATAGAGTAAAATAAATAAATTATTATTGGAGGAAAAAATGTCATTTGTATCAACCGGCTTTCTACTATTTTTATTAATAGGAGTCATTGTATATTATTTTTTACCTAAAAAAGTTCAATGGATATGGTTATTGTTTATCAGTTATTTTTATTATTCTACTTATGGTATAAAGCCAATGTTCTTTATTATATGCACAACGATATCAACTTATTTCGGTGGAAGATTAATAGAGAAGTATAGTAATGAGGGTGCGAATAAGATATTAGAAAATAAAGCAACGCTTACTTCCGAAGGTAAGAAGAAAATAAAGGCTAAAACAAAAACCAATAAACGAAAAGTCTTAGTATTTATGCTTTTGTTTAACTTTGGAATCCTTGCGGTATTAAAATACTTTAATTTTGGATCTGAAAATATAAATGGAATCATGCACAAGTTATTGGGTATTCAATATACAATTACTGGAATGGATTTTATATTACCATTAGGTATATCATTTTATACCTTCCAGTCTATGGGATACATAATTGATATATACCAAGGAAAATATCAAGCAGATAAGAATATATTTAAATTTGCATTGTTCGTTTCCTTCTTTCCACAGATTCTTCAAGGACCAATTGGAAGATATAATCGATTAGCACATCAGTTTTATGAAAAACATTATTTCGACCTAACCAAAATCCAAAAAGGATTACAGCTTATATGTTGGGGCTTTTTCAAAAAATTAGTAATAGCAGACAGAGCAGGAATTATTGCAAATCAGGTATTTGATCATGATGATAAATATGCTGGAGTAATGGTGATTTTTGGAGTATTGGCATACTGCATTCAATTATATGGTGATTTTGCCGGTGGAATGGATGTTGTTATGGGTACGGCAGAACTTTTTGATATAAAAATAGATGCAAATTTCAGACAACCATTTTTTTCACATTCCATTTCAGAATTTTGGAGAAGGTGGCATATTACATTAGGAACTTGGATGAAAGATTATATATTTTATCCTTTTTCGCTTTCCAAGGTAATGAATCGATTTGGAAAATTTTCAAAAAAAAGATTTGGTAATGCAATTGGACGAGTACTTCCAATTTGTCTGGCAGATTTGCTGATTTTCTTTGTTGTAGGTATATGGCATGGTGCGTCATGGAAATTCATTATATATGGTTTATATAATGGATTTATTATTGCGTTTAGCAGTTTGTTCCAACCGGTCTATGACAAAATGTTTGAAGTAACACATATTAATCCGAAAACTAGGGTTTGGAGATTATTTCAAATATTTCGTACATTTATATTAATTAATATTGGATGGTATTTTGACAGAGGAAATAGTTTAAAAGATGCAGTTTATATGATGTTTTATTCTGTAAAAGGATTCTCGTTCTCGACAATCATCGATGGTTCACTTCTAAAACTTGGACTGAATCAAATACAAATTATAATATTATTTGGAGCATGTGTCGTATGGTTTATTGTTAGTGTATTAAAAGAGAAGAAAATTGATGTACGCGAGGCAATAGCAAGAAGAATGCTGCCAATTCGATGGGCAATTTATATAGCGCTTATTGTATCAATTCCATTGCTTGGAACTGTATCGGCAAAGGTAGGAGGCTTTATATATGCGCAATTTTAAGAAAATATTAAAGTGTATAATATTTACAATGATCTGTTGCATTATATTTGCAATATGTGATTTTGTTTTTGTTCCATCAGGGTACGTAAGAGTTATTTTACATACGCTTAATTATTCTGATGAAAAGTATGATTGTATTATACTTGGAGCGTCACACGGACGCAGTGCAATTAATCCATATAAGTTAGATGAGGAATTAGGAACGAATGCAATTAATCTATGCATACCTAGTGAAACAATGGAAGATTCCTATTATTTACTCAAGGAAAGCTGTAGAAATAATAAACCCAAGACGGTCATTCTTGATTTAGATTATCAGTATTGGTATGATCTAGTAGAAAACAATTTTAGTGATGCATTTATATACTATCAATTGGAGCCATCAAAGGTAAAAGCAGAATATTTCTTTCATAACCTTTTGAACAAAGATGTTAGAATTACATTTTCGAGATGGTCAAATTATATTAGTGATTTCAAAGGTATAAAAGATAAGGTTTCAATAAAATTAGACAAGGAATATAATGATTGTGATATTGAAGGTGCAGTGGTGAAAGGTGCAGATGGACCATATGTAGGAAATGGGTTTTTCTATAGGGGACCTGGCGGCCATGGAGCAAGGGGCTTTGTTACAAGAGTTGAATGGAATGACAGCAAAGTAGATGAAAAAGTGGTTAAACAGTTTAAAGATATCGTCGATTATTGCAATGCGAATGGTATTAAACTGATATGTGTTACTTCAACAATTACGCCAGCAACTGTGCTTACAAAAACGGCTGAAGCATCAGCTAAATTCTTCACAAAATTAACGGCACAATATGGCGTTGATTATTATGATTTTAATTTGCTACGACAAGATGTTATGCCAAGAGGTAATCTTGACTTTGGAGATTGGGATGGTCATATGTGCGGCGCGCTTGCAGACAAATATTCTTCCATAATGGCATCTGTTATAAAGGATTCCCAGGGTGGAAAAGTCGATAGGACTAAGTATTTTTATAATTCATATGCGACCCTTTATGAAGATGTTCATACAGTTATGTATTGCCAAACAGAGTTAGCGATAACAAAAAAAGAGGATAGTACATATAATATTAGCTTTGATATAGATAGTTTGGCAGGATCAACGGTTGTGCCGGAGTTTCAGATTATTGTTGGAACAACAACAGGTGCAGAAGTATTATATGATTATACAAAACAAACAAAGTATTCTTTTGATTTGCCCCAAGGTACTTATACGATAAGAGTAAATGCAAGAGCAGTTGGGAGCACGGCAGAATACGAAGAATATTGCGAAAAACCAGCAGTATTGGAATGATAAATGACTTAAAAAACCTTGCACATTGCATTTGGCTAGTCCATATGCTATAATGGTGTGATTAAAAATTAGATAGTGGGGTTATAATGTGCACCTATGAATTTGACGAAAATAGCTATTGATATAGCAGCAAAGTGCAAGCCGATTCTAGTAAAAATAATACCAATTCAGTTACTTAGAAATGTAAAAGATGGATTGATTGAAAAGAATACAAATAATTTAAAAAACCAAAAGATTAAGGGATTTGATCCAGAGAAATTTAAAGATGGAATTAATCTTATCGGAAATATTAAGGCGGATAATGGGTTAGGTCAAAGTACCAGATTAATAGCGGACATACTTACTAATAGTGGTGTTCAATTTAGTGTGTGTAATTATTATCAATTACCAGGCGGAAGTATGACGGATTCTACTTATGAATATAAGATATCAGAAGATTTGCCGTTTAATATTAATTTGATTCATGTGAACCCAAGTGAATTTACAGTGGCCTATATGCAATTAGGAAAAAAAATATGGGATGGTCGTTATAATATTGCATTTTGGCTCTGGGAGTTGGAAGAATTTCCGGACGAATGGGTTGGGTGTATTGATCTTGTAGACGAGATATGGACGCCAGCGGAGTTTGTGAGCGAAAGTATTCGAAAGAAAACGG
>Ga0302173_10000673_pt1 | contig 18014 bp, 14 predicted proteins | sample I_Fen_N3_1_FD_198785 | JGI IMG/M metagenome (GOLD analysis project Ga0302173, IMG submission 198785) | Peat permafrost microbial communities from Stordalen Mire near Abisko, Sweden - I_Fen_N3_1 | ecosystem: Environmental > Terrestrial > Soil > Wetlands > Permafrost | place: Sweden: Abisko... | reverse complement strand
AAATCATGATAACATATTGCAATATGTTATGTTAAAAGGCAGAATTGGGAGTCCATTAACATATTTAAGAACAAAGTATTCGATTTTTGCACTTAATGAGGCTGGAATAAAAACAGAACAAATTGCCACACCTAATTGTGAATGGCTGCAAGATTGCGCTAAAAGTTCTATTGAATCGTTGCTTCTTATAAACAGTAACAAAATTGAAGCTATAATTTCAAATAATGATGCTATGGCAGTAGGTGCTATTGAAGCCTTGCAGAAATATGGATATAACAAAGGAGATAAGACGAAAACAATTCCTGTTGTCGGAATTGATGGAATGCCAGCTGCCAAGGATTTAATACAAAAAGGTTTTATGGCAGGTACTGTTGTTGTGGATCCTCATGATCTTGCTGAAGCTCTTTATTTTATTGGAATGAATTTAGCCTCTGGTAGACCTCCACTTGAAAATACAAACTATAAATTTGATGATACAGGATTCACAGTTCACCTAACTTACAAGGAATACATAAAATAATATAAATGCACTTCCAAATTTTGATTATTATTTCAACTTTATTCACCAAATATTTATCATAGAATATATTAGAAATATAGAATATGCATTACAGTATTCTATATAAGGCATATACCAGAAAATAATAAGTCAGCATGTTTGCATAATAGTCAACTATGAGGAAAAAATACTTCCTTGTCTGAGACAAAATATATATCGCATCAGTGATTTATTCTTTTATTTCATATGCTTAAACTCATTAATCAATCCATTGTAAATTTATAATAAAGGCATTTAAAATATTAATATGATTTAGGAGAACATATATCTATTTATAAACATTATGTTGAAAATACATTGTAATGATATATGTGTCTATAAGAATTATGAATGGCCTAATAAGTATTAATAAGTATTGGCTTATTCTAAATTTATATGTAAAAAGGAGTTGTATTAAATGAGTAAATACGACAATTCAGCTAAGCACAGTAAATGTTCATGTGAGTTATGTAATTTTATTAATGCGAATCCAGTAGAGTTGGAAAAACATGGTGCTAGACTATTAACTGTTAGAATAAAAGTAAATAACGTATGTATCGGCAAAAAAGTAGCTGTTGCAGCCATTATATATGATCAATGTCATAGAATACTTGCTTTTAAAGGGTTTATTACAATGGCATGTGGAAACGATGAATATGAAAAAGATGAATGTGGAACTATTGAACGTAAATTACTGTTTGTAATTCCAGAGGAGGATGAATGTCATCCACTTGAATTAGAGGTTCGCACAGTAGCCAATTATATATATCCATGTGAGCCAGAAAAATAGGTAACTATAAAAACACTTTCAGGGTAGGCCAATAAAAAAGGTCTACCCTGAAAGTGTTTTTATCATCAAAAGATTGTAATTATTATTTCACATCTAATTGATATCAAATATAAAGAATCAGCATAATATAAAATTGGGGGATATTAAATATCTTAATGTAATAATAATTAAGATATCTAATATTGATAAAATAATAATAAGATACAATCAAAAAATAGACTAGCATACTTGTATTTTACACTATTATTTTTTTCATATGCTAAAACAGAAAAATTCAATAAACTGTATTAATAACAATTAAATAACTTATGGTGAATTATGAAAGGAGAGAAGAAGATGAATAACAAAAATAGTGGGAGAAAAGCTATGAACTGCTATGAAGATGAATATGGAAGTATAAAAAATAACAATTACAATTTTGAGCTTGAGTTTGATATGGATGAAGCAAATGAATGTTTTATTAAAGATATGGAAAAGAGCAACGATGAAGATTGTGAAGATTCTGAAGAAGTATATCTAGAGGGGTTTAAAGATGGGTATGAAAAAGCAATAGAAGAAGTATTAGTTTATATGAAAAAAAATAAATGTTGCTTTAAATGCAAATGCAAACGCAAATATAAGGTAAGAAGTGTCAACAAAAATAAATGTTTTAAGAAATGTAAACACAGTTGCAAACGAAGATGTACTAATAAAAAATAAGAAGATAAAATGTATGTAATATTTTAAAAAAGCAAGATTTAATTGATTAAGATCAACTCAAGGTATAAAGACAGTAGCTGGGATAAAACTAGTTACTGCCTTTTATTTTTTCAAATATTGCAGTTTTATCTACTCAGCACCGCTTTTAATATGTTGAATACAATAAATTAATAAAAAATCAACCTTATTTAGAAAATATATAATATTCGGACGATTTATGATTGTGCTAAAAATAATGTTTCAACATAAAAGGAATGTATTTTGAAATTTGAGGAATAATATTCTAGAAGTTATTTAAAGCATCTTATAAAGGAAAGAATAAATATTTAACTTTAGGTGTATAAATATGGAGGAGAATATTATGAAGAAAAAGAACAAAGGATTATCTGCATGGCAACTTACAATGATGGCACTTGGAAGTATAATAGGAGGATCATTTTTCCTTGGTTCAGCTGTAGCTGTTAATGCTGCTGGACCAGCTATACTAATATCGTATATATTAGGAGGAATACTGGTATATTTTATACTTTATGCTTTATCAGAAATGACTGTAGCAAATCCTGATTCAGGATCGTTTATGACCTTTTCATCACAAGCTTTTGGTACAGGAACAGGATTCGTTGTTGGCTGGGTTTATTGGGTTGGAATGGTACTTTCAATGTCTAGCGAAGCAACTGCTGTATCAATTTTATTGCATAACTGGTTTCCTAATATATCAATAGCTATAGGTGGAAGTACAATTATAGCTGGTGTAACTTTACTTAATCTTTTAGGTGCTGATAAACTAAGCAAGCTGGCTAGCGGTCTTGCTGCAGTAAAATTGATAGCCATAGTTACCTTTATAGTTATATCATTTTTATTAATTACAGGAATAATGCCAGGAAGAACAGCAATAGGCGTTGGGGAAATATTAGGGGAACCTTTGATGCCAGGAGGAATTAGTGGTATTGCAGGAAGTATGCTGATAGTGGTATTTGCTTATGCTGGTTTTGAAATAATTGGACTCGCGGCTTCGGAGGCAGATAATCCTACAGAAACAATTCCTAAAGCGATTAATTATACAGTCATAGGACTTGTGGGATTGTATATAGTTTCTGTTGTAGCACTACTTCCACTAATTCCTACAGCTGAACTTAATGAAAGCATAAGCCCCATGGTAGCTGCCCTTAACAGATGGGGAATTAATTGGGTAGGAAGCATTATAAATATGGTTCTTGTTACAGCTATACTTTCTGCATCACTTGCATCTATGTTTGGAATTGCAAGAATGTTAAGATCTCTTGCAGATGAAGGTCATGCTCCTAAGTGGCTGAAGGATAAAAAAGATGTACCTCATAAGGCAATAGTGTTTTCGGGAATTTCTATGCTTTTAGGATTGAGCTTTGGATTATTATTTCCTAGAATTTATTTATTTTTAATAAGTGCTAGTGGATTTGCTTTACTTTTTACCTATGCAGTAATTATGGCTACTCATATACGTTTTCGTAAAAGATGCGGATGTCCTCCAGATGGAAAATGCCAAATGCCTGGATTTCCATATATGTCTTGGATGGGTCTTATAAGTTTGATTATTATTATTTTTAGTATGCCTCTTATTTCTGGGCAGGGATCAGGTCTTGTAGTTGGACTGGTGATGATAGCTACATTTTCATTAATTTATGCAGGAATGAAAGCCTTTAATAATCCAGAGAAAAATAAGGGCAGAAATATAAATATAAATATGAATGGGAAAGTACATCGATCTAAATTATCAACAGAGTTTTCGGAAGAATTGACTGATAGTCTTATGGATAAAGATAAAAATAAATGTTGTAAAAAAGAATGTAATCGCAATAAAAAATGAGTAAACAAAAAATATGTAAAGTAATCTGGACATATGTAAGAAGAATATAAAAAGTATCAGGCATATAAAAGGCGATGATGAATTATTGTTTATCTTTTCGTAATATTTATTTAGAAAAAATTAATAATTTCGTAAAATAACTGTGAATAACTTTTGATATTATAATTATAGGGATAATATGGGTATTGTGGTAAGAATAGTAGAACGAATTAGAAATGTTTTGAATCAATTCGTTAATTCAACAGTTCACTTTAAATTATGAATATAAACATTATAAGAAGTAAAAGCTATAATTGAGGTGAAGAAAATGACAAATTCTAAATTTATTACAGATAATAATTCATCAAAAGTATCAAAAAACACAAAGTCCAGCAGAAAATAGGAAGAGACATAAACCTGTAAAAGGTCTTCCTAAAGTATAAAAACAAAGAGGCATAGCCTTGTGCAAATTTCTGCAATATACACAGTACTAAATATATGTTTAGTACTGTGATTATTTATTCCTGTAAAAAAGTTCATTAAATGATTATTGATTTTTATATAGTATATGAATCATAATTCTTTAAAATTAATAAGTGTTTCTGAAACTGAGATTTATTTCATGCTTAACAAATGCTATATTTAAAATAAAAGTATTGTATAAAAAAAGGTAGACGAAAGGAGATATAATGGAAGAGAAAAAAGTAACAGAAATAGGATGGAACATAGACAACAGTTATGCTCATCTACCAAAATCATTTTTTGCTAGGCAGAGTCCAACTCCTGTACCCTCACCGAAATTGATTATTCTTAATCATACACTTGCAGCATCTATTGGATTGAACGTGCAGTCACTGGAAAGCACAGATGGTGTAGCAGTACTTGCAGGAAACAAAATACCTGAAGGAGCTCTGCCTCTTGCTCAAGCATATGGGGGACATCAATTCGGTTATTTTAATATGTTAGGAGATGGCCGGGCTGTGCTCCTTGGTGAGCAAATCACACCTCTAGATGAAAGGGTTGATATTCAGCTCAAAGTTCAGGTAGAACTCCTTACTCTCGTGGTGGTGATGGCAGAGCAGCACTTGGACCAATGTTGCGTGAATACATAATCAGCGAAGCAATGCATGCGCTTGGTATTCCTACCACCCTCAGCCTAGCAGTGGTGACAACAGGTGAATCAGTAATTCGTGAAAACAATCTACCAGGTGCAGTTCTAACTCGTGTGGCTGATAGCCATATTCGAGTTGGTACTTTTCAATATGTTGCAGAGTGGGGTACATTTGAAGAACTTAGGGCTCTGGCTGATTATACACTAAAACGACATTTTTCCGATGGTGATGGTTCTGAAAACCCATATCTTTTCTTACTTAAGGAAGTTATTAAGCGTCAGGCTTCATTAATTTCTAAATGGCAGCTGATTGGTTTTATTCACGGGGTCATGAACACAGATAATATGGCTATTAGTGGAGAAACTATTGATTATGGCCCCTGCGCCTTCATGGATTCCTATGATCCGGCAACAGTATTTAGTTCCATTGACAGGAAAGGAAGATATGCATATGGCAATCAGCCACCTGTTGCCGTATGGAATCTAGCTCGATTTGCTGAAACATTAGTTCCGTTACTACATGCTAATTCTGAGCAAGCTGTTAGTATGGCTCAAGATGCAATTTCAAAATTTAATGAGTTGTATCGCAATAATTGGCTAGGAGGAATGAGAGCAAAACTTGGAATATTTAATGAAGAGCCTCAGGATGAAACTCTTATTGAAGACCTCCTTAGTATTATGCAGAAGTATGGCGCTGATTATACCAATACCTTCCGTGCATTAACTATTAATTATTTTTCAGATATGGCATTGTTTGATACGGAGTCATTTGTTGCATGGAATGAACTTTGGCAGGTGAGACTAGATAGGCAAAAAGAATCCAGAGAGTCTTCGAAGCAACTTATGAAAAAATCCAATCCAGCGGTAATTCCACGTAATCACCGAGTGGAGGAGGCACTAGAAGCTGCACAAAAACAAGGAGACTACAGCGTGATGGAACGACTTCTTAATGCTCTTTCCGACCCTTATGCATATTCCAAGGAACAGGAGAATTACGCTATATTGCCTGCGAAATCTGCCTGTGGATACAGAACTTTTTGTGGGACTTAATATGGAATACATCATAGTACTATAAATAATGAGCCAAATGATAACAATATATAAATGTAAAATTTCATTAGCAATATATAATAGACATCACCGTTTATGCAGGTGGTGGCTATTTTTTGCGTTGCATTTGAGGCGATTTGCGATTTGCTTGGACCTACACTTATGTCAAACATCATTAATGCAGGAATTGAAATTATGTTTCGACATTTACCGTTATTTACCTTAATATCCATAGTGTAACTATTTACTAAAGATGGAAATAATTATATACTTCAAATTAATTGCATATACTAAGGATTGTTGAAAAATAACAAGCTATCATGCATATCTAGCAAAAATTAAAAGGGGAATGATTCATTTGAATATTAAAAAAAAGCTTACTTCATTTATTCTAACGCTTGCTATACTATTAAGTTTTAGTCAAACATTAAGTGTACAAGCTGCAACTAGTGATTTAAAAGTAACATCAGATAATAATGTTACTACATCATCAAATATAGTACTAAATCCCGGGATACCTGAAAATAAACCAAATGCATTAAATGTTATTTCACAAAATATGACTCAAAGTGTTAATAATACTGACGATAGCAAAGTTAATATAACATCAACTATTGGATGGAAAAAAGACAGTGGATATTGGTATTACTATAAATCAGATAATACAAAAGCGATTGGTTGGATTAAACCAGATAGCAGTTGGTATTACTTAAAATATGATGGCAAAATGGCAAATGGTTGGTTAAGTTATAATGGGATGTGGTATTATTTAGATGACTCTGGTAGCATGATTAAAGGCTGGAAGCAATTAAATAATATTTGGTATTTTTTTAATGATTTAGGTGCTATGATAACTGGTCTTAATCAAATAGATAACGAGACTTATATGTTTGATAATAGTGGTGCAATGGTAAAGAGTTGGATCCAATTAAGTAATAATTGGTATTACTTTAAGAATAGTGGTAGTATTGCAACAGGCTGGATCGTAGATAATGGAGTTAGTTATTATTTATATGATACTGGTGCAATGGCCAAGGGATGGATTAATCTTAATGGGACTTGGCACTATTTGAAAACTAGTGGAGCTATGTCAACAGGTTGGATAAATTCAGGAAATGATTCTTATTACTTAGATCAAGCTACAGGAAGATTGCTTACAAACACTACAGTAGATGGATATAAAATTGGTGCTGATGGTAAGAAATTAGCAGTAGTAGATACAAATATCAATAATAGTAGTAGCTCAACTATTACTAATAATTCTAGTAGTAATAGTTCTACTGGAGGTAATGATAATAGTTCAGTAGGAAATAGTAGTCCTAGTACAACATCAAAAAGCAAATTTAAAGGTATAGATATTAGCCATTATAATGGGGATATAGATTTTATAAAAGTTAAAGCTACTGGGGTTGAACTAGTATATATAAAAGCTACTGAAGGGACAACCTATGTAGATAATTACTTAGGAATTAACTATAATGGAGCTAAGAGTGCAGGATTAAAAACTGGTTTCTATCATTTTTTAGTTGGGACAAGCTCTCCAGAAACACAAGCAGACAATTTTTATAAAAACATTAAACATAAGCAAAGTGACCTAAAACCAATGTTAGATGTAGAATCAAATGGATTTGATGTTATGGATTATACATTAAGATTCATAAATGAATTTAAAAAAATAAGTAATATGGACATAGGTATATACACATATTCAGATTTTATAAGTAATTTAGATAGCAGATTATCTAAATATACATTGTGGGAAGCTAATTGGCATAAAAGTTCATCTGATTTACCATCAAATAATGTATGGAGTACTAGAGCAGGACATCAATATACCGATAAGGGTACCATTAACGGAATTAATTCTCAAGTAGATTTAGATGAATTTACACAGGATATTTTTAGATGATTTCATTAGCGATTTTCTATTTCCTTCAAATATAGGAATATCTTTTTGTTATTTTTAAAGGAAGACGGTATTTATATTTCTCAAATTACAGAGAATATGGTGCTGATAATATTCTATATGGGCGAAGGGAATTCTTATGAATGGCATTAGGCGCAATTAAAAAAATAATAAATCAATTATTGAATAGTTGTCTAATTTTTAAGTACCTGCATTTAAGTAAATTAATGCGGGTACTTAATTTTATATTGTTAAGGCATATTAAAATATGTAATATTGCTTTTTTTATTATAAATATGTTTAAATAATTAAAAAGAATGCATAATAAATATAACCGTTATATTACTAAATATTTGCAATTTGAAAAGTTAATATTGTATAATTATTGAATATAATATATTTTCTAATTTTAATATTATACTAAAGAAAATATTGTATTTTTTATATAAAAATATCATATTGTAGAGGTGATGAAAATGAAAAAACTTAGAAGCGTATTTATAATAATTGTTATAATTCTTTTAGCAGGAATAGTCACTACATATATAAATAAACCTAAATCTATTGATAAAAATACAGAAGCAGTAATGGTTGATAAAGATACAACTGCTATTGATAACAGTAAAGATGTGGCAGCACTTGATGAAAAGCTTACTTTTTCTGTACTCGGAGATGTCCATGGAAATATTGATAGTTTTCAAGAGGCAATCAAAGATTTCTATACAATAAATCCTCATATGGATGCGTTAGTATTGAATGGAGATACTGTAGATCAAGGTAAAGAGGAGAGTTATGCTTCAATTAAAGATTTTTTAAATAAAAATAAAAATTTATTACCTAAGACAATTATCAAAAATATAGGTAATCATGAATTTTATAATTATGAAGCTGGTACTAATTCACCGGAGCAAGTTCAAACCTTCATAAATAGATATCTTGAATTTTCTGGTGAAGAAAAAGTATATCATGATAAATGGATTAAAGATTATCATTTTATATCTTTAGGCTCTGAAGATGGTAATTCTAAAACAAATGATGCAGTAAGGGCTTTTATATCGGATGATCAACAAAAATGGTTAAAAGAAAAATTGCCTGAGAAATATCAAAAGGGTAAGCCAATATTTGTATTTTTGCATCAACACTTAAATAGTGAAAATAAAGGTTGGATTGGAGTCGAGCAAAGTAAGCAAGTTAGAGAAATATTATCTAAGTACCCAGAAGTAATACTATTTACCTCTCATACTCATAGTGATTTAAATAGCAGTAGTGTATTATTAAATCAACCATATACAATGATTCATACTGGAGCTGTTACATATACTATTATTCCTGATGAAAATAGCAAAGGTGGTATGAGAAGAGAGCCTTATATTAAAGGGTTGTATATTGAAGTTGATGGTAATAATGTTGTAGTTAAAGGTAGAGATCTTAAAGAGAATCAGTGGATATTTACGAAGGAAATAAATAATTAAATGAAAGAATGACTTAATTGTAAAGATTAAGCGATTCACACTAAATCATAGATTTAGTGTGAATCGCTTAAGTAGGAAATAACGGCTGGCACGCTCTTGGAATAGGTACCCCTTGAGGGCAATATCCAACTAAGATTCAGATGGGGATCAAAACCCACCTGAATCAAGTTTCACTTGATAATTTTGGGCCATCAATGTAATTGATTACACTGATGGCCTTTATTAAATGTTTTTACTTGAAAATTTAATAACACGTTATGCACAAATATTCTATAATAAGGATTTTCATATGAGGATTAAGTCATAACAATAAAGTATATTGAAACACTTTATTCATATTAATCATATAATATATAAAGTAGAGAAGTCTATTTAATAGCAAGTAGGAGGTGAAAAAACCATGCTTGCCACATTTATAATATGCTTTAGAGAAGGTATAGAAATTTTTTTGGTTATTATTCCTCTCGTAGTTTACTTTAACAAAAGTAAAATGTATGAAATGAGTAAGAGTGTGTCACTAGGGGGAGCTGTAGGTGCAATTATTGCAACTATAATTGGTTCGATAATATTCTCACAAGTTGCTTTGTTAAACGGTCCAGCAGCAGAATTATTTGATGGCATATTCGGAATAGTGTTAGCAGTATTAATATTATACAGTATAGTCCTTTTAAGAAAAAATAAATTTTTTGATGCTAACCCAGATCAAAAATATATCTCTTTAAGTAAAAAGGGATTATTTATTATCGCTGCAATAACATTTTTTAGAGAATTTTTAGAAGCAATATTATTTATTTTAACTAGTTCAACAGATTCGCCTTTATTAGTAGTAAGTTCAGCATTATTAGGTTTATTATGTGCAGCTATAAGTGTTTATGTCGTAGCTAAAGGAATTTCGAATATTAATATAAGCGTAGTATTCTATATTCTAAATTTATTCCTAGTTGGACTTGGTGCATATTACTTTGGTGATGCATTAGACGTATTATTCAGTAGCTATATTTCTTCAATTTTTACAATAGGAATAGTAGTGTATGCAGTTCCTAGTTATTTCTTGATAATAAAAAATGATTTAAAAAAATATTTAAACTCTGGCAAAATAAAATAAATATTTACAATACCGTATTATTCAGTAAAATGAATTTGCGGTATTTTTATTTATCTCCCCAAAGTTAATGTTACAATTTAAAAGTTTATAGAAAATATAAATATAATAGTATCCTCTTAATATAAGTGCTTTCGTTGAACTTGTCTAATGGGCGAAGACTTCAGACAAAATATACGTCACATCTTTGGCCTATTATTTTTTCATGTTGCTAATTTCAAAATTCATATTAATATAAAAAGATGAATAGAATTTTATCAAAGTAAATATACGAAAGAAGTAATTATTCTACATCATTTATTGTTAAAATTTATATTTTGCGAATTTTCTCAAAATAATGTATAATTACATTAAGTAAATGTTTACGCTAAGTTGTATTAGAAATTATAGTTGCTATTTGCAAGCATGAAAAGATCATGCAGAGAGGAGTAAAAATGAGCAGACTTGATATTACAACACCAAACAGGGCACAAACAGTAGTAGAAGGCCTTTATAAAGATTTAGAACGTCGAATTATTGCCAGTCCTCCAGGACTTTGTCCTGTTGATATGGCAGCTTCATTTTTAAAACTGTGCCATGCACAAACTTGTGGAAAATGTGTTCCATGTAGAGTTGGACTAGCTCAATTAGAAAATTTGATTAATGGTGTTTTAGATGGAAATGCAACACTTGACACAATTGATTTAATTGAAAAAACAGCAAGAGTAATTTCAAATTCTGCTGATTGTGCAATTGGTTATGAAGCAGCTAATATGGTTCTTAAAGGCGTTATTGGTTTTAAAAATGATTATGTAGAACATATTATAAATGATAGATGTATTTGCAATTTAGAACAACCTGTTCCATGCGTTTCATTATGTCCTGCTGGAGTAGATATTCCAGGTTATATTTCTTTGATATCAGAAGAAAGGTATGCTGATGCAGTTCGCCTTATTAGAAAAGATAATCCATTTCCAACAGCTTGTGCACTTATTTGTGAGCATCCATGTGAAGCTAGATGTAGACGTAACATGATAGATGATTCAGTTAATATTCGTGGTCTTAAGCGTTATGCAGTTGATCATGCGGGGAAAGTCCCAGTACCAACATGTGCGCCATCTACAGGTAAGAAGGTTGCAATAATTGGTGGAGGTCCTGGAGGCTTAAGTGCAGCTTATTTCCTTTCACTCATGGGTCATCAAGTAACAATTTATGAGAAACGTTCTAAACTAGGGGGAATGCTTCGATATGGAATACCAAATTACCGTCTTCCAAGAGTACGTTTAGAGGACGATATTGATGCCATCATTTCTGCTGGAGTAGAAATAAAAACAGGTATTACTATTGGTAAAGATATTACTATGTTAGAACTTAAAAATACCTATGATGCACTTTATATTGCAATTGGTGCACATACTGATAAAAAAATAGGTATACTAGGTGAAGAAAGTAAGGGGGTAATTTCTGCTGTAGAAATGTTACGTGCTATTGGGGATAATACACCTCCAGATTTTACTGGAAAGATAGTTGCGGTAATTGGTGGTGGAAATGTCGCAATGGATGTTACAAGATCTGCTGCTAGACTTGGAGCGAAAAAAGTTATAAATGTATATAGACGTAGAAAAGTTGACATGACAGCATTACCAGATGAAATAGAAGGAGCAATTGCAGAGGGATGTGAAATATTAACACTCCAATCACCTGTAAGAATTGAAAATGATAAGGATGAAAAAGTTGTAGCATTATGGGTGAAACCTCAAATAATTGGGAATATGGATTCTGCTGGCCGTGCTACAATAGTGGATTCGGAAGAAGAAGAAAAACAAATACCTTGTGATATTGTAATTGTATCAATTGGGCAAGGTATAGAATCTCGTCATTTTGCTGAATATGGTGTACCAGTTAAAAGAGGTACTATTGAAGCTCTAAGCTCAAGTGGTATTGAGAATAGTCCTGGAATATTCGCAGGTGGTGACTGTGTAACTGGCCCTGCAACTGTTATTCGTGCAATTGCAGCAGGTAAAGTAGCTGCTGCAAATATAGATAACTATCTTGGATTTAATCATATTATTAAATCTGATGTAGAAATTCCAACTGCAAGATTAGATGATAGACCAGCGTGTGGACGAGTTAATATGTTAGAAAGAGATGCTATGGAGCGTAAAAATGATTTTGAGCTCATCGAACATGGAATGACATGTGCTGAAGCACATCAAGAATCACTTAGATGCCTTAGATGCGATCATTTTGGATATGGAGTTTTTAAGGGAGGGAGGGTTAAAAAATGGTAAATTTTAAAATTGATAATATAAATGTAGAAGTAAAAGATGGTACTACCATTTTAGAAGCAGCAGCACTTGCTGGAATTCCTATCCCTAGTCTTTGCTATTTGAAGGGATTAAATGAAATAGGTGCTTGCCGGGTTTGTGTTGTTGAGGTAAATGGAAAAGATAAATTGCTTCCTGCTTGTAACAATATGGCTGAAGAAGGTATGGAGGTATTTACGAATAGCCCTAGAGCTAGAGAAACTCGCAGAACCAATGTGGAACTTATTCTGTCACAACATGACTGTAATTGTGCATTCTGTGTAAGAAGTGGAAATTGTAGTCTTCAAAAGATTGCTAATGATTTAGGGATAATTAAATTAAATTATAATAAAAATGTTGAACCATATGTATGGAATGAAAGTTTTCCATTAATACGTGATGCGGGAAAATGTATTAAGTGTATGCGTTGTATTCAAGTTTGTGATAAAATGCAAAGTCTTAATATTTGGGATGTTGCAAATACTGGTTCGAGAACAACTGTAGATGTTTCGTATAACAGAAGAATTAAAAATTCTGATTGTTCTTTATGTGGACAATGTATTACTCACTGTCCTGTAGGGGCATTAAGAGAGAGGGATGATACAGAAAAGGCTTTTTCAGCACTTGCAAATCCAGATAAGATTACAGTAGTACAAATAGCTCCAGCTGTTAGAGCTGCATGGGGCGAATCTCTTGGTTTGTCACGTGAAGAAGCAACAGTTGAACGTCTTGTTGCAGCCCTTAGAAGAATGGGATTTAACTATATATTTGATACAAACTTTAGTGCAGACCTTACTATTATGGAAGAAGGTAGTGAATTTTTAGAAAGATTAAAAAACAAGGAAAATAATGTACTGCCTATGTTTACATCGTGTTGTCCAGGTTGGGTACGTTTCTTAAAATCACAATATCCTGATATGGTAGATCAGCTTTCAACAGCAAAATCACCACAACAGATGTTTGGAGCAGTAGCAAAGAGTTATTATGCTAAACTTTTAAATGTAGATCCATCAAAGATTTACTCTATTTCAATTATGCCATGTGTTGCTAAAAAACATGAATCTGAAATTCCAGTCATGAATGATGCAGGCGCAGGTCCTGATGTTGATTTAGTTCTGACAACACGTGAAGTTGACAGAATGATAAGAGCAGAGCATATTGTAGCTAAAGATCTAAAAGGTGAGGCTTTTGATAAGCCACTCGGAGTAGGATCAGGTGCAGGCGTAATATTTGGTGCTACAGGTGGAGTTATGGAAGCAGCACTTAGATCAGCTTATTTCTTAGTTACTGGCAAAAATTCAGATCCAGATGCATTTAAAGATGTAAGAGGCATGAATGGATGGAAGGAAAAAACTTTTGAAATTGCAGGAATACCTATAAAAATTGCAATTGCAAGTGGCCTTGGAAATGCTAGAAAATTAATAAAAGCAATAAGGCTTGGAAAAGTTAAATATGATTTTGTAGAAGTCATGGCATGTCCAGGAGGATGCGCTGGTGGTGGTGGACAACCAATTTCAGACGGGTTAGAATTAGCAGCAGTACGTGCTGATAACTTATATAGTCTTGATAAAAAGTCTACATTAAGATTTTCTCATGAAAATCCTTCAATAATAAAACTTTATGCTGATTATATGGAAAAACCACTTTCACATAAGTCTCATGAATTACTTCATACTGATCATACTGCATGGAATATGCCTTTATCTCCAAGAAGAGAAATGGATGATGACGATGAATAAATAGAAGAAAGTATAGATACAAAAACTAATTTTGACTAAGGCATATTGACTTGTTATATCTTTAATAAGAATATATAAAATTATGTAATAATCACCCAAGATTTCAGAAATCTTGGGTGATTTAATTGCATTCGAAAAGAAGTTTTTAGTTTAATTGATTTTAAGCATGATTGAAAGATTAAAACAATTTTTTTCTTCTATAATATCAACCACTCCACCATATTTTTTTACCACATCTTCTATATTTGAAAGGCCAATACCGTGGTTAGCTTTATCCATCTTGCTACTTAAAATTTTACTACCGAAATGTGTAAGTTTTTCTATGCTAGAATTAGAAATTTCAATTATTAAATACAATCCTCTTAAATAGGATTTCAATGAGATTTTCTTTTCAATATCTGGAATGTTAATCTTTTTGCAGGCTTCAATAGAATTATCAAGTGCATTACTTAAAATTATACATAAATCAATAGATTCTAAAGAAGTTTTTGGAGGCATCATAAAATTACATACAAATGTTATTCCTTCAGTTTGTGAAATATTAAGTTTTTCGTTAATAACAGCATCACATACTGGATGTCCGGTTTTAATTTTAAAGTCTAATTTTCCTACGGTTTCACTTATGTTTTGTAAATACTTCTTTATTTCTTCAAGATTATTATTATCAGCTAAATTTCTTAAACAAGAAATATGATTATTCATATCATGAATTACTTTTCTTATACCTAAATAAATTCCATCAATGCTTTTCATATGATTAAGTTGTAGTGCAAATTGTTGTTCTATAAGTATGGCTTTTTGCTGTTGCAACTCTGATTCAATCTGATTCTTAAACGTAGAAGCCATAATGGGAAGAGATATTAGCAACGAAAAGCTTATGAAAGGTAATAAAATATAATAAATTGGGGGTGAAATAGAAGGTAAATAATATACTCTATTATCTATTTTAACCTCTTGAATAAGATAAAAAATCAAAGCTAGTCCATAACTTGATAAACAAGGAATTAGTAAATATAAGCTTTGAGATAAATTAAGGGATTTATTTTTAAAACTTAAATAATAACTAACTTTTTTTAAGACGATATATAAGATTATATAACTTAAAATATCTAAAATAGCATTATGAGTAAAATTCACAAACATATGTTGATTAAAGGTCATATCGATAGAATTTATAAAAGGGCTGACCCAGAAATCGAAGGGTAAGTAAATTAAATTAACAAGCAATAATATAGTACTTTCAACAATGATAGCATATAGTTTTATTACAACATTACCATTACATAAAAAGTGTATAGTTAAAAGTAATAGAAAATTACTTAGAATAATTCCAAGAATATTTGGTATTACAGTATCTGTTGAAAAATTAAATAAAACTAGAAATACTGAAGCTGAAATATAAGTCAAAGTTTTCTTTTTAAATCCTAAGAAATTCTTATAAAAATAATATCTGATTACATATAAAAGAGGTAATGTTAAGTAATAGGACAAACCTCCAACAAGTTGAGCAATTGAATTATAATCCATATTAATACTCCTCATTTTTCAGATAATACATAAATGCCTTGGAAAAATCTGATAACTTATATTTTGAGATATATACTATTTCAGAATTTTTGAGGAATATAGAAGTATTGTTAAAGCTTTGGACATATTTAAGATTTATTATATAACTTTTGTGACATCTAAAAAAAGTATCTTCTGAAAGTTCATTTTCAATATCAGATATTTTATAGTAATATTCAATTACATCATATGTAGTATGAACTTTAATTTTTCTTTGGTCAGATTCTATATACAATATGTCTTTTAAAAGAATTTTTATAGAAGAACTAATAGTTTTTGCAATAAGAAACTTCTCTTTAGGAGATATCGATTTTATTGCCGAATATAAAATTTCTTTAAACTTATTTTCGTCAATAGGTTTAATAATATAATGAAAAGCATTTACATCAAAGGCATCAAATACATAATCTTTAAAGCCAGTCGTAAATATAATTATAGCTTTTTCTTGGATTAAACGAATTTTTTTTGCTACGTCTATTCCAGAAACACTTCCCATATGTATATCTAATAAATATATATGGAATTTATCTATGGATGAAAGTAAATCTTCACCATTAATAAATTCAAACAAATCATAGCTTTTATTTATTGAACTTAAATAATTTTCAAGCATATCCACTATACTATGTCTTTGGATAGAATCATCTTCACAAATTGCTATTTTTAGCATATTATAATCACCTCATAGAAAATTATACCATTATATTTAAATTACATACAAAGAAAACTATAACCTGTGACTAAAAGTTTCACAGGTTGAAATTTCTATGTTATAGAATTAATTTTTTTACCATTTATCTGAGTATTGTCATCAACATTTTCTTTATAAATTTTAATTATCTGTAATGATTTTGAATCGTTTGTAGAACCATTTATAGGTTCTTCAAATTTATCTTTTTTAGATTTTTCACTTTGTTCATTTTTATTAACTACATTATTTGAATTATCAGCTGACACGCTAGTTTTTAATTTATCACCAATCTTTTCATTTAAATTTTCAATGTTATCTTCTAACTTAGCAACACGTTTTTTCTTAGCAATAGGGTTGAGGCCTCTAACTTCATCTATTTTTATTTCACATTCCAAAACCCTCTTTTCTCCAGACTCTGAGGTTTTCTCTAAATGAAGAACTTTCGCAGCAGACATATTGGTTGAAAGACTTACAAGATTATTCATCATTTTGTTGTTGTTATCTAACTCAGTATCACTATGTGCTTCTGTGCTATTTGAATTATCTTTTACTGTATAATTCTTTTTGTTTTTATCTTTATCGTCAGTGCCGAGTTGTTTATTTTGTTCTTCTAATTTAAGTTCACTTATCTGCTTATCAACTTCAGAAAGTTGCTTGTCATATTCTGCTAATTTTCCTTTAATAGATTCTGAAGAATCATTTTTATTTAAAGCATTATCTAAATATTTTTGTCTACTATCAGTTATTTTTTGTTTTTGCTCCATTAAATTTTTTAGTGGATCATTTTTCTTTAACGTATTATTAACATTATTGTTATTAGAAGTATTTTTTTCTGTAATACTTTCTTTTTTATGTTGTGGAGTTTTCTCATTATAATTAATAGCTTGATGGTTATTTGAAATTGATAAATGTAGTGTTTGTTTCGACGAAGAACCTATCATCATAATATATTCCTTCTTTCTTATTAAATTATCATACACTTATTTATATCGATAAAAAGTATATTGAAAGTATGAAAGTGTAGTAAGAGGTAGTAAAAATGTAACAAATAGATTTTTATTTATGTTATAACATATAAAAGTTAGGAAATTATGATAATAAATATCATTTACTATTGCAATTTACAATCAAAAATGATATTCTTAATTATATGATAAATGTTTTCAATTAGGGGGTGTCCAATGAGTATTTGTAGTTTAAATCCAGGAGAAAAAGGAATAATTTCATCTATTAAAGGTGATTC
>Ga0302173_10000672_pt1 | contig 18046 bp, 6 predicted proteins | sample I_Fen_N3_1_FD_198785 | JGI IMG/M metagenome (GOLD analysis project Ga0302173, IMG submission 198785) | Peat permafrost microbial communities from Stordalen Mire near Abisko, Sweden - I_Fen_N3_1 | ecosystem: Environmental > Terrestrial > Soil > Wetlands > Permafrost | place: Sweden: Abisko... | reverse complement strand
GATAAGACGGATCTGTCCAATTGTAACCACCACCTTCTGGTACAAAAGATATTTGCTTATGTTCTGTATTTATAATATTGTGCACATTATCAGTACCATCTTTTTTCCACATGGCATCTAATATTCTCCTGGCTTCTTTGTAGTAATCTATTCCCGTTGCATTACCCCATTTATTAGATGCAAAAAGCAGACTGGTGATATAATACAATTCTCCATCTGAAGCAGAACCAAGAGAATTTTGTTTTTTGGTTAATGGATTAACACTCCACGCAAAATAGCCTTCTCTTGGTCCATCTTGATGCTGCATGTATTTTACAGACCATCTCCAAAGACGATCAAAAACTTCCTTTTTATTGAGCTGAACAGCAACCATCATTCCATATGACATTCCTTCGGTACGGACATCCTTATTTTTAACATCAGAAACATATCCTAACGAATCACCCTCTTCAAAGTATACTTTGTTTGGTCCTTCAAAAACGTCATAATAGGCATTGGTCAATTTATTGTCTATTTCATTTTGGCTATAACCAGCTTCTGCAAAAAGATTACGGTATTGCGGTTTTTCGAGTTTTGCTTTTGCTATTTCCTTTTTATTCTGACTTATAAAATAAAGTGGAAAAATCAAAGCAGAAACAATAATCAAAAGTCGGACTCTAACTAAGCATTGATCCGTTGCATTTTTATGAATAATCATCTTTATCTTTTTATTAGTTAATTAAAAAAAGTGCATACTAAACCCACTAATTTTTTTAATTGAAAAAAATTAACTGAGATCCTTTTTTACTTGATCTTACTTACCCCTTCTGTAGTTTGTATTATTTTTTGAATGGTTCCATCTTTATTATAATGCATATAGTCTACACAGATTGAACGCCTGTAGCTCCCGCCTGTTGGCAAACTTCCGTTGTGATAAAAAAAGTATGATTTCCCTTTATAGTCAATAATTCCTGGATGCGTGGTAAAACTATTTTGTACGTTTTCCTGAATAATACCCTGATACGTCCACGGCCCTGTTATCGTTTTGGCAGTGCAATATTCTATCATTTCTGGTTTTGTACCGGCACTGGCATAAATTAAATAGTAAATTCCTTTTCTTTTGTAAACCCAAGGTCCTTCAATATAATTTTTAGGTGTGAACGTGGTAATTGGCCCATCCAGTTCTGTCATATTCTTTTTAAGTTTTACCCATTTACAACTTCCATTCCCCCAAAACATATAAGCTTGTCCATTATCGTCAACAAATACTGTTGGATCAATATCGTCCCAAGCAAATTTCATATCTGTTGTCATTTCATTGATTATAAGTGCCTTTCCAATGGCATCTTTAAAAGGACCTGTAGGACTGTCTGAAACAGCTACACCAATCGCAGCTCCACCTCCACTTACCTCATCTTTTTTGTGAAATGTAGAAACAAACCAGTAAAACTTTCCATCTCTCTCTATACATTGAGCCGCATAAGCATCGCCTGTAGCCCATGAAAATGTACTGGGTGAAAGCAGTGCTCCATGATCTTTCCAATCTTTCATATTGGTTGTCGAAAAAACATGCCAGTCGGCCATTTTATAATTAGTATCTTCTTGAGTCGCTACATCGTGACCTGTATACAAATACAAAGTCCCTTTAAGTACAATAGGTGCAGGATCTGCGGTAAAAATATCCTTGATTATAGGATTTTGTGCTTCGATACTTAGTACCGATAAACAGCACATTAGTAGAAATAAAATTTTGGTTTGGTTTTTCATTATTTGTTTTTTGGTTTGGTTTTAAGTACAGAATGCCATTTTTAATTCATTTTATCTTACTTACATTTTAGATTTAATTTTTATTCCAGATTTTTTTACCTGTACTTTTTTACCTGTATATTTTATTGTTTTGCGAATCTTTTCATTCTGATTTCCAGAGATCCAAACAATATTCATTGTGTATACAGCGGTTTGATTTTTATAACTGCCAATTCTTTCCCCCAGAGTCAGACTTTGATTTTTTTCATTCCAGATTATAGGAATTTCAACATGTGCTCCCTTTTCATAATTATAATTATCACCTTCATCATCATACAATGTAAACGTGCCATCTTTACCCGTATAAATCCGAATTTCGAGCACATCTTGTTTAAAATTGGTATTCTGAATCACATTTCCAATGGGTACTATGGAGCCTTCTTTTACAAAAACAGGAATTTTGTCTAATGGCGCAGGAGTCGAAATAGTCTGCCCGCCATCAAATCGTTTTCCAGTCCAGAAATCAAACCAAGCATTCTCTTTTGGTAAATAAACATTCCAATTGGTGACATCCGGAGCAGTAATTGGCGCTATCAAAAAAGCTTTTCCAAACATATATTCATAGGCTGTACTTACCGCAGTTTTATCATCATTGAAATCCATAATTAATGGTCGCATCAATGTTGAATTATTCTTCGCTATTTGCCAAGCTTCTGAATAGATGTATGGCAGTAATTGATATCGAAGATTCATCATAGAACGCATATTATTTTCTACTTTTTCACCATATTTCCAAGGTTCAGTTTCTGTTTGATAGCCGTGCATACGGAATATTGGATTAAAAACACTCCATTGAAACCAGCGGGTCAGTATTTCATGATACTTTACGTCTGTGTATTGTGTTGCTCCGGGACGAAAAAATCCACCAATATCAGTAGTCCAATACGGCATTCCTGTGAGATTGTAGTTTAAACCGGCCACTATTTGACGTTTGTACGAATCCCAATCCCATCCTATATCTCCTGACCAATTGATTGTGCCATATCTTTGCTGCCCTAAAAATGCCGAGCGGGTAAGAATCGTTACTCTTTTTTCCGGATTAGTATTTCGTTGTCCTTCATAAATCGCTTTGCTGACAAACAATGGGTAAGTCAAACGGTAAAAATCACCCAAACCAAAATAAGTTTTCTTTCCTTTTAATGCGTCATTCTCGGGTTCTGTCGCATCCATCCACCAAGAATCTACACCAAGAGCAAATAAGTTTTTGTTAAGTGCATTCCAATGTGTTTTTTGGGTCTCAGGATTATAAATATCGATCCATGGACTATTGGCAATGAATAAATCTTTAGATACATATTCCTTCCCGATTTCAGATTCTTTATTTAAATTTTCCCAAACAGAAATAGAAAAATGCGCATTCAAATCATGAATTTCTTTTATAAATTTTTCGGGCTCAGGATAATGTGTTTCATCAAATTTTGGTACGCCCCAACCATATTTTCCCCAATACTGCCAGTCTTGCACAATAACGTCAACAGGTAAATTACGTTTTCTAAACTCTTTGACTGTCGAAACCAAATGTTCACCAGAAGTATATCGCTCACGGCATTGCCAAAAACCAAATGCCCATTTAGGCAACATCGGTACAGTACCTGTCAGGTTGCGATAATTGCCTATGATTTCGTCTGTATCTTTTCCTGCAAAAACCACATAATCAAGTGATTTTGCATTCGGAGAACTAAAAACCGTTTCATCATTAGAAAGTTTTAAACTGAGAGATGGCTTATTACTGGATTTGCAGATCACTTTTACAGTATGCTCTCCTTTCTTTAACTGCACTAATTTGCTCACTGCCGGAGGAAGCCACAAATTAGATTGATTAATTACATCGATACCGTCAATTAATACTAAATGACGACTGTCCATATCTCCCAAATCAAGCATGACTGAGTATTCTCCATCTTTGGCTATTGAAAAATTTCCTGAATATACAGACTGTTGTTCTGAAACTTTTTGTGTTCCTGAAGTAGTAGTTACCTCAATTTCTCTTTTTTCACCTTCATTAATAGTATTCTTAACCAAATTAATACTTTGATTCGTTGGATTAAAATAAGTTAATCCGTACTGATGCCATAACAATCCGTAACCTTTACTGGATACTAAAAATGGAATTGCAATTTGTGTATTGACTTGGATTAATTTGCGGGTTACATTTTTTAAATTATAAAAACCATCTTGAAATTGTCCTAATCCAAACAAATACTCCTCTTTTGGAGATTCAAAACGTTGTTCTGCTTCAAAACAGGATTCTCCCATAATAGTGGCAGGTTTTAATATTCTTGTATCTGCTTTTTCGCTAAGAAATACTTTCCCTGACGGATCACTGTAATCCAGAATTCCAGTCTTTTTATAAAATGTCACTACTGTTGCTTTTGTACTAAGCTTTAAAGTACTTTCTGTTTCTTTCAACACAAAAGCAGGTGTTTTAGGCGTATTGATTAAAACAAACTCCTGAGCTTCTTTTGCATTTCCTATTTGATATTGTACACGAATAGATTTTTCAGTAAGCGGTATTATGCGCAAGATTCCCTCGGATAAATCTATAGCCAATAGATCTTTCGTTAAGGTATGTCCTTTATACTTTTGCGCACTAAGTGAAGTGAACAAAGAGCTAAAAAGAAAAATATAAATAATCTTTTGCATACTATATCTTATTACTTTATTGGGATTAATGAAACTACAAAACCACCTCTACGAAGTAATTTTACCTCTATAGTGCTATTTCTATCTACGACTATAACCTGTGAAGCAAATGCTTTATCGTGTTTACCATCACTAATAATAAGTGCGCGATAACTAACCCCTTCTTTTAAAAATTCTAATTTGATTTTTTTAGTGATCTCTTCACGCTCAGAAGCACTAATTCCTGCCAGATACCAATCGTTTCCTTTTTGGCGCGCCATCACTACTTCCTGCCCCGGATATCCATCTATAAGTTTAGTATCATCCCATGTTGCGGGTACTTCTTTCAAAAAAGTTTTAGCCTCATCAGGTAAATCATAATATCCTTCTGGCCTGTCTGCCAAATGCTGTAAAGGAGATTCAAAAATTACAGAAAGCGCAAGCTCATGTCCATAAGAAGTATGATGTGGAAATTGAGAATTGGTAAACGTAACTGGCGTATAATCCATTGCTCCTACTACATTTCTTGTAAAAGGCAAAATAGTATTATGCTCTGGCGCTGTAGTCGAAAATTCAGGTCCGTTATTATACCATTCTGCTCCACGAACTGCTTCGTAAGTCATTAAATTAGGATATGTACGTGACCAGCCGCGCGGTACAATACAGCCGTGAAAATAAACCATCATTTCAAATTGTGCCGCATCTTCCAGAATATCCAGATAATATTGAATCATGTTTTGTTTTTCGCTTTCGAAAAAATCAATTTTAACTCCGGCTACACCCAGTTTTTTGAGCTTTGTAAACTCTTCGACTCTATTTTTGTGAGTCAGCATTCGATCTTTTGGAGTCGAAGGAACCCAAGTATGATCTCCACCTGAATTATACCACATTAAGGGTTTTATTCCTTTTGAATGGATGTATTTTAAAGCATCGTCAAGATTTCCGCCATTTGCCATTGTATCCCATTCCCAGTCTAAGAGTGTATAAGGCCAGTTCATATTTACAGCCAAATCTGTAAAATCGCATACAATTTTATAGTCTTTAGTTCCGTGATTACTGGACCAGTAATTCCAGGAAACTTTCCCCGGTTTTATCCATTCTGTAGTTTTAAAAGCCGTTGGAGTCGAAACATCTTCTATTAAAGTACTTTCGACAATATCAGACAAACTGCCTATTGTAATTACTCTCCACGGAGATTGCCACGGCAGCGTAATAGTTGGTTTTGATTCTCCCGTTCCTCTGGCATCTTGCGCATCAGGAAAAGTAAGTTTATAAGTATTGATATCTTTTGTATTACTCAATTTTGTACCACAGTAACTGCGATTCAAATCTGCTTCATGCAATAGAAACCAGCATGATTTATCTGATGAATTAAACAGCGCCGGATAACACCACTCTTGCTGCACTATTTTGTCGTCGCTAGAAGAAGCATATAAACCCTCATTGGCCGTATTCCATTTTTCTAACCATCGTTTACTTTCTTTTGGTATTTGGTAAGCCGTAAATTCATCATTAATAGTATAAGAACCTTTTTTTTCAGGAAACTCATATCGAAACGCAACTCCGTCATTATAGACTCTTATAATAACATTTAGTTTGGCTTTGTTAGGATTTTCAAAACAAACCGTCACTTCATTAGCTGCATTTTCACGTAATGATTTTTTGCCAAATGGAAGTTTATAATGTTCCTTTATCTCTTTTGGTTTAGTTGCTTTTAAAAAAATAAGTTCTTTAAAAAAATCCTGATCATTTCTTGAAAGTCCTAAACTAACTTTTGAAAGTTTTTCGACTGTGTTTTTATCTATCTTATGATTTATTTGAAGATACCATTCTCCTTTATTATTTTTTGAACCATACAAAGTGACATCGTTTTTTTTATTAGGCGACTCAAATTGTATTTGTTGTGACCACACATTGCATAAGCCAAAAACAAAAAAGCTCAATAAAATAATTTTTAACTTCATATTTTTATTTTTTTTTATCTCGAAACAATTCTAGAGTCTAGTTCTAATCAGGAGAATATTATTATGGTTAATTGTAATTTTGGAAATAAAAAGCCGAAGTTGAAATTTCTTTCGGCTTTTTAAAAAACTAACTAACATAACTTCAACTCAGATTATTAGAACACTTAATTTTTGGGTAACTGTATTTTTATATACTATAAATCTCAAGGCTACAAAAACCCGGCTTAAATAATAAGTGTATTTATTACAAATATAAATAAAAACAATTAACACGCAATCGGTTGTATTTTATTTTATTACCAATTACACAAAAACAAGCAACAAATAAAACATTATAATTATTTTTATAGCTAAAAAAATAAATAATATATAATACATTAAGTAGTCCCGAATTAAAAATTACAAATTTAAAAGCGCTAATTCATTTTTCTTAAAGAACTCGTAAAAATAACTAATCAACAAAAAACAGCTATTATTAGCTATATATCAAGACAATAAAGAAGAAAATCTTTATAAAAAAGGAAGTAAAACAACCGTTAGCTTAATTTATTATATAAAATAAACAGCAATAAAATTTGAGAACCTATTAACCTTATTAATAAATTATAATGAGATTGTTCTTTAAACGATTACCTCAATCAATTATACACTTAAATTAAGAGTGAGAAGAATTAACTTAATTTACTTTTTTTCTAAATCAAAAAATTCAAATAGCAATATGGATCTAATAGTTTTATTAAAACTAAATATGCTTCAAATATGATACTTAAGGCTTCAAAAATGATAACCAACTTCCAACTTTCGAACTATTTTTACATTTCACATTCTGTTACAATGAGTCAAAAAAAAAGCGCATTTTTTTGGTTAAAAAAAAATAACTCAAAAACAATTTTATACTAAAAAAGAGAAGTAAAAACAGGTAAAAAACAACTAAAAAATTTATGACTTATACATCGAAAAAGCTTTCTGTACTAGAAAAAATAGGTTACGGTTTAGGTGATTTTGCAGCAAACTTGATTTTTCAAACGCTGCTGACTTTTTTAGCTTTCTTTTACACGGATGTCTATAAAATCCCTGCTGGAACTGCAAGTATTATTATTTTTTTTGGAGGTTTTATTGGTGCTTTTTTTAATATCATTATGGGGATTGTAGCTGATCGTACTCAAACTCGATGGGGAAAATTCAGACCTTGGATATTATGGACTTCACTTCCTTTTGGAATTGCTGCCGTACTTACTTTTTTAACGCCGGATTTTGGAACCAATGGCAAGATAATATATGCACTTTTAACCTACTTTTTTTTAGTCTTACTTTATTCTGCAAATAATTTGCCCTATGTTGCTTTAAGTGGTGTTTTAACAGGTGATATGAAAGAACGAAACAGTCTTTCCTCTTATCGTTTTGTAGCCGTAATGATAGCCCAATTTATAATTCAATCGCTGCTCTTGCCATTGGTTTTAATTTTAGGAAACGGCGATAAAGCAGTTGGTTTTAAAAATACAATGATGCTATTTGCCATTATTGGAGTAATTTGTTTACTATTTACTTTTTTTACTACTAAAGAAAGAATCATACCTGCAAAAAATCAGGAATCTTCGGTAAAGCAGGATTTTACAGATTTGTCTAAAAACGGCCCTTGGCTGGTTATGCTGTTAGTAACGATACTGGTATTTATAACTTTGTCTTTAAAAGGCGGCATGTATGTTTTTTATTTCAAGTATTATTTAGATCCATCGGCTCAAATTACTTTTCTGAACGATATTGGTTTTACTGCATTTATTGAACATCTTAATAATTCATTAATAGCAATGGGTTTTGTAGATTTTCAATGGCCAAAAGACGCTCCAACATCTGCATTTAGTCTTTTTAATGCCGGAGGAATTATCTTCATGATTTTTGGAATTCTATTTTCTAAACCTCTTGCAGATTCCTTTGGTAAAAGAAATATTTACATCATTTTTATATTTCTATCTGCTATTAGCTTATTGCTATTTAACTTTTACAGCAGAACGTCTATAGAAATCGTCTTTTTGACTCAATTAGTACATGGCTTTTTTTACGGAATAACAATTCCGCTACTATGGGCTATGATTGCTGATGTGGCTGATTACAGTGAATGGAGAAACAATCGAAGAGCGACCGCTACTGTTTTTTCAGCCATGATTTTTGGGCTAAAAATTGGGATCAGCATAGGTAGTGCTTTAGGCGCCGCTTTTTTATCTAAATATGGTTATGTTGCCGAAGAGGTCAATCAGGTTCCGGCAGCAGTAGAAGGAATTAAACTTTGTGTTAGTATCTACCCAGGCTTTATATTTATTATAAGTGCTGTATTATTGTGCTTTTACATCATAGGTAAAAAGATGGAAATTCAAATTGAAACTGATTTGATGGAAAGAAGAGAGAGTTTGTAGATTTTAGAAGAAAGAGCTTAGAAGAAAGAGCTTAGAAGATAGAGAATAGAAGATAGAGAATAGAGGATAGTTTAAAAAAAAAAGCAGTCATTGAGTATGTCCTTGCGAGGAACGAAGCAATCTCACGACAAAAGCAATCTTCGTGAAATACTACGTTTTTTTGTCATTTCGACCGAAGAGAGAAATCACACAAGATAATCGACAAAGATTGACTTTTGCTTGCAGAGTTTCTATTGCGTTTTCTCTCTTCGGTCGAAATGACAAGATTATGTTATATTAATGAGATTGCTTCGCTCCTCGCAAAGACGCCATAATAAATAAAAAAGGCTTTCTGAAAATAATCAGAAAGCCTTTTTTTAAAAAACAAACAGCGCATTAAAATGCGCTGTTTGTCAAATACTAACTCAACTTAAACTACCAAAATTTAATTATATTTAGTAACCAGGATTATTATCACTTGGTTTTATACTAGGATTTGAAGATGTTTCTCTGTTAGGTATCGGCCATAACTCACTTTTACCCGCTTGAAAACCAGTACCGGCTAATTCTGTATTAGCATTACCCCATCTCATGATATCATCAAAACGACTTTGCTCTCCGGCAAGCTCTACTTTACGTTCATGTACAATTGCTTTAAAAACAGCATCTTTTGTTGCAACAATGTTTGTTGTTAAACCTGCTCTGTCTCTAACTTCTTTTATGTATGCAATTGCTGCCGTTTGCGAACCTCCTGCTCTTTGATTTTCACATTCAGCTTTCATAAGCAATACATCTGCGTAACGCATCACTTTGAAGTTAATACTTGAGCGTGTCGCCTCATCTTCTCTTTCGTAATAGTTTTGATATTTTTTCCAACCCGCTCTTCTAATACCCGCAGAGGTAGTAAAATTACTTGCCAACATTACCTTGGTTCCTTTTAAATAGGTTGAACCTGGTACATAAAAAGTATCTCCAAAACGTAAATCTCCTGCTTCATACGAATCTAACAAATCGTCTGATGGATACACATTGTACCAGCTTAGGTTACCATATTCCTGTCCTCTAAGTGTAGACTCTTCAAAACCAGTTCCCTGGCTATTACCGGCATCACCCCATTGATCACCTGTTCCATTTTTCTCGTCAAACTCAATCTCAAAAATTGATTCTTTACCATGTTCTGTTTCTGCCATAAAATTGTTGTAAAAACTGCCTTTATCCTCAAGACTGAATCCTGTTACACTATTAAAAGCAACCAACGCTTCATCATATCTTTTTTCATACAACAATACTTTCCCCAGATAGGCATAAGCCGCTTCTTTATTAGCTCTTCCTGATGCTTCTGTTGCTCTTGGCAAAAGATTTTTAGTAGCAAATACCAGATCTTCTTCAATCAAGGTATAAACTTCTGCCTTAGGACTTCTTGCTTTACCAGCAATAGTTCCTGTTTTGTAAATTGGTAGATCTCCAAATCGTTTTACTAACAGAAAATAATAATAGGCTCTTAAAAAATGAGCTTCTCCTAAATATTTGTTCTTTTTCTCTTGTGATAAAACCGAATTTGGAATAGCATTTATTTTTGCCTCATTATCCAGTACAAAATTAGCTCTGGATATTCCTATATAACAGGCTTCCCAATAAAATTGAATAATATCATTTCCTGCATTAAAAGAAAAATCCTGAAAAGGTTTTTTGTTTCCTTCTAACTGCGGGTTTCCTAAAGCATCATGCCCCATAAGATCCATTGCAAAAGAAAAATTTCTGCCATAAAGTCCTCTTGTCTGCAGACCTGCATAAGATGCATTTACAGATGACTGCACCTGTGCTTCGGTTTTAAAGAAGGTTTCTGGTGATAACGTGTTCGGATTAGTTAATTCTAATTCACTGCTGTCACATGAAGTAATAGTTAAAACTCCGGACAGAACTATAAGTATATATTTTATTTTTCTCATTTTCTTTTATATATTAAAATGTAACATCAAGTCCAAAAATCACAGATTTTGGCTGTGGATATCTTCCTAAATCAATACCTGCAGAATTTGCATTGGCATCTGCACGTGCAATCTCAGGGTCTAAACCGCTATATTTTGTAACTGTAATTAAGTTTTGGCCACTTACATAGAATCTTATTTTTGAAAAATAAGCCTTAAATGCATCTCCAGAAAATGTATAACCTACGGCTATATTTTTTAGCCTTGTATACGATCCATCTTCAATATAACGCTGGTTTGCAGATGACCAGTTGATATCTGCACCTTGTGCTCTTGGTAAAGTAGCAGATGGATTTGTGACAACGCCATTTACAACAATTGCTCTGTCTAATACAGCAGTACTGGCATTAAATAAACGATTCATTCCTTTTAGGTCAAAAGTATTTGCATTGAAAATATCGTTCCCTTGAACTCCTGATATAAAGCAATTAAAATCGAAATTTTTGTAAGCTGCAGTAAGATTTAAACCGTAAGTAAAATCTGGATATGGATTCCCGATATTAGTTTTATCATCTGAATTAATTATTTTATTACCATCACGGTCCACAATTCTAATATCTCCTGGTTTGATCGTGGTTTGACCTGGTCCGAAAACAGCATCTACTTCTGCCTGATTTTGATAAATTCCATTGGTTTGATATCCATAAAAATAGAATAACGGCTGGCCTACTTCTAGTCTGGAAAAGTTTTCTAGACCAGCTCTGGCCGATGGCCCGCCTAAAACACTTGTTACTCCAGGCGCTAAGCCGGTTACTTTATTTTTGCTTGTTCCTAAATTAGCTACCGCAGACCATGTAAAATCTCCTTTTCTGTCATTGTAACCTAATGATATTTCAAATCCGCTTACTTTCACATCGGCAACATTTTGAATTTGAGTTCCACCACCCGCAGATCCTACAGAAGCAGGAAGGGGCACTGCAAAAAGAATATCACTACTTTTATTGTTGAAATATTCCAAAGAACCTGTCAATTTCTCATCAAATAAACCAAAATCTAAACCTATATTTCTATCTAGTTTTGACTCCCATTTTAAATCTGGGTTCGAAGCAACTCCTAAAGATACACCAGGTGCATTTGCTCCACCAATTGGATAATTATAATTTGCAATTAATGTTGCACTATATTGATAGTTGTCTATCCTATCATTTCCTGTTGTACCAGCACTGGCTCTAAGTTTTAAGGTGCTGAAAATAGATTTTTCCAAGAAACTTTCTTTAGCAATGTTCCACCCTAAAGCAACTGAGTAAAAGTTACCCCAACGATTATTGGCTCCAAAACGAGACGACGCATCTCTTCTTCCTGAAACAGCAAGCAGATATTTATCATTATAATCATAATTGATACGAGCGATGTAACCTATATTTTTTTCTACAAAATTGGCTGAACCTAAACTGCCTTCATTATATCTCAACTGATCTATTTCATCTGAAATATAGTAACGGCTTCCTGCTGTTAAAGTTTGAGATTTTCCATCAATTTTAGTAATAACTCCTAATACTTCAAGATTATGTTTTCCTGCAATAGTAGTTTTATACGTTAAACTGTTATCAAAAACAATAGTCTGTCCTTGTCCATTTGTTTCATTTGTCGAAGAAAATGCTTGTTTATGATAAGAACCATCCTGAAAACTTGGAATAAATGTATGATCCTTACTAGTATAATAATCTAAGGAAACTTGTGATCTGAATTTTAATCCTTTGTAAAGTTCCAATTCAGCAAAGATGTTTCCAATTATAGATAGTCCGTTAATTTTTTGATAACCCAAATTGGCTACACGTACAGGATTTTCTGCATCGTTACCATCAATAGCACTAGGGCCTTGATATCCGCCCAAATTATTTGGATTGTAAATAGGGAAATAAGGTGCCATTTTAATAGCGTGCTCTAATAATGTTCTTCCTCCTGCACTGCGCTCCGGATTAATGGTACTAAAAGAGACCCCCATATTACTTCCCACTCTAAGTTTTCCAATATCCTGCGTATTATTGGCTCTAAAAGAATAACGTTCAAAACCAGTATTAATAACAGCACCTTCTTGTTTCATATATTCAGCAGAATAACGGCTTGTTGAAGTCTCTGTACCGTTTGAAAAACTTAAATTATAATCCTGCATCAAACCAGTTTGAAAAATCTGGTCTTGCCAGTTGGTATTTTTATTTCCAAATTCAGCAGCTCTTGCTGTTAAATCACTTCCTAAGTCTTTGGCGTATTGCAAATATTGCTGTGTATTTAATACATCATATCTTTTTGTAACCGCCTGTCCACCTACATACGTACTGAAACTAAGTTGGCCAGGACCTTTTTTCCCTTTTTTAGTAGTAACCACAATTACCCCATTAAAAGCTTTTGAACCGTATAATGCAGTAGTTGAGGCATCTTTTAAAACTGAAATACTCTCGATATCATTTGGACTTAAACCTGATAGGTTACCTGTTAAAACCCCATCAATTACATATAACGGAGCACTATTACCCATTGTAGATAAACCACGAATACTAACAGTAGGACTTGAACCCGGTGCACCATTTACAACAGTAACACCTGCTGCACGTCCTTGCAAAGCAGATTCTGCATTAGTAATAGGAACAGCAGCAATATCTTTTGAACTTACTGTTGAAATTGCTCCTGTTACCTTGGCTCTTTTTTGAGTACCGTAAGCCACTACAACTTCATTTAAGGTTTGTGTAGACTGTGCTAATACAACATCAATAATAGTTCTGGCTCCTACAGTAATGGTTTGCGAAACTAAACCTACATAAGAATAAGTTACTTTGTCGGTAGCGTTAACTCCTTGTAAAGAGTATTTTCCATCAAAATTTGTTGATGCGCTATTTTTAGAGCCTTCAACATTAACACTGGCACCAGGCAGAGGGAATCCTGAAGGATCTGTAATCACCCCCTGTATCGTCTTTGATTGTGCCATCACATACTGACTGCTAATGATTAGCAATGTGATTATTGCAAATTTTAATTTTAACATCATTTTAAATTGGTTTTTTTGTTAGTTTAATAGTCGTTTGGTTGTAAAGTTTATTTTGTCTTACTTATAAGCAATTTTCTATCTTTCCAAATTTTAAAGGATCTCTCTAAACATGTCCTTTTAAACTTTTATTTAAAAAAATAGATTCTAAATACATCCTTTTTGATTTTCATTTCATGCGATAAAATGTTTTTAATTGTTAGTACTTGTTTTATAGTTTATTTAATTTTCTTAAATCCAAAAATATGACGTTAACATAAATTTCACATATTAAAAATGATGCAAAAACTATCAATTTTGTAGCATCATCGTTAAAAAACTAGCAAAATCAATGTTTTAAACTTATTTAATATCAAAAATATAAATGCAGAATTAACAAAATCGACACTCATTTTTCTTCATCTAAAAAAAATAAAAGAACATTTATAATTATTTAACAATTCTCAAAAAGTAAAACCGTTTCATAATTGACTCTTACTATAATACATTAAAGACTTTAATCTTACAAAAAACTCAATTCTTGAAACAACTGCATTAATTAAATTAAAGACAAAAAAAAAGGCGGTACAAACTGCCTTTTTATGTCTTAGAAAAAATCACTTTTTGCTATTATGTGTTGGTAAAAATCCAAATTTATCCCGATAACATTTTGTAAAATAAGAAGGCGAATTAAAACCTACTTTAATACTTATCTCGGTTATATTGTCATTACCCAACTCTATTAATTGTTTTGCTTTCTCTAAACGAACATTCCGTATAAATTCATTTACGGATATACCTGTCAGGGTTTTAATTTTTCGATACAGCTGGCTTCTGCTTAAAAATACTTTCGATGCCAGCACCTCAACGCTTAAGTCATATTCGCTAATATTTTCGTTAATATAATTGAGAACATTTTTGATAAATTCATTATCTAAAGTGGTCGTTTTTTCTTTTGCTTTTGGAGTAAGTCCATTATATAATTTATTAAACATAATCTGTCTGCTCTTGAGCAATTGAACTAAACTGGATCTTAAAATATCCATATCAAAAGGTTTACTCAAATACATATCAGCGCCAGAATCGATCCCTTCTAATCGGTCCTTTACTAATGCTTTTGCAGATAACATCATTAGTGGAATATGGCTTGTTTTTAGATCTGTTTTAATAGCAGCACAGAGTTCTAAACCACTCATAACCGGCATAATTACATCTGTCAAAATCAGATCAGGTAGTTTTTCCAAAGCCAATTCTAAGCCCACCTGACCGTTCTCTGCTGTTATAACTTTATATTCCTTTTTAAGTTCATTTTTTAAATAATTTCGCAGTTCCACATTATCCTCAACGATCAAAATGGTATATGTGCGATCTTGTTTTTCAGGATCCTCTTGTGGTAGTTCGGGCGTTGTTTCTATGTTAGGTCTAAAACTTATTTTTTTCTCTTTTTTAAATTCTTCTAGTACTATTTCATTTTCATTAAAGAATTCTTTTCCAATAGGAAATAACAATTTAAAAGTAGTACCAACTCCTAATTTACTTTTTACTTCGATGATTCCTTTATGCAATTCTACAAAGCCGCGAACGACCTCCAATCCTATTCCGGTACTTCCGTAATACGCTTTGTTTAAATTATTTACCTGATAAAAACGATCAAAAATTCGCTTGATATCTTTTTTATCTAATCCTGCACCTGTATCTTCTACAATAACTTCAAAAGAAGGTTTGGGATTAACTAAACTTATTAAAGAAAAATGAACCGGCTTTTCATTAACAACTATTTTTATACTGATTCTTCCGTTATCCGGAGTAACCTTAAAAGCATTAGAAATCACATTAAAAATAATTTTCTCGAACATTTTTGGGTCTACCCAATCTTTTAGTGCTGTTTGTTCTGACTCAAACTGCAGCTGAATTCCACGGCTGTAAGCTTCTTCATCAAAATAGCTGACTATCTCTTTTGTAAAACCAACTATTTCAATAAGCTGAACCTTTAGTGGCATTTTAGTAAATTGCAGCTGGTTAAAGTCCATTAACTCATTGATTAGTCTTGAAAGTCGATCAGAACTTTTTTGAATTGTTTGCAATTTATTCAAGACACTACCCGGCAGATCCAGAGTGTTATTTTTAATAATATCAGCTAATGGATTTAAAATCAAAGTAAGAGGAGTTCTAAACTCATGTGAAATATTGGTGAAAAATTGCAGTTTTTTATCGTTTAATTTTTCAATCTGAACTGCTTTTTTCTTTTCAAATTCTATCATCTGTTTTTGTTTAAAACGATTTTGATAATATTGATTCCCAAAATAAATTGCTGCTAACATTAATAGCGAATAGAATAAATAGGCAAAAGATGTTTTCCACCAAGGCGGCAAAATTTCAATTTTTAATTCCAATGGCTTTTGGCTCCACACTCCGTTTTTTTCCGAAGCTTTAAGCTTAAAAACATATTTACCCGGTGCTAAATTGGTATACGTGGCAGAGCGTTTGCTGCCCACATAATTCCATGAATCTTCAAAACCCTCTAAGTAATACGCAAATTCGTTTCTGGCAGGAAAAGAATAATTTATTCCTATAAAATCAATCGTAAATACGGATTGGTCGTGCTTAAGTAATATCTTTTTTGTTTGCGCTATTACTTTTATCAATGGCGAATTTTTTTCAAGCGGACCTACTGATTTATTAAAAAGTTTAAGGTCAGTAAAATAAACCGGAAGTTGTTTATTGCTCTTTACCAAATTTGAAGGATTAAAATAGTTTAAACCTTCGTAACCTCCAAAATACAAGATTCCGGTTTCGTCTTTTAGAACAGAATTATTATTAAAATCATTTCCAAGTAAACCATCATAAGTAGAATAATTAATTGTGGTTTTACTTTTTAAATCCAGACAGCTAATCCCTTTCTTACCGCTTAACCAAATGTTTCCGTCATTTGATTCTATAATAGAAGATATCGATTTTTCGTAAAGTCCTTTAAAATTGCTATACCATTTTAAATCAGCCGTTTTTTTATTGTAGCTGAACAATCCTGCACCATCAGTACCAATCCAAATTTCTTTGTTTTTGGCCTGATATAAGGTATTAATTGTATGTATGCTTTTATGATTTTTAAGCTTTTTAGACATTTTGTCGCGCATAGAGGTTACGGAAAACGAAACAAAATCCTTCGTACTTACTTTGTATAATCCAGTTGTTGATCCTATCCAAATATCATCATCAGCATCAACCAGTACCTTCCTGATGTCTAAATTCACCAGCCCATTTGCGTAAAATATTTTCTGTTTACATTGATGAAAACGTCCATCAGATGGAGTATAATAATGCAGGCCTTTTGAAAAAGTTCCAATCCATATTACACCTCTTGAATCTTCGCTAATACTCATAATGTTATCTGAGGCTAAATCAGGAGTGTTTTTTGTATTGTAATTAATAAAGTTTCGGCTTCCTTTTTTCAAAAAAAAGATTCCTTCATTCCAACTTGATAGCCAAATATTTTGCTTTTTATCAATTAGAACTTTTGTAATATTATCATTCGTTAATCCTGAATAAAAGCGAGAATCAGATTTGGTAATGTGCTTAAAAATTTTAGTTTGAGGATTGTAAACATCGACACCTCCACCCTCCATAGAAATCCATAATTGTCCCTCATGGTCTTTAGCAATTCCGGTAACACAATTGGTTTGTAATGATTGCGGATTTCCTGGCAAACTTTCGATTCCTCTTATCTTGCTGTTTATTCGGTCAAAAATACCTAACCCCTTATTATAATATCCCAGCCAGATTCTATTTTCTTTGTCTAAAAATAATGACCAGACAGAATTAGATCCCAAACTGCGATTATCGTACTTGCTATTTACATATTTTTTTTGAACACGTCCCTCGTTATCTACACTGATCAAGCCATCATTTTCTGTTGCGCAGAGAATTGTTTCAGCATCTGGTGCCAGAATGGACATGATTCTTTTTTTGGTGATAGAATAAGAAACAGCTTGTTTCACTTTAGAATATAAATCGGCTTTAACCAATCCTTTGAATCCATTACCAATCCATAACTTTTGTTTACTATCAAAAAACATTGATATAATGTTTCCAGAGAGTAATGAATTGTCTGTGTCGATGATTACCTTTTTAACCTCATTCTTTACTGAATCAACTACTTTTAGACCAGAATTAGTACCTAAATAAATTGTTCCTTTTTTATCTTTTACTAAAGAATTGATTAAATAATTTGCTGTATTTGGCGTATCCAGTTTAAGACTGGTAATTTCCCTGGACTTAACATTTAATTTTAGTAAACCATTATTAAACGTTCCTAAAAAAATATTACCATTATTATCTTCA
>Ga0302173_10000670_pt1 | contig 18052 bp, 18 predicted proteins | sample I_Fen_N3_1_FD_198785 | JGI IMG/M metagenome (GOLD analysis project Ga0302173, IMG submission 198785) | Peat permafrost microbial communities from Stordalen Mire near Abisko, Sweden - I_Fen_N3_1 | ecosystem: Environmental > Terrestrial > Soil > Wetlands > Permafrost | place: Sweden: Abisko... | reverse complement strand
GCAATGTGTAAAGCAAAAGAAACCAAACTACAGGCAAAGCTATTTTTGAAATGGCTCTAAAATAATGATAAGGTACTCTGTGTACCCAATAAATTATCAAGAAACCAATACAAACGTGAGCCAAATGTTTTACTAGATAACCTAAAGTATTCCCAGTTCCGTGACCAATATATGCCAAGTTACTACTCGCACTAAAAACAGGCATAAACGAAAACAGCGCTAATAAAGCCACAAATGACCATATTACTCTATCTCCTTTTAATTTATTTACTAACTCCTTCATTCCCCTTTAGTTTCAAGTTTTTCTTGTTTCAGGTTTCAATCCCAATAGCGATCGGGACTAAAACCAGAAATCTAAAATTACAAGTTATGTACCGCTTGTTTGAATTGTTTTCCACGATCTTCGTAGTTTTCGAATAAATCGAAACTTGCACAAGCAGGAGACAACAACACTGCATCACCTTTTTCTGTTAAACGTTGAGCTGTTTTTACAGCATCGTTCATATTATTTACTTCTACCATAATATCGACAACGTTTCCAAAAGCATTGATGATTTTATGATTATCAACTCCAAGGCAAATAATAGCTTTTACTTTCTCACGAACTAACGACATCAATTCGTTGTAATCGTTTCCTTTATCAACTCCTCCAACAATCCAAACTGTTGGAACATTCATACTGTCTAAAGCAAAGAACGTAGCGTTTACATTTGTTGCTTTTGAATCGTTGATATATTGAACATTCTGAATTTTAAGAACTTTCTCTAAACGGTGCTCAACACCTTGAAAATTAGATAAACTTTCGCGTATTGTTGCATTTCTAATTTGCATCAACTTCGCTACAGAGCTTGCTGCCATTGCGTTTTTCATGTTATGTTTTCCTTCTAACGCAATGTGTTCTGTGTCCATTGTAAACTCTTCTTGGTTAATCTTTATTTCCATTTTGTTGTTATTTATAGAAGCTCCCTCATCAAAATTTTCAGTCAATGAAAAAGGAATTAATTTTGCTTTTGTTTTGTTATTTTTTAACCATTCCGAAATTGCTTCATCATCTGCATCGTAAATAAGATAATCGCTTTCGGTTTGATTCATTGTTATTCGAAACTTTGAATCGATATACTTGTGATATTTATATTCGTATCGATCTAAATGATCTGGACTAATATTCGTTATTATGGCAATATCTGGCCTGTAATCTATAATACCGTCAAGCTGAAAACTACTAAGTTCCAATACGTAGGCATCGAATTTATTCTCAGCTACCTGCCATGCAAAACTTTTTCCAATGTTTCCTCCTAAACCAACATTTAAACCTGCAGATTTTAGCAAGTGATGCGTTAACATTGTAGTCGTAGTCTTTCCGTTACTCCCCGTAATTCCAATTGTTAATGCTTCTGTGAATGGCTTTGCAAATTCTATCTCAGAAATCACTTTAATTCCAGCAGCTAAAAGCTTTTGTACTATGGGAGATTTCTCTGGAATTCCCGGACTTTTCATGACAACATCGGCATTTAAAATCAGGTCTTCTGTATGACGCTCTTCTTCCCAGGCAATTTTATTAATGATAAGAACCTCTTTATAGCTTTCTTTAATCTTTCCAAAATCTGATACGAAAACATCATATCCTTTTTTCTTCCCGAGAATAGCGGTACCTACGCCACTTTCTCCTCCTCCAAGTACTACTAGCCTCATTTATCTTAATTTTAGAGTAACAATTGATAATATGGCTAACATGATCGCAACAATCCAGAATCTGGTTACAATTTTACTTTCGTGATATCCTTTCTTTTGATAATGATGATGCAATGGCGACATCAGGAAAATTCTTCGACCTTCGCCAAAACGTCTTTTCGTATATTTAAAATAAGCCACCTGAATAATTACCGAAGCACTTTCTGCTAAGAAAATACCACAGAATAAAACAATCAATATTTCTTTTCTAACAGCAATTGCCAAAACTGCAATGATTCCCCCAATTGTTAAACTTCCTGTATCTCCCATAAAAACGGAAGCGGGAAATGAATTGTACCAAAGAAATCCAATTAAAGCTCCTACAAATGCGGATATAAAGACGGTCATTTCTCCCGAATTGGGGATATACATGATATTTAAATAATTAGAGAATATAATATTCCCAGAAAGGAATGTAAATATCCCGAGCGCTAGCACTGATATTGCCGATGTTCCTGCAGCGAGCCCATCAATTCCATCAGTTAGATTTGCTCCGTTTGAAACTGCTGTAATAATAAAAATAACAACTGGTATAAAAACTAACCACGCCCATTTCTCATAACCATCGCCCATAAATGATAAAACTTCAGCATAATCAAATTCATTATTTTTTACAAAAGGAATTGTTGTTGCTGTTGATTTTTCTTCTACCGGAGCAGGCAAAACCACAGTTGTATTAGCAGATTTAAAAACATCTGTTCTACCTGTATCTGTTCTCACTGTTACCGCCGGGTTAAAATAAAGAACAGATCCTACGATAATTCCTAAACCGACTTGTCCAATAACTTTAAAAATCCCCTTAAGTCCTTGTTTGTCCTTTTTGAATATTTTAATATAATCATCAACAAAACCAATTGTTCCCATCCAAAGTGTGGTTACAATAAGCAAGACGATATAAATATTATGCAAACGAGCAAACAACAAAACAGGTACAAGCGTTGCAAAAATGATAATAAGCCCTCCCATTGTTGGTGTTCCAGCTTTTTCATTTTGACCTGCAAGACCTAACTCACGAACGGTTTCGCCAACTTGTTGATTACGCAAGAAGTTAATAATCCTTTTTCCGTAAATTGTAGATAAAAGTAACGACAGCATAAATGCCAACGCCGATCTAAATGTGATGTACTGAAAAACTCCTGTTCCCGGTATATCAAGTGTTTTGTCAAAATATTCAAATAAATAGTATAGCATATTTTTCTATTTTTTAAATTCCAATTTTGAAACTCCAAATTCCAATTGTTTGGGTGGTATTTGAACTTAAAAATTTATTATTATTTATTAAGTTGATTTAATATCTCTTTTACGGTTTCCATATCATCAAAATGATGACGAACACCATTTATTTCCTGATAAGTTTCATGGCCTTTACCTGCGATTAGAATTATATCATTTGGCTGAGCCAATTGACAAGCGGTTTTTATAGCTTGCTTTCTATCGGTAATTCTCAATAATTTTTTATAATTATGAGCTTCAACACCTTTTTCCATTTCATCCAAAATCACTTCAGGATCTTCGTTTCTTGGATTATCTGATGTCAAAATCGCTTTATCACTAAGATCTGTAGCGATTTTAGCCATAATAGGCCTTTTGGTTTTATCTCTGTTTCCACCACAACCAACAACCGAAATTAATTGCTCGTTTTTAGTACGGATATCATTTATTGTTTTTAAAACATTATCCAATGCGTCTGGCGTATGCGCATAATCTACAATTGCAGTAATATTTCCTTCCGAAACAATATACTGAAAACGACCCGAAACACTTTCTAAATCAGACAGTAAGCGTAACGCTTCAAGACTATCCATCCCTAATTCTACAGCTGTTCCGTAGATCGCCAAAACGTTGTACGCATTAAAAGTCCCAATTAGTTTTACCCAAACTTCATTATCATTTACTTTCAACAGTAAACCTGACAATTGACTTTCTAATATTGTTGCTTTAAAATCAGCATAAGATTTTAAAGCATAAGTAAATTTTCTTGCTACGGTGTTTTGCAACATCACAGGTCCGTTTTTATCATCTATGTTTGATAAAGCGAAAGCTGTTTTTGGCAACGAATCAAAAAATGACTTTTTTACATCTCTGTATTCTGCAAATGTTGGATGATAATCTAAATGATCGTGCGACAAATTGGTAAAAATTCCACCCACAAAATGCAAAGCTTCTGTTCTTTTTTGATGAATTCCGTGCGAACTCACTTCCATAAAACAATGTGTTACTCCTGCTTCAATCATTTCATTTAAATAATGATTGATTGTAATAGAATCCGGAGTTGTGTGCGTTGCTTTATACTCTGTTTGATCGACCATAATTTTTACAGTTGACAATAAACCAACTTTAAAACCTGCTTTCTCAAACAATTGAAACAATAATGAAGCAATTGTTGTTTTTCCGTTCGTACCTGTTACTCCAACTAATTTTAATTTTTCAGAAGGATTTCCAAAATAATTAGCTGCCATAAAAGCCAAAGCTGTATTGGTATCTTTTACTTTGATGTAGGTAATTCCTTTTTCAACATTTTCCGGTAATGTGTCGCAAATAACTGCAACTGCACCTAGTTGAATTGCTTTATCGATATAATCGTGACCATCAGACAATGATCCGCGAATTGCTACAAAAACATCATTTTCTTCAATTTTTCTTGAATCAAAATCAATTTTATGTATATCAATTTCAGTCGAACCCGTTACAGATTCAATTGCTACTTTGTATAATATGTCTTTCAGTATTTTCACGATAATTCTAATACTATTGTTGTGTTTTTACTAATATTTTGTCCAGCTTGTAATGACTGTTTTTTTACTTTTCCAACCCCATTTACTTTTACTTTCAAACCTAAATTCTCTAGTAAAGCAATTGCATCCATTCCTGGCATTCCTTTTAAATCAGGAATCTGACTTGATTTTTTTCTTGATTCAATATCGAACTTATCGTAACTACTTTCTTGTTTTGCAATTTTAGAATCAAGTTGCTTAATTTTATTTGTCGAAGGCGCATCTGTAAAAATCTTTTGAGCAATTCTTTTAAAAACTGGTCCTGCAACATCTGCTCCGTAATAATTATTTTTTGATGTATTTGGTTTATGAACTACTACAATGCATGAATATTTAGGATGATCTGCTGGAAAATACCCAACAAAAGAAGATGCGTAATACATTCCCTCTCTTCCTGCTTTACTATAATTTACCATAGCTGTTCCAGTTTTTCCTGCCATCGAAAAATCTTTCGAATATAATTTAGAACCTGTCCCTTTTTTAACCACATTGGATAAAACTGCTTTTACCTTTTTTAAGGTCTCAGGAGAACAAACTCTTGGATTCATTACTTCGACATCAAATTTCTTAATCATTTTGTTCCACTCTTTAATTTCAGAAACAAACTGAGGTTTTACCATTACACCATTATTAGCAACTGCATTATACAATGCTAAAGTCTGCATTGGCGTAACCGAAACATTATACCCAAAAGCCATCCACGGAAGCGTAGTTCCTGACCAATGTTTATCTCCAGGTTGCGGAATATATGGCCTTCCTTCTCCTTGAAAATGCAATCCTAATGTTTTATTTAATCCGTAGCTATTAATATGATTTACAAATTTTGACGGATTATTTTTGTAATTATTATAAACCGCTTGAACCATTACCGTATTTGATGAAAGCTCAAAACCACGAGCTAATGTAACTTTTCCATAACCTCCTTTGTGCGAATCACGAACGGCTTTTCCATAATATCTAATTTCTCCACCATGACTATCAAAAACAGTACTTGTATCCGCTACTTTATCATCTAAAATCGCCATTAAATCGACTAATTTAAAAGTAGATCCTGGCTCGTGAGATTCAGCAACTGCATAATTCGTGGTTTCATAATAAGTGCCATCTACTGCTCTTCCAAGATTTGAAATCGCTTTTACATGTCCTGTTTCTGTCTCCATAACCACTACACAGCCGTGATCTGCTTCATACTCTTCTAACTGTTTCAACAAAGCGTGATGTGCAATATCCTGAATAAAAACATCGATCGTCGAAATTACATCATAACCATCGATCGGGTCTACTTCATTTAAATCACGAATAGGCTTCCATTGTCCTTTGGCAATTTTTTGCTTTAAAATCTTACCATCTTTTCCGTTCAAATAGGTTTTAAAAGCCCACTCGATTCCTTTACCTACTTCTACTCCGGTTGCAGGATCGATACGATCGTAACCAATAGTTCTTTCAGCAATTTTTCCTATCGGATGCTTCCTAACGGTTTCCTGTTCTATGATTATTCCACCTTTAAAAGCACCTAAATTGAATAACGGAAATCCTTTTATTTTTACATATTCTGTATAACTCAAATTACGAGCAATCAAGTAGTAACGATTTTTATTCGCTCTCGCTTTTCTTAACTCTTTTTCGAAATAACTACCAGATTTTCCTAAAACTGTAACTAATGAATCTGACAATGCTTTTACATTCTTCTCAAAAGCTTCTGTTTTTGGCGCTTTTGCATCAAATCTAATTTCGTAATTAGGAATTGATGTTGCCAACAAACTCCCATCAGCCGAATAGATGTTTCCTTTGTTTGCCGGAATCACAAAATTTCTAACGGTACGTTGTTTCGCTAGTTTTCTGTAATAATCCCCCTCAACCCATTGAATATTAGTCAACTTAACGACAATAGCAATTGCCATCACAAAGATGAAAACTGCTACGAGGTAAATTCTGTAGGATATATGTTTATCTTCTACTGCCATATTCTTTTAAAGAAACTTTTCTCTTCTTCTTTTGTAACTTCTATTTTAACCGGAGGAACCGTTGATGGATGAATATCTTTTTTCTCCATCTCACTTGTCACAGTAGACTCCATTTTTAATTTTTGCAATTCAGAACGTCGGTCTACAAATTCAGATCGCAATTCCTTTACTTCATTACTTAGTTTTGCAATTTCAAAAACCTTTTGTTCGTATCGTTGTGTATTTGCAATCATCAAAATCGCAAGCAGAATTATAAAAACAATGAATCGCCAGTTTTTAATTGCATCATCGTTAATAAGAAATCTTGCTTTTAATATTCCAAATACTCCACCTTTCATTTTTTCTACCTATATATATTATATCTTCTCCGCAATTCTCAGTTTTGCACTTCTCGCTCTATTGTTGATTTTGATTTCAGCATCATCAGGAACAATTAATTTTCCGATTGTTTTAAATGGAACTGAAAAGTTTCCAAAAAAATCGCGTTCTGGCTCTCCTTCAAACATTCCGTTTTTAATAAATCTTTTTACCAATCTATCTTCAAGAGAATGATAAGAGATTACCGAAAATCTTCCGCCTGGATTTAAAATCTCTAATGATTGCTCAATAAATTCTTTTAAAACATCCATTTCCTGATTTACCTCGATACGAATCGCCTGATAAATCTGAGCCAATATTTTATTACGAACTCTTTCTGGTAAATATTTCGCCAGAACGTCTTTTAACTCATCTGTGGTTTTAATTGGATAATCTTGTCTAGCCTCTACAATTGTTCTTGCTAAAACAGGAGCATTCTTCAACTCTCCATAATCAAAAAAAACACGACGTAAATCCTGTTCTTCATATTCGTTAACCACTCGATAAGCATTTAAATCATTTTTCTGACTCATCCGCATATCTAGCTCGGCATCAAATCTTGTTGAGAAACCTCGTTCAGGAACATCAAATTGATGTGATGAAACTCCTAAATCAGCCAAAATCCCATCTACACTTTTAACACCATGAAATCTCAAAAACCTTTTTATAAACCTAAAATTTTCATTAATTAAGGTAAAGCGTTCATCCGGTAATGCATTTGCCAATGCATCTTCATCCTGATCAAAAGCAAATAATTTTCCATTTGGCCCTAATCTTTTTAAAATTTCTTTTGAATGACCACCGCCACCAAACGTTACATCCACATAAATGCCATCTGGTTTAATATTTAAACCATCAACTGTAGGATGAAGCAAAACCGGATTATGATATTCCATTGTCGTCGTCATTAATATTTCCCATTACTTCTTCGGCTAGATCTGCAAAATCCATATCTTCGCCGCTTATTGATTTTTCATATAAATCCTTATCCCAAATCTCCACAATATTAACCGCAGATGAAAAAACAACATCTTTAGCAATACTTGAAAATGCTACCAAATCCTTTGGAACCAACAATCTCCCTAATGCATCAATCTCTACCACTTTAACACCAGCAGTAAATCTTCGGATGAAATCATTGTTCTTTTTTACAAAGCGATTTAGCTTGTTGATTTTTTGCATCATCAAGTCCCACTCTTCCATTGGATACAATTCTAAACACGGTTGAAAAACAGAGCGCTTCAAAACGAATCCGTTTTGAAGAGACGAAGCCAATTGCTTTTTTAAAGGCGCAGGCATCATTAGCCTCCCTTTAGCATCAACTTTACACTCATATGTTCCGACAATTGTGTTCAAGAAAAATTCATTAATATGTTATAGGACAAAAATATAAAAAATATTACCACATTTTACCACTATATACCACTTTGTTAATAAGTTTAACCACTTTTCTACCACCTCTCTTAATCGATACTCAATCAATAGTTTAACTAATTATTAGTCATTTCCCGACAACGCTGATCAATCAAAAAAATTACACACTATTTTTCTTAAAAAAATAACTATTCTACTAATTTCTTAACATTTAGAAAACACAGCGAAAAGGACCATAAAAACTGATTTTTAAGCACTTATAAAATATCAGAAAATTATGTCGTTAAAAAATGGTAGCAAAAATTCATTTTTATTTATTAAACCCTATATTTGTCCAAATTGAAATTGGCATTAAATTAAATGGACAAACACTACAAAAAAGAAGGCAAATACAGCTATTATGAAGCTGGAGAAGGAACTCCTATCGTTATTTTACATGGCTTAATGGGAGGCCTTAGTAACTTTGATGCTGTAGCGGAATATTTTCCAACGAAAGGATACAAAGTTGTTATCCCGGATTTGCCAATATATACCCAAAGTATTTTAAAAACGAACGTAAAAAGCTTTGCAAAATATGTCAAGGACTTTATCACTTTTAAAGGTTTTGACAAAGTTATTTTGTTAGGAAACTCTTTAGGGGGACATATTGCACTTTATCATACTAAATTATATCCTGAAAAAGTTGCAGGACTTGTAATCACCGGAAGTTCTGGTCTTTACGAAAGCGCAATGGGCGATAGTTACCCGAAAAGAGGTGATTACGAATACATTCGAAAAAAAGCCGAAGATGTATTTTATGATCCAAAAATAGCAACTCCGGAATTAATTGATGAAGTATACGCAACGGTTAACGATCGTATTAAATTAATTAAAACTTTGACTATTGCAAAAAGTGCAATTCGTCATAATATGGCCAAAGATTTACCAAAAATGACAGTAGAAACCTGCATTATTTGGGGTAAAAATGACGCTGTAACTCCCCCAAATGTTGCCGAAGAATTTGATAAATTATTGCCTAATTCAACCTTGTATTGGATAGACAAATGCGGACACGCTGCTATGATGGAACATCCTCAGGAATTCAACACTATTCTTGAAGAATGGCTTACTAAGAAGAATTTATAGCACTTAACTTTCGATTTCAGGAGGTTTAAAAAACAAAACACATGAAAATTACAACCGCCGAATTTATTATTAGTAATTCTGAAGTTGCAAAATGTCCTCAAGATTTTTTGCCGGAATATGCTTTTATCGGGAGATCAAACGTAGGAAAATCCTCGTTGATCAATATGCTTACCAATCACAAAAATTTAGCTAAAACTTCTGGTAGACCCGGAAAAACGCAATTGATTAATCACTTTAAGATTAACAACAATTGGTTCTTGGTCGATTTACCAGGGTATGGTTATGCTAAAGTATCAAAAAAGACAAAATCAGTTTTTCAGCAATTCATTACAGATTATTTTGAAACGAGAGAACAATTAGTTTGTGCTTTTGTTTTAATCGATATTCGTCATGAAGCACAAAATATAGACATTGAATTTATGTCGTATATGGGAGAAAGCGAAATTCCGTTTTGTATTATTTTTACCAAAGCAGACAAAATCAGTAAAACTAAAATTGATTCTCATATAGCAGCTTACAAAAAACAAATGTTTGCCAATAACTGGGAAGAAATGCCTCATTATTTCGTAACCTCAGCAACAGAACAAACCGGAAAAGACGAAGTTCTAAGTTATATAGACGAAGTTAATCAGGAAGTTTTTAAAAATAACTCTCAGTTTTAAATTCCAACACTAATTAAATTTCAATAAAAAAAATTCCAAATTCCAATTTTACTTTTGGAATTTGGAATTTTTATTTTGTAGTCAAAATCTTCAAAAATATTTCCACAACTTGCTAAGCCAAACTTTTTTTAACCTACATTTGAAACGAATCAAATTTAGCTTATGAAGAATTTTAAAATAATCCCACTCCTTTTTCTCTTAGTTTTATCATCGTGTCACACCCCTAGATACATGTTCATGACCGGACAAAGAACCGGTGTTGATTTTACATCCGGAAAATGGCTTTTAAATGAATTAGATTGTCCACAAAATTCTAAAGACAAAATGACTTCAGAGTCTTTAAAATTTTTCAGAGAACAATTAGGAGACAGATTATCCTATATTCATGATGTTAACGGATTATTAGTAACGAGAAAGATTAACTTAAATCCCAACAGCGTAAAACTAAAAGAACTCAAAGACGGAACAGGTTTTGATTTTTTTATTAATATTTCTACCAAAAAAAACAAAAGCGACTTTTCCAACATAGAACTTTACCAGAACGATTACGAAACAGGAAAAAATGAAGCATCAGTAATTTTAGAAATATACGATTTAAACTTAAAGCAAATTATTTATTCTCAAAATGTAGTAGGTATTACCGAAAAAGGAAACACAAAATCTATGTGGGAAACTGAAAAATCAGACAAACTTATAGACAATATAACATTTTACAAAAACACAAATAATTTGATGTTGGGAGCTTTAAAAAAAGTTTTTAAAGACTTAAAGAAAAGATCCATAAAATAACAAAACATCACTTGTATAAAAAAATCCCAAATTTCAAACTTATACTTGAAATTTGGGATTTTTTTTATTGGAATCTAAAGCCGTTATATTTTTTTAAGATAATCGAAAACCACCGTAAGTTCTGTGCCATTTTTTACCGATTTATACCTTAAAATCTTCCACTCTTTAAAGATTAAAAACTGATACAAGATGTAAAACAAAGAATTAAAAAACCAAAAATCAAGCAAAAATGGTTCTTCAAAAATTACAGAATCAGTATTACCACTTAAAAAAATACTCAAACTACTTGCCAGATAAATTATCAACCCATTACAGAAATATAAATAATCAGGTTTTGTACTTTTAAAATTCTGTATTAAAAAAATCAGTGCATACAATATCAGTAATCCAGAAGTTATTCCGATTTCCAGCAAATTAAACTTCCAGTAAAGATCTGGTGTATTGTAATATTGCACCGATAATACCATTAAAACTAACACTAGAAAAACAAGGATCATCTTTTTTAAAAGAGCATTAGAAAGTAAACTGTAAAAGAACAGACTTAAGGATATGAATTGAAAAATAAAATAATAATGTGAAAGAAAAAAGTTTGATCCCGGATAAATGAATCCTATAATATTACAGCACAATTCCTCTACAAACAGAAGAATCAAATAGACCATAATAATGAGATACCTGACATCTTTATTTTTTCGAGTACGATAAAAGCAAATACTATTTATCAGCAAAAAAAACAACCCTACTAAACTTACTAAAAACGGAAATAACATCGTACTACTTTTTCTTATATATCAATTCTATTCAACAAAAGTTACCCCTAAAAACAAATATCTTATAAAACTAAGCTTTAAATTTTATCTTATATCGCAACCGAATAACAAAGAGAAACAAAAAATCCCAAAATTCTAATTTCACAATTGGATTTTGGGATTTTTATTTATCTAAACTTATTTATTTCGTCAGTTCTAATTTTTCTGCAAAGTAATCACAGAAATCTTTCATTGTATCCGACATTTTTTCGTCGTCTGTTGCGCGCTTAAAAGTATCAGCCATTGCTACTAAAGTTTGGTGAAAGAAAATTTTCATTTCATCTACAGGCATATCTTTTGTCCACAAATCAATACGCATGCTTTCTTTTGCTTTGCTGTCCCAAATCGACAGCATAATTGCTTTTGCTTCTTCAGCTTCTACTCCACCATCTTTTGCTGTCCATGATAATTTTTCCGGAACGCGGTTTTCATCTAATTCTATATTGAATCTAATTTCTGATTTTATTGTATCTGACATTATTTCTTAGGTTTATATTTTGATTTTTCAAAGATTTCCTTTGCATCTGTTTTTAATAATTCGGGCAAAGTTACATTATTATTTTTCATGTACGCGCGTACCATTTGCCATCCTATCCAAGCACCAACTCTTCCGGGTGAGTCATTATCAATTTCCAGATAAAACTTAGAAAAAGGTGCCGGCGCTATAAAGCGAGTCGTTAATTTTGGATCAACACTAAACAACATTTCACTTTCTATAAAGAAACGCCACATATAAGACTCATTTTCACCACACCACTTTACTTGCTCCGGTGTGTATCCAATTTTTTCAGCATCTGTGTAACTAGGCAGTAAAAGATCCTTAGCATACAATTGTTTTCCTTCAAAAATCATTTGAGAAACTAAACTCTTATCACCAGAAACTGGAATATTCCTATAACTAAAACTAGAAACTACATCTGGCATTATTTGTTTTTCCTCAAAATTCTGTTTTAAATAATTTGGAAATTCGTAGAACTTATGATTTTTCCCCAAATACAATTCCAGCGCAACAAATACTAAACTATCAGCATAAATCGCTTTTGTATTATAATCCATTTCCCCAATTAAAGTAATCACCTTGGGAGTTTTAGTTTTAGGAAAATAATATTTTACATGTTGAAAAAGAGTATTGAATTCCTGACGAACCGGCTCAAAATTGCTATATTTTTTTTGCACTTCAGTATATACTTCTCTCCAAATTGGATCCTCCATTTTCTTCAACCAGATATTATCATCTGTACCAGCCGGAAAAAAGAAAGGGTATTGCTTTTTTATTTTAGCCAAATCTTCAGGTTTGGTTTCAAAAAACACCTTATCAAAACGTTCTACCTTAATATCAACGGGAATTTCTTCTACTGCTTTTTCTACTTTAGTTTTCTTGTCGCAAGACAAAAAAAACAGGAACAGAACCACTGCAAAGCGATATATTTTCATTTTATTTTAATTAGATTTGTGTTGCATATATTTTAAATAATTGTTACTTAAAAATATTTGTGCAAATATACATCCCTGCATTTTAAAACTTGAATTATTATGGCTAAAAAAAGTACTATTCAGACAGAAAAAGTAAACACACACATTGTAGAATGGCTAAAAACTTATGCTAACAATGCTAAAGTAAATGGTTTTGTAATTGGAATCTCAGGCGGAGTTGACTCTGCAGTAACCTCTACATTGTGTGCCCAAACTGGTTTAAAAGTTTTATGCGTTGAAATGCCAATTCACCAAGCCGCAAATCAAGTTTCAAGAGGAAGAGAACATATTGAGCAATTAAAGAAACGTTTTCCAAATGTTTCAAATGTAGAAACTGATTTGACCGCTACGTTTGAAGCCTTTAAAGCTGCTGTACCTAAAACTGATGACGAAGCCAAAGTAAACTTATCACTAGCCAACACACGTGCTCGTTTACGAATGACTTCCTTATATTATTTAGCCGGAATTCACGGTTTGTTAGTAGCAGGAACAGGAAACAAAGTAGAAGACTTTGGTGTAGGATTTTATACCAAATATGGAGACGGCGGAGTCGATTTGAGTCCAATTGCCGACTTAATGAAATCCGACGTATATGCTCTTGGAGAATTTTTAACAATTCCGGAGTCAATTTTAACAGCCGCTCCAACTGATGGATTATTTGGTGATAATCGAACAGATGAAGACCAATTAGGGGCTAGTTATGACGAACTTGAATGGGCAATGCTAGCTGCGGAGTCAGGAAATACGGCTACTGACTTTACCGGGAGAGAAAAATCTGTCTTTGAAATCTATAAACGTTTAAACACCAGCAACAAGCACAAAATGGACCCAATACCCGTTTGTTTAATACCAAAAACGTTAAAATAAAACTTTTTAACATTTGTCTGCAATTAATTACAGAATTTATTTATTAATTTTACAGTTCCAAAAACATGAACAATTCTAAAAAAGGTAAAAATTATGATTAAAGTATGTCTTGCAGACAATCATCCTGTGACTCACTTTGGCGTTAAGTCTTATTTTAAAGACCACGATCAAATTTCAATTGTTGCCAACGTGGGCAATTTTTCAATGGTTAGAGATATTCTTCAGACGAAGGAGATCGACATCCTAATTCTAGATCTAGAGTTAGAAGGTCTTTCAAGCATCTTCGAAGTGAAATCTATTCTAAAGAATTTCCCAAAAACAAAAATTGTAATTTTTAGTGACCTCGCTGAACAAATGTACGCTCCAAATGCGATTAAAGCAGGAGTTTCTGGGTATGTACACAAAACAGAAAAACTTGAAACTTTAGGTCTTTCTATTATTAAAGTACACGAAGGAAAAATTATCATCAACGAAACTGTACGTAAAAACATGGCTCTTATTGCTAAACAAAGCAAAAGCGAACGTTTGTATAGAAAACTTTCTAATCGCGAGATTGAAGTTTTACGTTATTTAAGTGATGGTAAGAAAAATAATGAAATCTCTAAAATCTTAAATCTGAACGAAAAAACGATCAGTACTTACAAATTAAGATTATTGACTAAATTAAATGTTACCAATTTAGTAGACTTAGTAAACAAAGCTAAGACTTTAGAAATTATTTAATTTAATGGTATCTGGACATTACTCTTCCTAGTTTCTTTGCAAAAGCATTAACTAATTTTGAGTAATCAACAACCATAGACAAAAGCTCTGTATTATCTGAATTATCAGGTTTTATAGAGCTTTTTAATTCTTCGATAATTTTTCCCACCAAAAACCAACGCATTGACATAATAGTTTCAGTAACGTATTGTGCAATCGTTTCGTGTTTCATTTTAGAAAAAATGTTTTGTCCTTCCCAATCGTGAAGTGTCAATTTTTCATCTTCCATCAAAATATCTGTAACTTCCTGAGCAAAATCAGGCTGTAAACGCATTAAATATTGCTCTAGACTGAATTTTTCATGTTGATTATAAAATCCAATTAAGTCTGTAAAAATATCGCGGAACAAATTATTAGATAGCTCCACCTCATCTTCCTGCAAACTCAAATAAATACGTTGATAAACTTTGTAATTTTTCATTTCAGAAACCATTACAACTTCACCTTCGTCGTTATTTTTTAAAAGCACGTCTTCAAATTCTTCTGTCTTATCTCCATAAAGCAATAAAATCTCTATTACTTTTCGTTCTAAACGATATAGAATATCAACTTTTTCTGAAGGCTCGCTTGGCGGATAACCTGGTTCTCCCGGATAATCTTCTGGCGGTCCAAATCTGGGATCTTCCGGATCTCCTCCAGAATATCCCGCATTTGCAGGAGGTTGATTTCTAAAAACTTCAAAAGGTTTTTGCTCTTGCTTTTGCTTTTTTGCAACCTCAGCAATATCTTTTTGAATTAACTGAGCCAATGTACTCACTAAAACCTGTTCAGAAATATCCATTATTCGAGCACATTCCTGCGTATAAATTTCACGCTGAATACGGTCTGGAATTTTCGAAATACTCACGACCATATCTCTAATTAGATCAGCCTTTTTTATAGGATCGTTTTTAGCATCTTTCATTAAGAGCGACGCTTTAAACTGTATAAAATCTTTACTGTTTTCTTCTAAATAGGCAACAAGATCGTCGTGCGACGTTTTTCGAGCAAAACTGTCTGGATCTTCTCCATCAGGAAAAGCACAAACTCGTACATTCATTCCTTCTTCAAGAATTAAATCGATTCCTCGAACAGAAGCACGTAAACCTGCGGCATCACCATCAAAAAGTACGGTAATGTTTCTGGTAAGACGATTTATTAAACGAATTTGATCTGGCGTTAATGCAGTTCCTGAAGAAGCTACAACATTCTCAATTCCGGCTTGATGAAATTGAATCACATCGGTGTAACCTTCCACCAGATAACAGTTATTTTGTTTGGCTATCGCTTGCTTTGCCTGAAAAATTCCGTAAAGAACTTTACTTTTATGGTAAATATCACTTTCTGGCGAATTTAAATACTTTGCCGCTTTTTTATCATTTGTTAAAATACGTCCTCCAAAACCTAAAACACGTCCGGACATACTTTCGATAGGAAACATAACACGACCTTTAAAACGGTCAAAAGGGCGATCTTCTCTGGCAATTGTTAAACCGGTACTTTCCAGAAATTCTAGTTTATAACCTTTACCCAAAGCTTCTTTAGTCAAAGCATCCCAAGTTTCGGGTGAATATCCTAAACTAAACTTTTTTATGGTTTCGTTGGTAAAACCTCTTTCCTTAAAATAAGAAAGTCCAATGGCTTTTCCTTCTTCTGAATTTAAAAGTGTTTTATTAAAATAATCTTTTGCAAATTCCGAAACCAAGTACATACTCTCTCGAACATCAGTCATTGCTTTTTCAGCATCTGTTTGTTCTGTTTCTTCGATTTCGATATTGTATTTTCTTGCCAAATATCGAATGGCTTCCGGATAGGTAAATTGCGAATGCTCCATTAAAAACTTAACAGAGTTTCCGCCTTTTCCAGTACTAAAATCTTTCCAAATCCCTTTTGCAGGCGACACCATGAATGATGGAGAACGCTCGTCTGAGAATGGACTTAATCCTTTATAGTTACTTCCGGCACGTTTTAAACTAACAAAATCGCCAATAACCTCCTCTACTCGAGCGGTTTCAAAAACAGTATCAATGGTGGCTTGTGAAATCAAAACGTAAAATATTTTAAAAATTTGAAGTCTGTAAAAGTACATAAATCCATCTTGAAATTTGATGATTTCAAATAAAAAAAGCACCTCTTTCGAAGTGCTTTCCCTACTAATTAACTCAACTACATTCTTAATTTAAATCAAGCCTTAATCCTAGCGAAATGTTATTCTCTTTCACTAAGTTATCTTTAAACAATGGATTCAAATCGTATTTAAAATACAAACTCAACTCTTTATATCCTATATAAGAACTTAATCCGTAAATGAAATTATTTACATTATAATCGCCTTTTATTGTCGTTTTATAATCTAAATCGTCCTGATCATATTTAATAATTTGTTTCGATTTTACATTTATTCCCGCATAACCTCCAATTCCAAAACGGAAACTTTGATGTGTTTTAAAATAGGTTTTTCCGTTACTAACTTTTGGTTTCGAAAAATCAAATTCTAAGTGTACAGGTGCTACAATATAAACGTTTCTAAAACGGGACTCATCTAGGTTAATAGCATTGGTTTGTAGTTCTGTTTGATTGCCATTTACCACAAAAGTTCTATTGTCTGTTGGGCGAATATTGTTGTACATTAATGAAAGACCGTATTTAGCATGCAATAGATTATCGTTTTTCATTAATCTGGTATTATAGGTAAAACCCCATTCGTAAAAATGCGAACCAATAAAACTATAATTAGAATCTTGCAATTTACCGTCGACCATCATATTGTTTAAACCCATTGCAAACACAAATTGCGATGTGGTTCTTTTTTCACCACGGAGCGAATCCTTTCCTTTTTTGCTATCCCTCCATATTTCATCATTCCAACGAATGACCAAACCATGCTTCATTATAGAATCTCCCTCTTTAATTTTTCCGTCTACTTTTTGCTGTACTAAATCGTTAAGTTCATTTTGTGCCAATGTCACTTTTTCTTCAATAATTATAGCTCTGGCTTCTGCTAATTCTTTTTTACGCTTGTCTGCTTGCTCTTTCGTGATTTTCCCTTCAGATAATTGAACATTTACTGCTTCAACTTCTTCTTTCAGGGCTGCTTTTTCTTCCTTTGTTACCTTTTCTATTTTATTTGCAATTTGTTTGGCTTTCGATTCAAATGTTTCCTGCCCAAGCACCTTGCTCACAAATAAAAACACTAATACTACGAGATAAATGGTAAAATTTTTCATGATTGATTATTTAAAATTGATTGATGATTATTGATTGATGATGATTATTTAATTGTAAATTGTGAATTGCAAAAATCCATACTCTTTACTCTTTACTCTTTACTCTTTACTCTTTACTCTTTACTATTTACTCTTTACTCTTTACTCTTTACTCTTTAC
>Ga0302173_10000668_pt1 | contig 18079 bp, 10 predicted proteins | sample I_Fen_N3_1_FD_198785 | JGI IMG/M metagenome (GOLD analysis project Ga0302173, IMG submission 198785) | Peat permafrost microbial communities from Stordalen Mire near Abisko, Sweden - I_Fen_N3_1 | ecosystem: Environmental > Terrestrial > Soil > Wetlands > Permafrost | place: Sweden: Abisko... | reverse complement strand
TTATCCAATAATTTAATAAAATGTCTTTGAATTGAAAAATAAATTGTAATTTCGCAATTAATACTTTAAAATGTTTAAAAACTGACTTTCCCACCTTTTCATATCCTGGACGAGTTAAATATAATATTCTTATTGTTCTAACTTCAATCTATGGATCGATTTTACTTTTTTGCTCTCATCTTTTGTTTCTCAAATCTTATAAATATTACTTCCGCTAAAGAGGTTACCAGCTTTGAGAGCACTTTAAATTCTACCGGAAATACATTATCCATAAATGAACAGGCTCCAGCGGCTATTTCGGCTACTATTACAGGCCCGGGTTCAGTCTGCTTAAATTCCACCAATCAGAATATCACATTAACCGGAAATAGTGGTACACCACCTTATACATTTCGATATAAGATTGATAACGTACTGCAACCATCAATTTCTACAGGAGGCTTAAATTCCTCAATAACAATTCCAATAACTACAACCACCCAAAAAGTTTATAATTTCGCTTTAGATAGTGTTATTGACGTAAATAATAAGCAATCACAAACAGGTAATTTGACTGTAATGGTTAAATCATTGCCGGTTGCTGACTTCACGTTTACAGATAATCAATGTTCTGACACTCCGGTTCAATTTACATCGGTTGTTACCGGAACAGGACCATATACATATTCATGGAGTTTTGGTGATAGACAAACTTCAAATGAACAAAATCCTTCGATTAGGTTTAATTCATTAGGTTGTGGTACGATTAATTATCAAGTCAGTCTCACTATAACAGATAATAATGGATGTACTTCGTTAATAAAAACAGCAACTATAACTATAAAACAAAAACCTGATATTAATTTTAATGATGCAGATAATCAATTAAATTCTGATCCATTTAGTAATTGTTTAGAAGCGTCAGCTTCAAATCCAAATTACACAATAAATGTTGGAAATATTTCAATAGATAAAAATTGTATATTATCCTATTCAATTGATTGGGGCGATGGAATGATTGCTCCAAATGTCATATTTCCATTTTCACATTCTTATTCCAAGCTTGGTGCATATAATATGAAAATCACAGCTTTAGGTAAAAATGGTTGTAGTAACGTTAGACTATATATTGTAAAAAACGTCACAAATCCTTCAGGTGGGATTATTAGTCCGGGTAAAACAACAGATTTATGTGCCCCAACTGCAGAATTGAAATTTGAGATTGCAAATTGGGGAAACAACACTCCCGGGACAACATATCTTGTAGATTATGGAGATAATTCACAAATAATATCACTAACGCAAGAAGAAATGGTTGCTTCAACTTATTATTCAGCTTCAGATCCTTCAAAATCGTCTAACTATCCAATACCTCATTCTTTCAAAATAACCAATTGTCCGGCAGATGAATTTATTGCCACTCTTTCGGTCACAAGTGCATGTCGATCAACAGTTTTTACTGCAAATAGCATAACAATTATTACTAAACCTGAAGTGAATTTCAATGTTCCGGTTTCAGCTTGTGCAAATTCAAGTGTTCTATTTACAAATACAACAGTTCCGGGGCATAGTCAAAAATGCAACGACATGTCAATTAACACCTGGGATTTTGGAGATGGCACCCCTTTAGAGGTTACTCCTTTATCTGTACCCAAAAACACTTCTCATTCATACACTACTCCCGGAAATTATACAATTACACTTACATCTGAAAATTTCTGTGGGAAAGCATCAAAAACCCAACAAATTATTATTAATACCCTTCCAACAGCTACTATTTCCGGAATAGGCAGTGTATGTATGAATTCCGCTTCACCGCTCATCACTTTTACCGGTGCCAATGGAACAGCACCCTATACTTTTACCTATTCGATTAACAATGGTTCAACCAGAACTCTGAAAACAACTACAGGAAATAGTGTCACCCTATCAGCGCCAACAAATGTTTCGGGAATTTTCACTTATAAATTACTTAGTGTTCAGGAGAGCAGTTCATCATCATGTTCTCAACTACAATCGGGTTCGGTGATAATAACTGTAATTCCGACTCCAAAAGCTACTATTTCTGGTTCAACAAATGTCTGTTTAAATGCTGTTTCACCTTATATTACTTTTACCGGATCTAATGGTACTTCACCTTATACTTTCACTTATAATGTAAACGGAGATCAAAATCAAACAATAACTACAACCACCGGTAATAGCATTACAATTCAGGTGCCAACAAGTACTGCAGGCATATTCAACTATAATTTAGTTGATGTAAAAGATGTAAATATTAATGGCTGCACACAGGCTCAAAGCGGAAAGGCAACTATAACAGTTAATCCGACACCAACAGTAAATATTATCTCCTCTCAAATTAAATGTAATGGAGAAATGTCCGATTTAATTTCCTTTACCGGTGCAATCACAGGTACTGTCTATAAATGGACGAATAGTAATACTTCTATCGGGCTTCTGACTTCAGGATCGGGTAACATTCCATCATTTGTGCTTAACAATTCTCTGACGACTCCGCTAATATCAACAATTACTGTAACACCTTCGTATACAAATACCGGGAATTCCTGTACCGGGAGTTCAATATCTTTTACCATAACTGTGAATCCATCGCCAAGCATAACTACACATCCTTTGTCTTCAAAGGTTTGTCAGGGTGGTGTCGCTAATTTATTGACGGTTGGATATACAGGATTAGGAACAGCTGGCTATCAATGGTATCAAAACTCTGAAAACAATAATACCACCGGGACTTCAATTCCCGGTGGTCACCAATCAACTTATAATCCTCCTACCGATACCATAGATACTTTGTATTATTATTGTGCAATCACTTTTTCGGGAGGAGGATGTTCAAACTTGCTATCACATACAGCAAGTGTTATTGTGAGCCCAATACCTGTCATTAAGAATCAACCTATCCCCCTGCAAACTCTTTGTATCGGGAGTACGATCCCTGTTCCATTAACTGTCGGTTTTACCGGTGGTGCCGATAATGCAAGTTATCAATGGTATTCTTCAGAGTCAAATAGGACAACCGGTGGTATTTTAATTCCTGGTGCTACTAATTTCAATTATACACCACCTGCATTTTCTGCTGTTGGGAATTATTACTATTATGTGCTGATTAAATTTGAAGGAAGTGCCTGTGAACAAATATCGAGTGACAGTGCTAAAATCATAGTTACGACTATGCCAACAATTACTCTACAACCTGAAATCACACAGACTTTATGTAAAAATTCTGCACCAATTAATTTATCGGTAACTGCGGCAGATGGTAGCGGCCAATTTTCGTATCAGTGGTATTCGAACACATCAAATAATACGGGTTCAGGATCAGAGATACAAGGCGCGACAAGTAATATTTTCGTTCCATCCACGTCCATTGCAGGGACTACTTTTTACTATTGTATCGTTTCACAACCGAAGAGTGCAGGATGTTCGGTAACGAGTGCTACATCAGAATTAATTGTAAAAATAGCTCCAAGGTTCACGATACAACCGGTTTCGGGTACAGTATGTTTAGGTGGCACACCATTACCTTTACATGTAGATTATTCAAATGGAACCCTGAATCCACAAATTCAGTGGTTTTCGAATGCTTCAAATTCTGTCGTTGGTGGAAGCCCTGTTTCAGGAGCAATAAATTTAAATTTTAATCCACCTTCGGAATCAATTGGTACCTTGTATTATTATTGTGTTGTTACTTTTGCTACCGTTGGATGTTCGAATATAACATCGCTTGTTGCAAAAGTCACAGTAAATGCACTGCCTGTGATCTCAAATTATGTAATTGAAATAAACAGTGGTGAAACATTTACAGTTTCGCCGGACTCGTTAAAAGGTGATACTGTACCTGTTGGGACAACGTACACTTGGCCGGCACCGGTAATTACTCCCCCGAATTCCATAACAGGAGCAACATCAAAGTTAATACCCCAAGCAAAAATCAGTGAATCTTTAACCAATAAAACAACCGGAATTGCAACAGTAACTTATACCGTTACTCCAACTTCAGGTAATTGCACTGGAAATAATTTCAATATAGTTGTAACTGTTCATCCTCCGGTTAATCCGGCTGCAGTAGTGATAAACGGTACTTGTTTTGGTTCAAACGACGGGAGTATACAAACGACAATCGAAGGAGGTGTTCCTTTCACAACAGGAAATCCATATTTGACTACCTGGTCAGGTCCGAATAACTATAGATCGACAGATCCATCAATTACAGGCTTATTTCCGGGAATCTATATATTAACCATAAAAGATTCTTCCGGGTTTACAATTACAACTAATTATACTGTCCAGGAGCCTGACAGTTTAAATCTGGAAACTATCTCAGTAAAAAATATAAGCTGTTTTGCCGCTTCAAACGGAGAAATAGTCCTCGCATTAACTGGTGGCACCCTACCCTATAAATATACCTGGAAAAAAGATGCTGTTCCATTTGAAGGGACTAATAATGTTGCCAATCTAGGCCCTGGAAATTATTCTGTATCTGCAACTGATGCAAATAATTGCGGACCGGTCATTGCCTCATATCAGATTACTGAGCCTGCAGCCATGGTGATAAAATTGACTACACAAACTAATTTAACGTGTTACGGTGATACAACCGGTACGTTATCGGTCAATATTGAGGGTGGCGTACCGTTTGAAAAAACTCCGGGAATATTTGATTATAAGTATTCGTGGGCAGGTCCGAACGGATTTACAAGTATTGAAAAAGATTTAATAAATATAGCTGCAGGAATTTATACCCTGACTGTTACTGACAGTACAGGATGTGGTCAGAATTTTAATGCGACCATTACTCAGCCTGCAGAAATAAAGATAAATGCAATCACTTCCCCGGTTACCTGTTATGGTGAAAACAATGCATCCATAAAACTGGATATTCAGGGAGGCATCCCTCCTTACCAAATACAATGGAGTAATTATGGGAAAGGCTTATTACAGGAGAATTTGTCACCCGGCACTTATACAATTACAGTTACCGACACGAGTGGCTGTTTTAGTTCTAAAGAAGTTATAATTACGGAAGCTGAATTTTCGATTCAACCCATCATTAAGAATATAACCTGTTTTGGAGCTCAGGATGGTAGTATTCATCTAAACATAAAAGGCGGCATACCACCGGTGATATTGTCATGGGCAGATAATCCGACTGCCGGTTCTACCCGGAACAGGTTAAAAGCCGGGATTTATACAGCGACTCTTTCAGACGGTTCTTCGTGTTCATTTTCCAGATCATTTACGATAATCGAACCCACTGAACTAAAAATATCAGGGCGGATTACCAATGCTTTTGATTGCGATAATCAGAACAGCGGCTCTATTGACTTATCAATAACCGGCGGGACACAGCCATATACGATTAGCTGGTCAAACGGAGATACAACAGCACATCTGCCGGCAATACCCGCCGGTACTTATGTCGTGGAAGTAACTGATGCCGGAGGATGTGCTTACACTGGAAAGTTTGAAGTGATACGTCCCGCCCCAATTCAGCTATCGGTAAAATCAGTTCCTGATTTTGATTGTCAATTAAAAGTATTAAAAGAGATTTCGACAGCCCAAATTACCGGAGGGGTACCCCCTTATCAGTTTACCTGGTCGGGAGGAACTACAAAAAAGTTGAATAATGAAATTATGGAAACAAGCCAGTCCGGTATTTACAATCTTGGTGTTGTTGACGGTAAAGGCTGCACTTCTGATTACACCTTTCATTTAGATGTGCCTAATCCGGGAATTGACTATCATATTATAAAATGTGATGCCCATATCTTTGCATTCAACACGATATTACCATCCGGCATTGCCAGTGATTATACCTTCGGTTGGGATTTTGGAGATGGAAAATCGGAAACAACACAAAATCCACAACATACTTTTCCAACTTCAGGAACGTATAAAGTACGGTTAACCTTAATAAGCCCGGCTTGTACAAGTATTTTCGAAAAAATCATTACAGTCGAATCCTCACCCGTTTTAGTACTCGATAAACTGCCGGTATTCTGTATTGGAGATTCATTATTATTGCATGTTTCAGGGGCTGAATCCTATCGTTGGAATAATGGAACAACAGGGGATAGCTTGTTGATAAAACAAACAGGGGAGTATTCGGTATCCGGAACTTCAAAAGCAGGATGTACCGCTACATTGGCATTCAAAGCAACAAATTTCGATTCGTATACTTTCACCATTCAGTCAGATAAAAATGAAGTAACAACTGTCGATCCAACCATCCGGCTTTGGAGTGAAAGCATTACCTATTCGGAATACTTTTGGGATTTTGGAGATGCTCAGAGTGCAGTGGACAACAACCAGACTCATTCGTATGTAAATTTAAAAGATGGATATTATGATGTAAAATTAAAAGTGAAAAATCCGAACGGTTGTATGGAATTTGCAACCCGGAGAATTTGGAGAACAAACACATCGACCGGAAATGTATTTACTCCAAATGGAGATGGAATCGATGATATCTTTTTAAGTGGATGGCACATTCAGATCTATAACAGAAATGGAATTTTAATTTACGAAGGTATTGAAGGATGGGATGGTACTTACAAAGGAAAGCCGGTATCGAATGATACCTATTTCTATATTTTATATATTTCCGGGGCAAAGGAAATAAATAAAAGGACAGGGTTTGTAACTGTTATTCGATAAAATGGATATCATGAAAAAGACTGTACTACTACTAATGTTCATATTGCCGGAAATAATATTGATGGCTCAATCAAATATCAGGTTGAATAATGATTGGAATAAAACATATATCATCAACCCGGCTTCAATAACCAGTGATTATCTGGCCGAATTCAACATGGCAGCCCGGCAGCAATGGGTAGGCTTTCAAGGATCTCCATCCACACTTTTTGCTTCAGGCACCCTGTATCTGGATGAATTGTATACCCAGGTCGGATTGAAAGTCATGCAGGATAAAGTCGGATTCACATCCACTACAGATATAGATTTGACCTATGCTTATGCGGCAAGGATAAATCAATATTGGAAATTAAATATGGGCTTAGGATTGAGCTTTCAAAGTTTGGGGTATGATGTATCAAAAGTTAATTCGCCAACAGCCAATGACCCCACTGTTTACACCAGATTATTAAATGAAAAAAATATCAATTCTGATTTAGGATTTGAATTAACCAATAAATATTATCGAATCGGATTAGCGAGTAAAAATATTTTTTCATTGTTCATACCCATTAATAAACTCTTTACCAATACAAATTTCATGTATGCTATTTACAGAGATTCCAGCCATGACTTTTTTAATCTTGGTTATGGAGTTTGTGGAATTCAATATTCGAATTTATACCAAATGGAATTTAATTTAACCGGGTATTTCAAATCAACCCTGACAACGAATCCATTCCAGTTAGGACTGGTATTCCGTACATGGGGTGAAACAGGAGTATTATTTGGACTTGATGTTAGCCACAATCTGAGAGTTTCATACAGCTATGATTACAATTTCAGTGGAATTAGCACCGCATCATTTGGAACTCACGAATTGATGTTAACTTACAGACTGGATAAAATATACAAATGTAAAAATTGCTGGTATTAAGCACTATTAAATATTAACAAGAAAACAAATAAAGGATGAATTCAAACTTGTTTTTATTCTTTAAATTGTGCAACGGTACATTTCTACTAAAACACTTTCTGCCTTAGTACTCTATTCTATCCTAATAACTATAATTGTCCATTAAATAATACCCCGAATTTAAAATTCTTCTGAATTTTAGTTGAGTTTGAATGTCACCTTCCCACTTTAAATCTATTGAAAAAACCGCCATCCTTTAGTGTGTGATTGTGACTTAGACAAGTATACTATTCTTCAAAATCACACTATCCTCACTATTTTTACTCCTACATCTTATACTTTATTTTTCCGGTAGATTACGAGAAAAATTACTTGCCAGTAATTAGATGCAACACCTAATATTTCGCCCTCCCACTTTATATTGCTTTCTAAAGAGTTCTTCAGGTTTAAAGGGAGTGCGACTTAAAAGCTGAAAAGGGACTTCCTGTATACATAATTATTTACTTAAGTTTATAAAGTTATTTTCTAAAGATTATAGACTCTTTTAATTCAGGAATGTTTTGATCATTTTGTAATCTTAAGGAAGTACCCAACAATTAGGTGTAAGTATTCAAAATTAATATTTCTAAGAAATAAGAAAAATATGATTTTTTCCACTAGAGTAACGGGAAATAAATAGCGTCCCGGTATTTTTAATTAAAGAGTTCAATTATGATCCATATTGTTATTTTTAAGTGAAATATCACACATAGTGTTAAGTTTTAGTATAAAATAATTAAATATTTATGCTACTTATAAAATATCAATTTTGGTTGGATTTTGAATGAAACAGACTATTTTATTAGCTTATATTAACATATAATTTAAGTTTTCATGATGGTATAGCCACACGGAATCTACAACTTACATGAATCTAATAAAATTGCATTCATAAAGCGAGTATAATAGTTAATATATAATACTGCTACATGTCATGCCCTAAGTAATCAGTATATTTTGTAGCAGTTGTTCCTGTCAGTATGTCGTGTTATTTCCGGTTTTTTATTATTTATTATAAAAATGAAATCTACTGAAAGATATAACATATTTATACAACATAAATGGTATAATAGTTTCTATATTTGTCAAAAGAAAAAGTATTTATATCAATTCAATATGTATTTTGATCATAATATTTCGAATACAAACTCTTACTTTTCGAAAGTATGAATGCCAGATTATTGACATTTAAATGTATTGACAAGAGATTAATATTTATATTCTTCTTGTTTTTCACCCACATTTTTATGTGTGTAAGTTCTCCGCTCAGAAATTGCAAATATACCGTAAGTTTAAGTCAAACTAATATAGATGGTAGTTCTTTATCAATTAAAGGAGGGGATACTATCTATATTGAACCGGGACACAGAGACCATCTTCGATTTTATAACATACATGGAGATTCGCTTAATTATGTTGTCTTTATAAACAACGGTGGTTTAGTAGAAGTAAGTACAAACAATTTTTATTATGGAATTCAGGTTTACAGCTGTTCTTTTTTCAAATTGACCGGCACAGGATCAGATTCACTCTCATACGGAATTAAGATAGGAAATACTCCCACAGGTACAAACGGACTTTCGCTGGATGGCTCGAGTACGAATTATGAAGTCGATCATATTGAAGTTGCAAAGTCTGGATTTGCAGGTATTTGCGCAAATCCTAAGCCGGATTGTGATAACAATTTGAACCGTGGAAACTTTACATGCAGGAATACCACATTTCACAACAATTATGTACACGGAACTGCTGGTGAAGCCTTTTATATAGGACATTCATTTTACACCGGTTATACAATCACTTGCGATTCGGTAAAAAAAACAGTCTATCCGCATGAAATCCATGGATTAAAAATTTTCAATAATGTAGTCGACAGCAGCGGTTACGATGGAATTCAGGTGGGATGTGCCACGAAAGAGTGTGAAATTTTTGGAAACCGGATTAGCAATTATGGTGTCAGTAATACAAAAGACCAGAATTTCGGGATAATAATTGGTGCCGGTACCGGTGGTAAATGTTATAACAATCTGATTGTTGACGGAACAGGCAACGGGATAAATGTATTTGGCTTAGGAGGCAATCTGATTTACAACAATATAATTGTTAATCCCGGTCATGCATTGAACGATACCATGACAACTGAGAAAGCGAATGGTATTTTTTGTGATGACCGATGCACAATTGAAGGTTCATCGTTTAGTTTTTTGAACAACACTATAATTTCCCCGAAAGGAGATGGTATAAGAATCTATTCCAAACTTTCAAAAAACAATAACATCTGCAACAATATTATATTGAATCCCGGAACATTGGACTCTTACAGTCCGTACTTAAGCCCTGATTTACCCTATGTTTATACTATTCATGGAGTAGATGCAACCGTAACAAATAATTACTTTTCCAAATCGGTTTCAACAACTGTAAATTACGGAAATCCGGACGAAAGTTTCAACTACTTCATGACATTACCTGTGATTGATAAAGGGCTGGATGTAAGCAATTACGGAATAACAGAAGACTATAACCTGAATAACCGAAAGAGTAATAACATTTGTGATATCGGGGCATTTGAATATCCGGCATCTATCATTCAAAAGTTGAAACCAACTTCCATAAAAGTCATTTCGGGCAACAATACAGGAGAACTTTATATATACAGCGAAAAAAAAGAAAATATCAGTAGCGTGCTAATTTACCAGTTATCCGGACAGTTAATCTATTCAAATAAACCCAATACCGAAAATACAACAATAAAAACTATGGACTATTTGAAAAGTGGAATCTATTTAGTTTGTGTAAATACCCGGGACGAAGAATGTAAAACGAAATTTATTACCTGCCATTAAAACTTATAATAGACGTTTTACCATGGACTCAAACAAAGAACCATATATCCTGATAATTGACGATAATCCAATGAATCTGTTGATTGCATCAAAAACTCTCGAAAACATCGGTTACAAAACATATACAGCTGAAAGTGGAATAACCGGATTTGAGCTAATGGAAAAAGAGATTCCGTCACTGATACTGTTGGATATAATGATGCCGGAAATAGATGGTTACGAAGTATGCCGGAAAATTAAAGAAAAGGAGAAATGGCAGGAAATTCCGGTTATCTTCCTCACATCGATGGGAGATACAGAAAACTTAGTGGAAGGTTTTAGAGCCGGTGGTGTGGATTATATAACCAAGCCATTTAAAGCCGAAGAATTATTAATACGCGTAAAGAATCATTTGGAGCTGGCAGCTTCGCGAAAAAAGATAGTTGAAATGAACCGAACCAGGGATAATCTTTATTCCATTATTGCCCACGACATTCGTTCACCATTATCCGGAATCCTGCAAACAATTGATGCCATTGAACAGGGATATTTTGATCCGTGTAGCGAAAACTTCAAGGAAATAATCCATCATTTACGAACCAGAACCTTTGACACAAATAAATTATTAAACAGCCTGCTTAACTGGACTACGACCCAGGGGCAAGTCATTGAGATGAAATATAAAACAACTAACATACGGGGATTAATTGATGATTGCATTCAATTGCTTGATCCAATTGCTGTCAATAAAAGTATTTCAATATCAACTGATATTCCGCAAGATGAGACAGCATGGTGTGATGAAGTATCTATACTTACTGTCTTTCGGAATATTATTTCAAATGCCATAAAATTTACTGCAAACAACGGGACGATATCTATTAGCTCCAAACAGAATTCCGATATGCTGGAATTATCCATCAAGGATAACGGAGTGGGAATGTCGGATAAAGCTATTCAAATGATTTTCGAAAAAGACGAACATTATTCAACTTCAGGAACGGACAATGAACAAGGAACCGGACTAGGATTGATTATGGTAAAAGATTTTGTAAAAAAGAACCGTGGTAAATTAACTGTGAATAGCACATTTGGCATTGGTACCACATTTACAATTTTTCTGCCAAAAACGATTTGAAAAATAATAAGATATGGAAACTCCGGAAATAAAGATACTTATTATTGATGATGATCCGGTATACCGGAGGTTGTCGGGTTCAATTTTGCAGGACCGGTTTACTGTTTTTACAGCAGACAGACCCTCTGTAGCTTTTGAAATTCTGAGAAAGGAAATAATTAATTATGTAATTTGCGACTTCCGATTGCCCGAAATGGATGGATTGCAGATGTTGGAGAAAATTAAAGCTGAATATTCTAACATTGAATTAATTATGATAAGTGATGCCGGTGATATGGATACTGTAATTAATGCTGTGCGCAGTGGTGCAATCGATTATTTCAGAAAGCCCTTTTCTCCAGCCGAATTATGGATGTCAATAGAGCGGACACAAAAATATGCAGCACTAAAAAGAGATTTCAATACTGAGAGAAGTAAAAATGCACTTTTAAAAGAACAGGTAGAAGCTGAAATTGGTGTTGACATAATAGGCAACTCTAACATTGTTGCCGACTTGAAGAAGCAAATGAAAATGGTTGCTCAGACTCCTGATACATCTATATTAATTTTAGGAGAAAGCGGCACAGGGAAAGAACTTGTTGCCAGAGGAATTCATAATTTAAGTAACCGGAAAAATGAATTCTTTGGTGCCGTCAACATGTCAGCTATACCAGAGAATCTGTTTGAAAGTGAATTTTTTGGTCATAAAAAAGGAAGTTTTACCGGTGCAATTGCCGATAAAGCAGGCTGGTTCGGTACGACCAACAAAGGGACACTGTTTTTGGATGAAATCGGCGAAATGGATCCGATGTTACAGGTTAAATTACTTCGAGTACTGGAGGAACGAACTTTCACCAAAGTAGGTACTCAAAATCCACAGAAGTATGACATTCGGATAATTGCAGCTACAAATAAGTCACTTGAAGAAATTTCAACCGGGAATAAATTCAGGTTAGATCTTTTTCATCGTATTGGAACTTTCATTATTTATTTACCACCGCTTCGCGAACGAAAAAATGACATTCAGGATTTGGCATACCATTTTCTTGAAATTCTTTCTCACAAAATGGCAAAAACAATACAAACAATACATCCAAAATCGTTGGAATTGCTGCAAAATTACAGTTTCCCGGGTAATATCCGTGAATTGAGAAATATCATGGAGCGAGCTATTATTATTTGTACAGGGAATGTATTATTACCGGAACACTTTCTAATTCTAAGTTATACATTTCAACCAGGTATAACTGAAAATGTGAGTAATTTTAATCTGGATGAGTTGGAAAAAAGGACTATTATTAAAGCATTAGCAAAAACAAATAACAACAAATCAGAAGCTGCCAAACTCCTTAATATTGAATGGAATGCTTTGTATAGAAGGTTGCAGAAATATGGAATTGAAAACTAGCTTCGAATAATACAGAATCAAATTCAAACTTAATAATCTATAAATTCTTCGTTTTCGAAGACATACATTCATTTATGAATAAAACCGCAATAACAAAACCGACTTATAATACTGATAGTCATATAGGTAAAAGTAATGGTATAATTATTGGTTATTTAAGTAATAATAAATCCTTTTTCATAATTATTAAAACAGTATACCATGAAATTAATTAATACCTTAAGTTTCCTATTTGTTGTTATTATTACTTTATGTCTTTCATCCTGCTCAAACGATCAGAGCAATCAAATCAGTTTAAGTACTTCTTTTGCAGGATTTGATTTTAAAACAACTCAAGATGTTAATGTCTCAGTAACGACCTTAAACAATTCCAACCAACCAATAACCGGAGTTCAGGTGAAATTGTTTACTCAAAATCCCATTAATCCGGATGGTACCCTAAAAGCCGATTTTGAAAGCTATTTAATTTTTACAGGCACCACTAATGCTGACGGAGCGTTACATTGCCAGATTGCTCCTGCTACCTCAGTTGATAGTTTAACCGTTTTGGTTGATCATATTGGTTTACCTCAATTGCAAACTGTAAAACTCAATTCATCTGATATGAAATTTGTGATTGGAGGGACTTTAACGAGCAAGGTTCGTAATCAAATGGCAAGACAACAAAATGTAAGCCTGATCGGTTTGCCAACTCCGTCAATAGTAAATGGTTTTTACACCATAGGTACATGGGACAGTCAGGGTGTGCCCAATTACCTTAGTTTACCAAATGATATTATACCAAATTCACTGATGTCAGATTTGACAGCTACATTACCTGAATATAAGTCATTACTTTCAACTCATCCTACATTTCTTGATGGTACAAACGATGGAAATATAAAAATAATTCAGGACGCAGAAATTTATTTAACATTTTTGCATGAGGGTGCCGGATATATGAATACGTTGGCCTATTATACCTACCCAACTACGACTCCACCAACAACAGTAAATGATATAAAAGCAAAAATTGTTATTTTTCCAAACTCTTCATTTAGTGGTTCCGGTGGAGGTTTAACATCCGGCAATAAAGTTCAGCTACTTTATCTGGATCCAGTAACAAAGATATATTCCAAAATATTCCCTTCAGGTACAACTGTTGCTTGGGTTTTACACTCAATGGGATGGAGTGGAAGTAATATAAAAGCAGGTAATCCAACATATACTTATTATTCTGACTATATTTTTAATCCGGAAAAAGATCCGGCACTCAGGAAACATAATATTATTTTAAATGATGCTACCAAAAAACTCTTAATCGTAAGTTTTGAAGATATGCGCCGTGACCAGGGTTCGGACAATGATTTTAATGATGTTGTTTTTTATGCCACCACGAATCCGGTAACAGCAGTTCAGTCAGATGTATATAAATCTGTTGTTGGTCTTACAGATACTGACGGTGATGGTGTACCTGATTCCTCTGACGATTATCCGACTGATCCAACCAGGGCGCATAATAACTATTATCCTTCAAAAGGACAAAATGGAACATTGGCGTTCGAAGATTTGTGGCCTTCAAAAGGTGACTATGATTTTAACGACCTGGTAGTTAATTATAACTTTAATCAAATTACAAATGCCCAAAATCAGATTGTAGCAGTGAATGCACAATTAACAGAGAGAGCTACTGGGACATATTATCATAATGCTTTTGGCATTCAATTTAATACAGATCCGGGCAATGTTATATCTGTTACTGGAGAACACATCTCTAAAAATTATCTGTATGTTGCTTCGAACGGAACAGAAAATAAACAAGTAAAGGCTGTTGTAATTGCATTCGATGATGCCTGGGATTTATTGACTTCATATAATACTATTACGGGAAATTCATATTCTACACCTCATATAATCAACTTAAACATAACGTTTGCTAAGCCTATCGATCCGGTTACATTTGGAACAGCACCTTATAATCCATTTATCATTATTAATGGTAACAGAGGGAAAGAAGTTCATCTTGCAGGCTCAGTACCGACTAGTCTGGCTGATATCAGCCTGCTTGGAACCGGTGATGACAATTCAAATATTACAACCGGGAAGTATTATATGTCTAACAAATTCCTACCCTGGGTACTAAACATTCCAATTCAATTTGATTATCCCGCAGAAAAAAAAGACATTACAAAAGCGTTCCTAATGTTTAACGGTTGGGCTACAAGCAAAGGCTTTAATAATACAGATTGGTATATGATTAAAACGGGTTATAGGAATGCAAGTGAAATATTTAGCATAAAATAATTTCTAAGTAACTGATTAAAATACAATAATAATTTTCAAACATATTAATAAGCAAAATTGTCAAAAGAATAGTAATTTCTGTTCTTCTGACATTTGCAATAATAAAAAAGAGCTTATGAAAAAAAAAATTTTAGTTATTGACGACAAGGATGAGTTTAGAATACTAACAAAAACAATTCTATCCAGTAAATATGATGTAGAAAGTGCTGAAAATGGCATTAATGCACTTTCAATTCTTCAAAGTGGATATATGCCCGATTTGATCATCTCCGATTTATTAATGCCGGTTTTAGGAGGAAAAGACTTTTTAGAACAACTGAAAAGTAGTGGAGCATTTAAAGAGATACCAGTTATTATTCTCTCGAGTATAGATAAAAGTGAAGAAAAAATCAAACTTATTAATCTTGGAGCAAGTGATTATCTTGAAAAGCCTTACAATCCGGCAGAATTAATGGCAAGAATAGAAAGCATTTTCAAAACGATTAAATAGTTGTTACCTATATTTTCATTTAATAAAAAAAATCATCGTCTTATTTCTTAAAGAACTTTTATTTTATAATTTTTGTATCTGGTTATAGTCTACTTAGATTTAGACTATATCCCCATAATTTAATTCAATATTCTATATTGTATAATCTCTAAATCTGCTTAAAATGAAATTCAAAGCACTGTATATAGGTAAAAACCTTGCATTTGTTGAAAAATTAAGGGAAAAGAATTTGCTTTTTACTATTAAAACAACTAAAAATCCCAATGATGCTATAGAATTAATGCAAGAGATTGATCTGATCTTTTATGAAGAAAATTTTATAAAAAATGATTTGATAATAATAAAATTGATAAAGGAAAACACTTTAAATACAAATGTCGTTTTATTTGCAATTAATTTTCTGACTAATCCCCATACCTTTATTGAATTGGGAGTTCATGATGTCTTCAACGTAAATTCAGATGTTTCTAAAATAATTAAACGTTTTGAATTTATTAATAATCATTTTGAAGAATTATCGGTTAAGAAAACTGCAGCATTTACAAAATTCAAACTCCCACTTTGGAAACGTATTTTCGATATCATTTTCTCTGGAATTATATTGCTTGCTCTTTCACCTGTTTTCATGATAATAGTACTTTTTATCAGGCTTGAATCCAAAGGAAAAGTATATTACACTTCACCACGAGTTGGAAGCGGATATAAGATTTTCGGATTTTTAAAATTCAGAAGTATGTATACTGATGCCGATAAAAAAGTAGATAGTTTAATGAAAAACAATCAATACAGCGGTTCAACTGAAAGTTCGGAATCCGATAGAGAAAATGGACAAACCTATGAAGGTCCATTATTAATAAGTGATGATGGATTAGTCCCGGAAATAAATGTAAAGAAACAAAAAGATCAAAAAAGAAGCAATGCATTCTTTAAAGTTGCCAATGACCCACGAATCACCAAAGTAGGTCGGATTCTCCGAAATACCAGTATCGATGAGTTACCCCAGTTAATTAACGTGTTGAAAGGTGATATGTCTTTAGTCGGAAACAGGCCATTGCCACTTTACGAAGCTGAACTTCTGACCACCGATCAATGGGCAAAACGGTTTCTGGCACCTGCAGGAATGACAGGTCTTTGGCAGGTAACAAAACGTGGAGGTTCAACCGTCATGTCGGCAGATGACCGGAAACAACTTGACATTGAATATGCGGAGAATTTCTCGTTCTGGTATGATATTAAACTGTTATTGAAAACAATACCAGCTATGCTTCAACATGAGAATGTTTAATAGTAAAAAAAATATTCAATGAGGAAAAATTTAATCAGGGCTGTCAGTTTATTTATTCTTTTTCTATGTACTACATTCAATGCCAAATCACAAGCATTTCAAAGTATAGAGTTAAACAATGATACTATCACTGTTGATCAACGGATTCCAGGTGTTGATGTATTTATCCAGTCAGCACTGAAAAATTCGCCGTTAATGAAAATTTCGGATGTAGAAATGCAACAGATTCTTGAAAAATTAAAAATCGAGAAAAAAAAGTGGAGTGATTATTTATATGCTGATGGGATTATCCGGTATGGACTGAACGATCAATTAATTGTCAACGGACAAACAGGAGCCAGTACGACTAATTACACATTAAATTCAGCGAACAAACAACTTACCTATTATGGAGGTCTGTCAATTAAACTTCCGCTATCTGAATTTTTAAGTAAGAAAAGCCAACTGAAAATACTGAATTACACCCTCAATGAGAACAGATATAGAAAAGAACAAACCGAGCAGGAACTTACCAATATTGTCATTGAAGAATATTACAAATTAATCAAGTTTAATCAAATACTTCAAGTGAATCTCGATGTACTGCAAACATTAAAAATCAGTTATATGAAGGCGCAAAAAGACGTAGCTAATGGCCTTATGGAAATTAATGATTTTGCTTCGATAGTCATATCAAAAGGAAAAGCCGAGGAAGGTTACTACAATGCTCAGAATGATTATTATACTCAATACAGAAAAATCCAGGTTTTGTCAGGATTAAACCTAAATCTAAATTCAAAAAAATGAGTATCATTCGATTTATTGAAATATTAATGGGAAAAATCAAATACCTGATTATTTTGCCATTGGTAGCCGGAGGATTGACATTTTTATTAACCAGAAATATACCTGCAAAATATGCAGCTGAGACTTCCATATTTACAGGTATTACTTCAAATACCGGGTTGGAAGTGACAGCACTGAGAGTTGATAAAAATATTACTCAAAATGAATATAATAATGTATTGACTATTCTTAAATCGGAATCCATTTATGAAGAAATATCGTTAAGATTGCTTGCACAACATTTACAGTTGA
>Ga0302173_10000667_pt1 | contig 18117 bp, 9 predicted proteins | sample I_Fen_N3_1_FD_198785 | JGI IMG/M metagenome (GOLD analysis project Ga0302173, IMG submission 198785) | Peat permafrost microbial communities from Stordalen Mire near Abisko, Sweden - I_Fen_N3_1 | ecosystem: Environmental > Terrestrial > Soil > Wetlands > Permafrost | place: Sweden: Abisko... | reverse complement strand
TTGAAATTCTCGGATGGTCAACAAAAACAAGAAAATCAAATAAAAGCAATAAGATCATTTATTGCGCAAAAGGTAGATATAATTGCGTTAGATCCAGTTGTTGAAACAGGCTGGGATACAGTTCTTAAAGAAGCTAAGGATGCTAAAATTCCAGTAGTAATTGTTGATAGAAAAGTAACTGTTTCGGATGAATCACTTTATAAATGCTTCTTAGGTTCAGACATGGTGGAAGAAGGTAAGAAAGCAGCTCAAGTGATAATAGATAAGTTTGGTAAGGATGCAAAACTTAATATAGCAGAACTTCAAGGAACTGTTGGATCTACTGCTATGGTTGGAAGACAACAAGGATTTAATGATACAATAAAAGACTGTCCTAACTACAAAATTATAAAATCGCAAACTGGTGATTTTACTCGTGCAAAAGGTAAAGAAGTTATGGAAGCTTTCTTAAAATCAGATGGAAATAATATAAATGTTTTATGGGCTCATAATGATGATATGGCAGTTGGAGCTGTTCAAGCTATAGAAGAATATGGTAAGAAACCAGGACAAGATATATTTATAGTTTCAGTTGATGGTATTAAAGATATGTTTGAATTAATGGCTGCTGGTAAGTCTAATGCAATTATTGAATGTAATCCACTGCTTGGACCACAACTATTAGAAGTTTCTAAAAAGATATTAGATGGTAAAGATGTAGAAAGATCTATAAAGTCTAAAGAAAGCCAATTCTTGCAAAAGGATGCTGCTGCTGAATTACCTAATAGAAAATATTAAAATGTAGTCCAATAAATAAAAGAGCTGGATTAGGTCCAAGCTCTTTTATTTGAAAAAAAGTAGTACGTACATGTTTGGCACAGATAAAACAAGAGGAGGGATATAAATGAGCGATTCTAATGTAGTTTTAGAAATGAAAGGTATAGGCAAGATTTTCCCTGGAGTGAGAGCTCTTTCAAATGTTGATTTTACTCTTAGAAAGGGAGAAATACATACACTTATGGGAGAAAATGGAGCTGGAAAATCAACTTTAATAAAGGTACTTACAGGGGTTTATGAGATAAATGAAGGAACTATTATACTCAGGGGAAAAAAAATAAAAATCTCATGTACACAAGAAGCCCAAAGTTATGGAATAAGTACCGTTTATCAAGAGGTTAATTTATGTTCCAATTTAACAGTTGCTGAAAATATATATATTGGTCGTGAACCTATGAAAAATGGAAGCATTGATTGGAAAAGAATGAATGAAGGTGCAACAAAATTATTACAAGAGAGATTGAATCTAAAAATAGATGTAAAAAAAGCATTAAATAATTATTCTGTTGCAATACAACAAATGGTAGCAATTGCTCGTGCAGTAGATATTTCAAAAGGAATATTAATTCTTGATGAACCAACATCAAGCTTAGATGACAATGAAGTAAAGCAATTATTTAAAATTATGAGAAAATTTAAAGAAGAAGGAATGTCAATAATATTCGTTACACATTTTTTAAATCAAGTATATGAAGTTTCAGATAAACTAACAGTTCTTAGAAATGGAGAGTTAGTTGGTACATATGATGCGGATAAACTTCCAAGAATTGATTTAGTTTCTAAGATGATAGGTAAAGATTATGGTGAAATACAAAAGAGTACAAGAATAAAGAAAGAAACAAATTACGAAAAAAGAGAAAACTTTATAACAACAAGCAATTTTGGTAGAGCTGGAACAATAAATGCATTTAATTTAGAGATTAAAAAGGGGGAAGTTCTTGGTTTTGCTGGACTTCTTGGATCAGGTAGAAGTGAATGTGCAAGAACTATATTTGGGATAGATAAATCTACTAGTGGAAATATAACTATAAATGGAAAGAAGTATTCATATATATATCCACAAAAAGCAATTGAAGAGGGTCTGGGATTTTGCCCAGAGGATAGAAAAATTGAAGGAATAGTTGGAGATTTAACTATAAGAGAGAATATAATATTAGCATTGCAAGCTAATAAAGGGATATTTAAATATTTGCCAATGAAAAAACAACAACAAATTTCACAAAAATATATTGATCTACTTAAAATTAAAACTCCTAGCATGGAACAAAAAATCAGTAATTTAAGTGGAGGTAATCAGCAAAAAGTAATTTTAGCCAGATGGCTTGCAACAGAACCAAAGCTTTTGATTCTAGATGAGCCAACAAGAGGAATAGACATTGGAGCGAAGGGTGAAATAACTGAACTAATACTAGCACTAGCTAAGCAAGGAATGACAATTTTATTTATTTCTTCAGAACTTCCAGAAGTTGTTAAGTGTTGTGATAGAGTAATAGTGCTTAGAGATAGAAATATTATAGCAGAATTAGCTGGAGATGAAATAGAAGAATCAAACATAATGAAGACTATAGCAGGGGGGGCAATTTAGATGGAAGATAAAAAAGCTAAAAATATTTTTCAAAGATTCTATGGTGAAAAGATATTTTGGCCAGCTACAAGTTTAATAGTTCTACTTTTATTTAACTTTATTATGACACCAGAATTTTTAAGTGTAACTATGAAAGACGGACATCTATTTGGGAACACAATAGATATATTAAACCGTGCAGCACCACTTATACTTATATCTATAGGAATGACACTTGTTATTGCAACTCAAGGTATTGATATTTCTGTAGGTTCTATAATTGCAATAAGTGCAGCATTATCTGCAACTGTTATAGTTGCTGGTGGTTCTGTACCATTAGCTATATTAACAGGTATAGTTAGTGGAATATTATGTGGAGTGTGGAATGGAGTTTTAGTTTCATATATAGGAGTTCAGCCCATGGTCGGAACATTAATATTATATATTGTAGGTAGAGGCATTGCTCAACTTATAACTGGTGGTCAAATATTAACTTTTACTAATAAAGATTTCATATTTATAGGAACTGGATATATATTGCTTCCAGTAGCAATTTTTATAGCACTGATAGTTGCTTTTATTATGTATCTATTAATAAGAAGAACGGCACTCGGATTATTCATAGAATCTATAGGTGTTAATAGCAATTCAAGTAAATTTGCAGGAATTCAATCCAAAAAAGTTGTATTTGCACTTTATGTTATATGTGGGATGCTTGCAGGTATAGCTGGTATAATTCTATGTTCTAATATAAAGAGTGCTGATGCGAATAATGTTGGATTGTGGCTAGAACTAGATGCGATACTTGCGACAGTTATAGGTGGAACTTCGATGTCTGGGGGAAGATTTTATCTTGGTGGTACTGTAGTAGGAGCTCTGTTTATTCAGACATTAACAACAACAATTTATAGTTTAGGGGTTGCACCAGAGATTACATTAGTAGTTAAAGCTATAGTTGTTATAGTTGTATGTATAATTCAATCGCCTGAATTTAGAAAAATGCTCAATATAAAAAAGACACCTAAAGTTAACTTAAAAGAAAAAGAGGTGATTAAAGCATGAATAAATCTATAGAAAAGAAAAGATTATTTAAAATAAATAAAGATTATATTGCAATTTATGCTACAATCGCATTGTTTGTGGGATTATTTTTAATAGGTTCAGTTATGTATAGAGGATTTTTATCCTCACAAGTATTCGCAAATTTATTTATTGATAATGCATATTTGATAGTAGTAGCAATAGGTGAAGCAGTAGCAATATTAACTGGTGGAATAGATCTTTCAGTAGGAGCTATGATAGCTTTTGTGAGTATGATTACTGCAAGTTTGCTACAAAAGGGAGTAAATCCATTTTTAGTAATGATAATAGTACTTATTGTTGGAATAGTTTTTGGAACAGTTCAAGGATTTTTAATTCAAAAGTTTAAATTACATCCATGGATAGTAACACTTGCAGGAATGTTTTTTGCAAGAGGCTCAAGTTATATTATAAGCATAGATACAATTACTATTGATAATCCTGTATTTACTAAAATTTCATCAGTTAGAATACCAATAGCACCAGGAGCATTTATATCAATTAATGTAGTAGTAAGCTTATTAGTTGTAATTGTTGCAGCTTACATGCTTAAGTTCACAAAGTTTGGTAGAACAGTATATGCTATTGGAGGTAATGAGAACTCAGCTAAGTTAATGGGCTTACCAGTTGAAAGGACAAAAATACTTGTATATACTTTCTCGGGATTTTGTTCAGCCTTAGGTGGATTATTGTTTACAATATATACACTTTCAGGATATGGTCTTCACTGTAATGGAATGGAAATGGATGCAATAGCAGCTTGTGTTATAGGAGGAATACTTTTAACAGGAGGCTATGGATATATTGTAGGACCCTTATTTGGTGTACTTACAACTGGAATTATTCAAAGTCTAATAATGTTTGATGGAACACTAAATTCTTGGTGGACTAAGATCGCAGTTGGAATGCTATTATTTCTATTTATAGTGTTACAAAGAATAATTGTTATTAGGGAGGAAAAAAGAAAGATACCCATAAGTTGATAATTTTCATAAAAGTAAAGTGTAGAGTTTAATAGTATAAAAACTCTACACTTTATTTTATATAAAGAATATAATATACGTATACTTGGATTGGAGTGGATGATTTGAAGAATATAAAAACATATTTTATGAATAAAAGTATGGGGGACAAGCTGATATTATATTTTTTTGGAGTAATTTTAGCAGTAACTATAACAATAACTACGTTAGGAAATTTACTGTATAAAAACTCCATCAATCATTCACAAAATGAAAATACTAATCAAATAATAAAGCAAATAAATAATAGTATGGAGTCTTATGTAAATAATACCGAAAATATAATAAATTATATGTCTACTGATCCTAGAATATTAAAATTTCTTAGTGATAATAAATTAGAGAATAATAATATAGAAGATGATGCTTATAAACCGATATATAATTTTATTAAATTCAATCCGGAAATAGCTGGAATAATGATAGTAAATACTAATGGTGGATACATAAGTGATGTTATGAACAGGGTATCTAGAGATTCTCTAACTTATGAAGAATGGTATTTGAAATCTTATAATGAGCCAGAAAAAATACATCTATTTACTAAACCAATAGGAAGAAATATTAATAATGTATTTCGTTATTCTGCTGATGAGGTTTTTTCAATGTCAAAGGCAGTCGTGGATTATAATACTAAAGAAATTCAGGGTGTAATCCTTATTGATATAAAATTGGATGCTATAAAAAATATTATTGAAAATTCAAAGCCAGGAACAGCTGGTTTTATATATATTATGGATGGTAATAATAATATAGTTTATACTCCTGTTAATAATATAGTTTATAAAATTAATAATGATTGGATAGAAAATATTAATAATAAAATAATAATAAAAAATATAAGAGGAGAGAATTATCAATTAACTAAAGTTTCATCAAAATATACAGGCTGGGAAACAATAGGTGTATTCCCTGAAAGTGAAGGGCTACGCGTAATACAATATATAAGATATTATTCCTTAATTATTGGTTTTCTAGCGCTAATAATTGCAGAAGGATTAGTTGTGATTTTTACACGATCTATAGTAAAGCCGATTCAAAAATTGAAAAGACTTATGAAAAAGGCCCAAGGAGGAGATTTGACAGTATCTTTTAACACTAAATATAGTGATGAAATAGGTGAATTAGGAAGTTCATTTAACACCATGGTAAAAGAAATTAATAATCTTATAAATTTAGTGCAAGTAGAAGAAAAAAGTAAAAGGATTGCTGAAATGAATGTTTTGCAAGCACAAATCAAACCACATTTTATGTATAACACCTTAGATACGATACGGTGGATGGCAGAAGAGCATAATGAAGATGATATAGTAGAGATAATAGAAGCATTCACTAATTTACTTAGGATAAGTTTAAGTAAAGGAAAGGAAATAATAAGTGTAAAAGAAGAAGTGAACCATGTACAAAGTTATTTGATTATACAGAAAATAAGATATGAAGATAAGTTAGATTATGAAATTGATTTTGAAGAAAAGATACTTAATTATAAATTAATAAAATTAATATTACAGCCACTAGTAGAAAATGCAATTTATCATGGTATTAAAGAAAAAAGAGGGAATGGTAAGATTTTCATAAAAGGTAAGATTGAAGGAGATTTGCTATGCTTTACTGTAATAGATAATGGAAAGGGAATAGAAGAAGAGTTATTAAATAAAATAAATAAAATGCTTATAAACACTAGTGAAAAAGGAACAGAAGTAGGATATGGAATTTTTAATGTAAATGAGAGAATACGACTTACGTATGGGGAAGAATATGGATTAACTTATAAAAGTGTTTATGGTGAAGGAACTACTGTAGAGCTAAGACATCCTATAATATAATAATGCCACAAGAGTTGATTAATTAGTATAGTTTCAGAGGTCTTTATTTACTTATAAGTGATAGAGTTGATGCCCAAAGCAATCCGTTCAAGTATATGCAAAACTATGGAAAATAGAAATATTTTACCGTAATGCAAAACAAGAATTGAGATTAACTTATTGGAGTGTTAGCTCTATTTTTTTATTTTGTTTAATTATTGATAAATTTTTGAGTGGTATAAGTTTAAAAGTTATGAGAATGTGAAATTAATGGAAAAAATATAAAAAGTATACAAAAGTTTCGAAAAATCCAAATACTTTTTTTACTGATAATATATAATTAAATACAACTAGGTGAAAACGATATCAAAAGATAGGAGGAGATGAAAAATTTAATATTTAAGGAGTAATGTTTTCGATAATTGTTACAGTATAAATTAACAACAGTCATACCGAGAGAAACACTTATGATGAATGTATATGTAGATGTTTCACATGACTTGTTAATATTATACAAGTTAGAGGATGCACGTTGTTATTTAGTTACGGATTCATCTAGAAAATATTTTATTTCAACAAGAAATTCAAGGATTAAAATCTAGGGAATGGTGAACAAAATAAAAAAAATAAGTTTAGAATGGGGGAGATTGATAATAATGTATAAGTATAGGAAATTAGGAGCATCCTTATTATGTTCTGCATTTTTGGTAGGCCTTGTACCCAATACGTATGTATATGCTCAAGAAAGTGGTACTATTGTTCAAAATCCAGTTATAAACTCTGATGTTCCAGACGTTGATGTCATCAGGGTAGGGGATTCATATTATATGACCAGTACCACAATGCATATGGATCCAGGGGTTCCTATTATGAAATCTAAGGATTTGGTAAATTGGGAAATCGTCAATTATGTATACGATATACTTGGTGATGGTGACAAACAAAATCTTAGGAACGGAGAGAATGAGTATGGAAAAGGTTCCTGGGCAAGTAGTATTAAATATGATGGAAAATATTTTTATGTTACCTTTGCTTCAAATAGTGCAGGTAAAACATTTATTTTTCAAACTACAGATATAGAAAATGGTCCATGGGTAAAATCAGAACTTTCTGGCGTTTATCATGATCAGTCATTTTTTATTGATGACGATAATCGCACGTATTTAGTTTACGGTAATGGTGATATTAAAATTAAAGAACTTGAGCATACTACATCAAATCCAGAATCATCATTCAGATTTAAGCAAGGTGGTCTTGATAAAACAATTATTTCAAATGCAAGTGCTGTTTCTACAGGTTGGAATAATAGCAAAGGAGGACTTCCGGCTGAAGGTTCACATATACAAAAAATTAATGGTAAATATTATATATTCAATATTTCTTGGCCATCAGGTTATAAACGTACTGAAATAGTGCACAGAGCAGATAAGATAGATGGTACGTATGAAGGAAGAACTATTAGTGATAATGGTGTAGCACAGGGCGGGATGGTTGATACACCTGATGGAAAATGGTATGGTCTATTATTTAAGGATTCGGGAGCAGTTGGGCGCTGTCCTTATCTTTGTCCAGCTACATGGAGTAGTGATGGATGGCCATCATTCACTAGTACTTCAGATACAGGTATTTCAGCAAATGGATTGAATTTTAACATTGTTCAATCTGATGAATTTAATCAGAAATCAGTGTCACCAACAGCTGGATCTTACCATGCAGTAACAAATTACTCAAATGCTACAACTTCAACAACAACTACTACAACACTTCTTGATCCGAGTCAAGGTACAGAACTTGTTGTAAATGGTGGATTTGAAAATGGACAAACCCCGTGGACAATTCATGAAACTGGAACTGTTGCAGTATCTAATGCAGCTTTTGCCAGTGGCTCAGGTAGTATACTTACTGCAGGAAGAAAAACTACAGGTACTGGTCCACAACAGTCCCTTACCGGAAAGTTGACAGCTGGTCACACATATTATTTTTCAGCAAAAGTTAAATATGATGCTGGTCCTGATACAAGAACATTTAATATGAATTATCAAGATGGAGATTGGCAGACTATAAAGGTCATGGGCTCTGTAACAGCAACTAAAGGTCAATGGGCTACAATTCAAGGAAAATATACAGTTCCAGAAACTGCAACACTTAATAAACCACTTGTTTTTCTTGAGACATCATGGACAGCAGCACAAGATCCAACAAATGATTTAATGGATTTCTATGCAGATGATGTTTCATTTAAAGATATTACATCAGATGGGAATATTCTTACAAATGGTAATATTGAAAATGGACAAGATCCATGGGCAGTTCATGATAATTGTACTGTTTCAGCAACAAGCAATGCAGCTGTTAGTGGTTCAAGCAGTTTACTTATCAAAGATAGAAAAACTACAGGTTCTGGTCCTCAACAATCTATTAAAGGAAAAGTACAAGCTGGCAGAAAATATCAGTTTTCTGCAAAAGTTAGATATGATGCGGGTTCTGATACAAGACAATTTATTATGGATTACCAAGATGGAGATTGGACAACTATAAAGAATATGGGAGCTGTGACAGCAACTAAGGGTCAATGGGCTACAATTACAGCAACTTATACAGTTCCATCGGATGTATTACTTAATAATCCACTTATTTTTCTTGAAACATCATGGACAGCGGCACAAGATCCAACCAATGATTTAATGGATTTTTATGTGGATGATGTTTCAATGATAGATGTTACACCAACAGATGCATCTAAAACTGGAGAAAATGATGGCAATGGCTCTAATCTTGGATTAGAATGGCAGTGGAATCATAATCCTGATAATCTTAACTGGTCTCTTTTAGATCGTACTGGATATTTAAGGCTTAAAAATGGAAGAATAGCCAAAAATATTAATTATGCAAAAAACACTCTTACTCAAAGAACTTTTGGACCAGAATGTTCAGGAAATACTGCAATAGATATCAGTAAGATGAAAGATGGCGATTATGCTGGTCTTGCTGCATTTGAAAATAAATATGGATTTATAGGCGTAAAAATGTCTGGTACTACTAAATCCATTGTTTTGGTAAGTGGTACTTCTCTTGCGAGCACCACAACAGATGGTCCAGCACCTTCTGAAACAGTAATCGCTCCTATTACTCAGGATAAAGTATACTTTAAAATTGATTTTGATTTTAAAAACCAGACTGATAAAGTATATTTTTATTACAGTCTTGATGGCTCTAATTGGAAAAAAGCAAGTGATACACCAGTTCAATTAAGTTATGATACAATTTATTTTATGGGAGTTCGTTTTGGATTATTTAATTTTGCAACAAAATCTTTAAATGGATATGTTGATTTTGATTATTTTAGAGTAAATGATAAAATGACAGGCACTACAGTTTCAACACAGTTAAATGCAAGTTTGGATAATATCTCTAGTGTTATTGGTATTCCAAATACTGAGTTCCAAGTTCCAGTAAAAATGGATGCATTACCAGCAGGACAATATACATCAATTGATACTTCAATTACAATACCAGAAAATTTTACTGTAACTGGTGTGGATTTCAACTCCTCTAATATTACTGGAACTACTTCATATACTTATTCAGATAATCAGTTGAAATTAAACGTATCTGGTAGTAATGTGAATTTTGCGAACAATAATTCTGATAAGTTGTTTGCAACTATTAAGCTAAAGGTTAAGGATTATGTTCCATCTGATAAAGTTGCACAAATTACTACAGATTATATAAATGTTGTCGGAGGAAATGTTGCGTATAATGTTCAGAATGCTGTAGCAAACATTGGAATTAAAGCAATGGATAAAACAGGCGCACTTGCAAAGGTTCCTGGTTATTCTAACCCACTTAGAGATTATAAATTAGGGGCAGATCCTTATGCTATAACTTATAATGGAAGAGTGTACGTCTATATGTCAAGCGATGAGCTTCAATATAAAGGTGATGGAAGTCTTAAATCTAATGACTTTGCTAATCTTGATAGAGTGTTCGTTATATCTTCTAGTGATATGGTGAATTGGACAGATGAAGGTGTAATTCCTGTAGCAGGTCAAAATGGTAAAAATAACGGCAATGGTATTGCAAAATGGGCAGGTGCTTCTTGGGCACCAGCAGCTACACATAAAGTTATAAATGGTAAGGATAAATTCTTCCTTTATTTTGCAAATGGTGCAAGTGGTATAGGCGTGCTTACAGCAGATAGTCCAACTGGACCATGGAGTGATCCTGTGGGTCATGCTATGATTACTATGAGTACCCCTGGAGTTAGCGGAGTTGAATGGCTTTTTGATCCAGCAGTATTGGTAGATGATGACGGAACAGGTTATCTATACTTTGGTGGAGGTGTACCAAGTACTAATGGAACCCCATCACAAGAACAGTGGGCGAATCCAAAGACTTCTAGAGTGATAAAACTAGGGACGGATATGACTTCTGTTGATGGAAGTGCAGCTAAAATTGATTCTCCTTTCATGTTTGAAGATAGTGGAATCCATAAATATAATGGGAAATATTATTATTCTTATTGTATGAATTTTGGTGGTTCACATCCACAAGATAAATCACCAGGTGAAATTGCTTACATGGTAAGTGATAATCCAATGGGTCCATTCACTTGGAAGGGAAATTTCCTTAAGAATCCATCTGTATACTTTGGAGTTGGTGGAAATAATCATCATGCTGTTTTTGAATTTAACGACCAATGGTATGTAGTATATCATGCTCAAACTGTGGCTAAACTCATTGATCCAAAATCAGATGGGTATCGTTCACCACACATTAATAAGGTGGAGTATTATTCCAATGGACAAATGAAGACTGTTCAAGGAGATTATTTAGGTATATCTCAGCTTAAAAACCTTGATCCATATAATAGAACTGAGGCTGAAACTATCGGTTGGCAAAAAGGTATTACTACTGAAGACTGTACAGCATTACGCAGTAATGTATCAGCTCAAGAAGCAGGAGTTAACCTTGATGTTACAAGTATAAATAATGGAGATTGGATTGCTGTATCAGATGCTGATTTTTTGGATAGTGGAGCTACATCATTTAAAGCAAATGTTGCATCAGCTAAGAGTGGTAAAATAGAAATACATCTAGACAGTGTAGGTGGTGAACTTGTTGGTACTCTTAATGTGGAGACTACAGGTGGCAATCAAGAGTGGAAAACAATTGAATGTAACTTAAATAAAAAAGTTCAAGGAGTTCACAGTATTTTCTTTAAGTTTACTGGAGAAGGTAGTGATAATTTATTTAACTTTGATTATTGGCAATTTTCTTCTAAATCTACAACAGCAGCAGGTGTAATAATTGACAATAGCACACTTAGCCTTACACCAGGAAATACTTCACAGTTAACTGCAACTGTAGAACCTTCTGATTCAGTTAGTAAGAATGTTACATGGACATCAAGTGATGAAAAGGTAGCAACAGTAGATAATAATGGTAAGGTAACAGCAGTAGCGAATGGAACTGCAATTATCACAGTAACAACAGAAGGTGGAAGCTTCAAAGCTACATGTAATGTTACAGTAGTAACTGCAAGTGATAAAGCACCAATGGTGACAGAAATAAATCCAGCATCAGGACCAATATCAGGAGGAACAAGTGTAACAATAAAAGGAGAAAACCTTATTGGAGCAACAGGAGTTAAGTTTGGAAATAAGGATGCTAAAAATTATACTGTTAATAGTGAAGAGGAGATAACGGCAATAACTCCAGCAGGAAATGAAGGAACAGTAGATATTATAGTAACGACGGAAGCAGGCACAACTACAGGTAGTGCTGTTAAATTCCAATATTATAATAATAATGAAAAAACAGATGGAGTTCCAGTAGGAGTAAGAATTAAAGGAACTGAAAAAGTAGGAAACACTTTAATATCAGAGCTTATAGATGAAAATGAAAATATAGCTACTACATCTTCAGCAGTAAAATATAAGTGGTATAGATCATCCAAATCAGATTTTGAAAATTCAGAATTGATTGGAGAAGATGATAGTTATAAACTAGTTAACAGTGATGGCGGAAAATATATTAAATTAATAGTGAAATTAAAAGATAAAACTTTTGAAGATAAAACTTCAAAGATTGTAGAGAAATCATCAAGCGATAATAACTCGACTTCAGTGGTAAAAGTAAGAATTAAGGGAACTGAAGAAGTAGGAAACATTTTAACGGAAGATCTTATTGATGAGAATGGAAATATAACTACTACATCTGCAGCAGTAAAGTTTAAGTGGTACAGATCATCTACCCCAGATTTTGAAAATTCAGAATTAATTGGAGAAGATAATAGTTATAAACTAGTTAGCAGCGATGAAGGAAAATATATTAAATTAATAGTGAACTTTGTAGATAAAATTTTTGAAGATAAAACTTCAAAGATTACAAAAACTTCATCAAGCAGCAGTTCACATCATCATTCATCAAGCAGTAGTTCAGCTACACCAATAGCAGAATCTACAGGAAGTAACAGTAATAATACAGCTACAGATACAGATACAAAACAAGAAGCAGTTAAAGCAGGAACTTGGGAAAATAGTGAACAAGGCTGGAAATACATTGAAAATACTGTGCCTGCTACTGGATGGAAACAAGTAAACAACAATTGGTATCTAATGGATAAAGCAGGAATCATGGAAACAGGGTGGAAGCAAGTAGATAATAATTGGTATCTATTAAGAAATGATGGAGCAATGGCTACTGGCTGGCAACAAGTAAATGGTAAGTGGTACTATTTATATGCTGATGGCTCTATGGCAAGCAATACTGTAATTGATGGTTATAGCGTAGATGAAAGTGGAGCTTGGATTTAATTAAATGAATTATGTAATTATAAGAGGCAGTTATACAACTAAAAATTAATTGTGTAATAAGTGGAACAGTAGATAATTTGTGTTAAATGCAAATCTATCTACTGTTTTTTATGTATGAGGAAAGTATAAAAAATCATTTTTGAAATTTAGTTATATAAATACTTACGAGAATATTAAATGGTGAAAAGTGGATGAATAACTTGTTATTTTGTGAGGTTAACTCAGAAGGAATAAAAAAGCCAAAGTCTAAAATTTGACTTTGGCTTTTTTATTGGTTAATGTGAATAATAGTATTAATGGAGGGGGAATCCTTTTAGAATAATAATGGCTTACATATTCTAAAAATCAACTATTATTTACTACTTGTACATAAATTAGACTATGAGCTATTCGTGAGTTTAGTTTCATTTTGAATGTACATAAATACTAGGCGAATATTTGTGATTATTTCCAAGCAACACTTGCAAATTTTAATTCATTTTTAAAAGTTGAAAGTTTAGTATCATTATTAATTAATACACATTCAATACCAACCATATCAGCCCAATCAACTAATTGCTCTTCATCAACTACAAATGAGAAACTAGTATGGTGAGCCCCACCAGCAATAATCCATGCTTTAGCACCTTCTTTTAAGGATGGTTGTGGTTTCCAAAGAACGCTTGCTACTGGTAAGTTAGGCATATCTTCAGTTACTTCAACACAATCAACACTGTTAACAATTAAACGGAATCTATTACCCATGTCTATTAATGAAGCAGCAACTGCAGGACCAGAAGCTCCTTTAAATACTAAACGAGCAGGATCTTCTTTATCACCAATTCCAAGTGGATGTACTTCAATAACCGGTTTAGTTGCAGCAAGTGTTGGACAAATTTCAAGCATATGCGAACCAAGTATTAATCCATTTTCAGAATCTAGGTTGTAAGTATAGTCTTCCATTAAGCCTGTACCTTTTCCGTCAGCCATAATTTTCATTGCTCTAAGAAGTGCAGCAGTTTTCCAATCTCCTTCAGCACCAAAGCCATAACCTTCAGCCATTAAATGCTGAGCAGCAAGACCTGGAAGTTGTTTCATTCCATGAAGTGCTTGGAAGTTAGTTGTGAAAGCTGTGTATCCTCTTGCATCTAAGAAGGTTCTTAAACCAATTTCAATTTTAGCTTGTTCACGAATTGAATCTACAGAAGCATTAGGATCTATATCATATAATTTAGAGTATTCTACCATAAGTTCATCAATTTGATCTTCAGTAACTTTATCCATTGATTTAACTAAGTCGCCAACACCGTAGTAATCTATAGTCCAACCAAATTTAATTTCAGCTTCAATTCTGTCACCATCAGTAACAGCAACATCTCTCATGTTATCACCAAAACGAGCAACCTTAATTGTACGTCCTTCTGTAACAGCAACAGCAGGAGCCATCCATTTAGCTATATCAGCAGCAACAGAAGCATCTGTCCAGTGACCAACTACTATTTTGCGAGCTATATCAAGTCTAGCCCCAATATATCCAAACTCTCTATCTCCATGAGCTGCTTGGTTTAAGTTCATGAAGTCCATGTCAATTGTTCCCCAAGGAATTTCCTTATTAAATTGAGTATGAAGGTGAAGTAATGGTTTTCTAAATTCAGTCAAACCATGAATCCACATTTTAGCTGGTGAGAATGTATGCATCCAAGTTATTATACCAGCACAATTTTCATCCACATTAGCATCATTGCATACTTTTCTAATAGAATTAGAATCAGTAGCAACTGTTTTAAATACTATTTTATAAGGCAAATTTTTAGTATTTAATCCCTCAACAATTTTTTTAGTATTATCGGCTACTTGATCGATTACCTCTGGACCATAAAGAGGTTGGCTTCCAGTAACAAACCAAAATTCGTAATTTTTTAAATTTAACATTTAACATTCCTCCTAAATAGTAAAATACTTATATAATTTATTTTTTAATATACGTTTTTATAAGTACAAACAAATCCTAGTTGTATGTACAAGAATATTATAATACAATAATATTGTGCATACAAGACTAAAATTAAAAAATATTAACTTAATAAATAACTATTGAAATAATAGGGAAATAAAGATATAATTGAATCATCAAGTGCGTACAACTATAAAGACAATTATTTAATTAAATATATTGTAATAAAAAAGTGTATAGCATACTTATTTGATGAAAGTGGTTGAAGATAATGAAAGAAGCTGAAACAAAACATGAAATTATTGAAAAATATTATATCAGCCTTATAGAAAAGAATAAGGTTTCAGCAGGAGAGCAATTACCATCTGAAAATGAAATAGCGAAATTATTTAATGTAAGTAGACATACTGTAAGACAGTCTCTTACTTATTTAGTGCAAGAAGGGTGGATATATAAAGAAAGAGGAAAAGGAAGTTTTTTCTCAAATAAAAAAACTAATGAAGTAAAGAAAAATGTTGCAGTCCTTACAACTTATATATCAGATTATATTTTCCCTAAAATCATATCAGGTATAGAAGAGGAACTTAGAAAAAAAGGATACAATTTACTGCTATTTAATAGTAATAATGATATTCAAAATGAAAGAATTTGTTTTGAAAACATTATTAATCAAGATATAGCGGGATTAATAGTAGAACCAGCTCAAAGTACTATAAATAATTTGCACCATGAGAGCATAAAAAAATTAGAAAAGAACAATATAAAGTACATTGCAATAAATGCTAATTGTGATGAAGAAAATTCAGCTTTCATTGTTGTAGATGATGAACAAGGTGGATATAAATTAACAAATTACTTGTTAGAACTTGGTCATAACAATATTGCTGCATTATTTAAGGCAGATGATTTACAAGGGGAAAAACGGAGAAAAGGTTATGTAAAAGCTCTCAAAGAATATGATTTGAGTTTTAATAAAAGTATAGTAGGGGAATACATAACTGATAATCAAGAAATGTATATAGATCAATTTACTAAAAAGATATTAAGTCTTAAAGATAGACCAACTGCAATTGTTTGCTATAATGATAAAGTTGCTTTAAGGGTAATAGATAATTGCAGAAAAGAAGGCGTAATAATACCTAAAGAATTATCAATTGTAAGTTTTGATGATTCTAGCTTAGCAGTTTCATCAGATGTTAAGCTTACAACAATAAAACATCCCAAAGAAGAAATGGGAATAAGAGCGGCAAAATGTATCATTGATATGATTGAAGGTAGAATCGATAGACCTCAATATACATATGATGCTGAACTTATTGTTAGAGATTCTTGTTCTAGAGTTTAATTTTTATCTTTATTTCAGAACGTAATCTTAAATCACTGAAATAAAGATAAAATTTAATATATATTATAGTATGTGCGCTTGTACGTACATATATACAACATGGAGGTATAGAAGATGTTAGAAAAATTAAAAGAAAAAGTTTTTGAAGCCAATATGGAACTCCAAAGAAAAGGAATGGTAATTTATACTTGGGGAAATGTTAGTGAAATTGATAGAGAAAGTGGACTAGTAGTTATTAAACCAAGTGGTGTTGATTATGATACTATGAAAGCAGAAGATATGGTAGTTGTGGATTTAGAAGGAAATGTTGTAGAAGGAAAATATAAACCTTCAACAGATACACCAACTCATTTAGTTATGTATAAGACTTATCCAAATGTCGGGGGTGTAGTTCATACTCATTCAGATTGGGCAACAACTTTTGCTCAAGCAGGAATGGATATACCAGCCTTTGGAACAACTCATGCAGATTATTTCTATGGAGATATTCCTTGTACTCGTGACTTAACTGATGAAGAAATTATTGGAGAATATGAAAAAGAAACTGGAAATGTAATAGTAGAAACAATTGGAGATAAAAATCCATTAGAAATTCCTGCTATTGTAGTTAAAAATCATGGGCCATTTGCTTGGGGAAAAGATGCGACTTCAGCTGTTTATAATGCAGTAGTGTTAGATAAAGTAGCTGAAATGGCATATAAGACAATGACTTTAAATAACAGAGTAGAAGGTGTTAAACAACATCTTTTAGATAAGCACTATCTTAGAAAACATGGTGCAAATGCATATTATGGACAATAATTGATGATAAAAATTAATAATAAGCAATAATTAAAGAGGAGATGTTAAAGAAATGAGATTTTTTTTAGACACAGCAAACATAGAGCATATAAAACAAGCAAATGAAATGGGAGTAATATGTGGTGTTACTACAAATCCATCACTAGTAGCAAAAGAAGGCAGAGACTTTAATGAAGTTATTAAAGAAATAACAGAAATAGTAGATGGACCAATAAGTGGAGAAGTTATAAGTGAAGATGCACAAGGTATGATAAAAGAAGGAAGAGAAATTGCAGCAATTCATAAAAATATGATTGTAAAGATTCCAATGACAGCAGAAGGACTTAAGGCAACTAAAATTTTATCTAAAGAAGGAATTAAAACAAATGTAACTTTAATATTCTCAGCAACACAAGCATTGCTTGCAGCTAATGCAGGAGCAACATATGTAAGTCCATTCCTTGGAAGAATAGATGATATATCTATGATAGGTATGGATTTAGTTAGAGATATAGCAGAAATTTTTGCAATACATGGAATAGAAACAGAAATAATTGCAGCAAGCGTAAGAAATCCAATTCATGTTATTGAAGCAGCAAAGGCTGGAGCAGATATTTCAACTATACCTTATAGTTTAGTTCTTCAAATGATTAGCCATCCATTAACAGATCAAGGACTTGATAAGTTCAAAGCAGATTGGGCAGCAGCATTTGGAAAATAGAGAGAACTTGTAGATACCACGTAAGAATAAATAAAGAAAACTTATATAAAAAGTTAACAATAAAAGAATAAACAAAGTTAAAAATATAAAAAGTTAAGAATAAAACAATATAAAAAGTTAAGAATAAAACAATATAACAAGGTATAGTTAAAATGCAGGTTGAGCCATAACTTATAAAATTTATAATGCAAAGTGAGGAAAAAAATGAGTAGAGAATTAGATAAACTATCTAT
>Ga0302173_10000665_pt1 | contig 18137 bp, 12 predicted proteins | sample I_Fen_N3_1_FD_198785 | JGI IMG/M metagenome (GOLD analysis project Ga0302173, IMG submission 198785) | Peat permafrost microbial communities from Stordalen Mire near Abisko, Sweden - I_Fen_N3_1 | ecosystem: Environmental > Terrestrial > Soil > Wetlands > Permafrost | place: Sweden: Abisko... | reverse complement strand
GAATTATGGCTGTAAGACAAATGATTACATCTAAAGATTTAGAACAAAGAAAAGTAGCATTAGATAAAATATTACCAATGCAAAAAGCAGATTTTATTGGTATCTATGAAGCACTAAAAGGAAAACCAGTTACTATAAGATTATTAGATCCACCTTTACATGAATTTTTACCATCAGCAGAAGCTGATATTAAAGAATTAGCAAAAGAGATGGGAATAACTTTTGATGAATTACAATCTACAGTTCAAGAGTTACATGAATTTAATCCTATGATGGGTCATAGAGGATGCCGTCTTGCAGTATCGTATCCAGAAATAGCGCAAATGCAAGCAAGGGCAATTATAGAAGCGGCTATAGAAGTTAAAAAGAATAACAGCTATGACGTTATTCCAGAAATAATGATTCCATTAGTTGGAGAAATTAAGGAATTAAAATATGTTAAAGATGTTATAGTAAATACAGTAAAAGAAGTTATGGAAGAAAAAGGTGTAACTTTAGAATATAAAGTTGGTACAATGATTGAAATTCCAAGAGCAGCTTTAACAGCTGATGAAATAGCTAAAGAAGCAGAGTTCTTCTCATTTGGTACAAATGATTTAACTCAAATGACATTTGGATTCTCAAGAGATGATGCAGCTAAGTTCTTAGTTCACTACTATGATAAGAAGATTTACGAACAAGATCCATTTGGTAAATTAGATCAAACTGGAGTTGGAGCTTTAATCAAGATAGCTGTAGAAAAAGGAAAAGCTACACGTCCTGATATCCATCTTGGAATTTGTGGAGAACACGGTGGAGATCCATCATCAATTGAATTCTGCCACAATATAGGTCTTGATTATGTATCATGTTCACCATTTAGAGTGCCACTTGCAAGACTTGCAGCAGCACAATCACAAGTGAAAAATCCAAGATAGAAATTAAATAAGTAAGATAAGTTTATAGTTTATAGTTTATAGAAAGTATAGGGTATTGCAATTTAAAATTATTATTAATTTTAAGTGCAATATCCTATTTTTAATATATTGAAAGTTTAAGAGGGAGAGATTTATATATTACTATTTGATTTTAATCTCTTTAATATTAAAATTCATTTATTATAATATAATGATATCAATGGATGGTTATTGGAAGAGCAAGCTATACCTGTTTATATGTTATTATGAGAATTATATTCGTGATAACATATAAGCAGGTATTTTTTTATACAGAATTGAAACATCGGCAGGATGGTATAAAAATGAAATACTATAAAAGGTGGTGTGCAATTGTAATCTATAAAATTTTCAATAATAATGCTGTGGTAAAACGTTATCAAGAGGGCATTTCAGTGAAAAATGCTATTCTATGGGATATAAAAAGATTCTATGAGGATGAATATAAAATTGGATTGAAAGTTCTTGATATGATTGAAAAGCGATTTTCATTTAGGCTGCCTGATGATGAGGCAGGATTTATAGCAATCCATATTGTTGAGTCAGTATTAAGTGAAAATACTGAAGATATGTATAGAATAACAGAAATAATATCGGAAATATCTACTATAGTAAAATATAATTTTTATGTTTTTTTAATGAAGATTCAGTATATTATTATCGTTTTATTACACACTTAAAATTTTTCGCACAAAGATTATTAGAAGGAAAAACTTATCTTGATAATGCTCAAGATGATTTGCTGTATACAATAAAAGAAAAGTATGTGAACTCATATGAATGTGCGGATAAGATAAGTAAACTAAACATGCTATTGGATTACTATCATAGAAGGGTTGTGAAGTATTAATTCATATTGGCATGGATACAGTGCAATTGGAAGGTAAATACTTTGAAACATATGTAAAACAAGGTGATAAAGTAAAAAAAGGCGATTTGTTAATTTATTTTGATAAAGAAGCTATTGTAAAGGAAGGGTATTCACTAGATACACCTATTTTAGTAACAAATACAAAAGATAGTAATGCTTCTATTAATGCAGGTGAAGACTTAATGGTAGTATTATAATTAGGATAAAGGAGAAATTAAAGTGTTTCCAAAAGAATTTTTATGGGGTGGAGCCGTAGCGGCAAATCAATGTGAAGGGGCTTGAAACATAGGTGGGAAAAAAGAAAGCATATGCGATCACTTAACAGCAGGGTCAATTAATAAAAACAGAAAATTTACGTCTAAGATATTATCAGAAGAAAATTATCCAAGTCATGAAGCGGTAGAGTTTTATCACCATTATGAAGAAGATATTGCATTACTTGCTGAAATGGGCTTTAAAGTATTTAGCTTATCAATAGCTTGGAGTCGTATTTTCCCAAATGGAGATGATGAGCAGCCAAACGAAGAAGGGTTGAAATTTTATGATGACGTGTTTGACGAGTGTAATAAATATGGAATTGAGCCACTAGTAACATTAAGTCATTTTGAAATTCCATATCATTTAGTGAAAGAATACCAAGGATTTGCTAGCCGTAAGGTTGTAACATTTTTTGAACGTTATGCTAGGACTGTGTTTGAACGTTATAAAAATAAAGTGAAATATTGGCTAACATTTAATGAAATTAATTTTGGAACTATGCCAATGGGAAACTTAGAGGTTTTAGGTGTATTAAATAAAGAAGATGAAGAAATAGCAAATCCTTTAGATAATATGCAATTACGATTTCAAGCATTGCATCATGTTTTTTTAGCAAGTGCAAGAGCAGTGAAAATAGCACATGAGATTAATCCAGTTTTTAAAGTAGGATGCATGATTGCACATATTACTATGTATCCTTTAACTTGCAGACCAGAAGATTTACTTCTTCAACAGGAATTAGATAACATTATTAATAACTTTTGTGCAGATGTACAAGTAAGAGGAGTATATCCTTATTATATATTCCATCATTTAAAAAAGAATAATATTGAGATTAATTTTGAAGAAGAGGATGAGAAGATTCTTAAAGAGGGTTGTGTTGATTTTTATTCATTTTCATATTATATGAGTAATTGTATAACTACAGAAGAAGGTCATGAGACTACCCTTGGAAATTTACTAGGTGGAGTAAAAAATCCATATTTGCATGTAAGTGAATGGGGATGGCAGATTGATCCAAAGGGTCTTAGATATACATTAAATAAGATTTATGATAGATATAAAATTCCTTTATTTGTTGTAGAAAATGGATTAGGTGCTGTTGATGAAATAGATGATGAGGGATGCATTAATGATGATTATAGAATTAGTTATTTAAAAATCCATATTGTAGAAATGAATAAAGCTATAGAAAATAATGTAGACTTAATGGGATATACTATGTGGTCTGCTATTGATTTGGTTAGTTCTGGTACAGGTGAAATGAAGAAAAGATATGGTTTAATTTATATTGATAAAGATGACAATGGAGATGGTACATTTAAGCGGATAAAGAAAAAATCATTTTATTGGTATAAAAAGATTATTGAAACGAATGGGAAAGATTTAGAATAAGTAAATAAAATGATAAAGTTGATTTTTGGAGATTAGTCATTCGTGAAGCTTCTCGAAAAGTTTTTTGATTAACTTAATAATATAGTTTTAAATTAAAAGTTAGATATAATAAGCGTTTGAGAGGGATTGTGCTATAAAAAGTATAGGGTATTGTAAATTAATTTCAGTATTGATTTTAATTACAATGCCCTATTTTTGTTAATAATTATATTTAAACTATAAATCGTGAGAATGTTATATACATTAAAATATATTTATAATTCATAAAATAAATAAGTCTTTGGTATACAATTTGTAAGTATGAACTTGTAATTACAAGTTGACATTCATGTACTTATATGGTTGTATTTAATTATGAATCATAAAATAATAAAATTTACATATTTGAAATTAATAGTACCATTATTTATATAGGGGGAAGTTGGGATGAGAATTTTTAGTAATATAAAGAATAATATTAAACATTATTCAAATTGGAAACGTTATAGCATAAAAGCTAAATTATTAAGTATATTTATAATTATCTCAATTATACCAATGATTTTTACTCATATATTTTTGTACAAGCTATCACAGCATTATCTTGAAAAGAAAATCATAAGTCTCACAGATAGAAATTTATTTTATATAAAAACTAATATAGAAACAGATATGAATTACTATAAGGATATTTTATATAGAATCACAGCAGACAATGATTGCTTAAGGTTAGAAAATATGTTTAATGATGGGGATGAGTTTGAAAAGGCAGCATCCATTAATAAAATTAGAGAAGCTTTTGGGTCTTATTCGTATTCGAGAAGTCAAATTAGGGCTATAACTTTTGTGGGCAAGGATGGTAGGAATGTATATTATGATAAAAGAAATCAAGGTATAAATAACAGAGTCTGGAATATGTATAGTGACTCTGATAAAGCCGAAATTTATTCTGAGATTTTAAATAGTAATACCCAAGTTATACTACCTACAACTTCTAATAGTTATATTGGTAGAAAGCCGGAGTACATGTTTCACATGGGACTAAAAGTCAGAGATATAAGAACTAAAGAAGAGATGGGCATAATGATTATGAGCTTTGATGAGCAAGTTTTATCTGACGTATGTAATGTGGAGATGGATAAAGAAAATTTTGCAGAGGATAAAATAAATATGTGTTCAGTAATAGTTGATAATAATGGAAGAATCATATCATTTCAAGACAAAAAATATATTGGAACCTACATAAAAGATTACTCTAACAAAGAGGTTAATGATAAAGGCAATGCTGAAACTCTAAACCAATTGATTTATTCAATTCCTAGTTTTACAAATAGGGATATATCCGTAAGCACTATCCCTATAGATAGTGTTGGTTGGAAGGTAATTAGTGTCGTTGATAAAGATAATTTATTTTATGAAGTTAACTTATTAAGGAATTTAACATTTGCATTTTTATTTGTAATTGTTATCATAGTGATGATTGTTATTATAATATTTTCTAATAAATTTTATGAGTCAGTTAGAATTATTGTTAAGGGAATGAAAGAAGCTAAAAAAGGAAATTTTAATGTAAAAATAAAACTTAATACTGAAGATGAACTGTCATTTATAGGTGATGAATTTAATGAAATGTTATCAACAATAAATATTTTAGTAGAAGATATAAAAAATCAAAGCCATTATATTGTTGAATTATCAAATAAGAGAAGAGAAGCAGAGATAAAGGCAATTGTAGCGCAAATTAATCCGCATTTCTTATATAATACTTTAGATTGTATAAATTGGATGGCAATTAAAAATGAGAATTATGAAGTTAGTGATACCATTGGAAACTTTGCACAGATACTAAGGTATAGTATAGGTGATATAAATAAAGAAGTGACTATTTACGATGAAATCGAATGGTTGAAAAAATATGTATACTTACAGCAAATCAGATTTAATAACAGCTTTACACTGGATTTAGATGTAAATGAAACTGTTTTAGGCTATAGAATTCATAAGTTATTATTGCAGCCTTTAATTGAAAATTCTATTATTCATGGGTTCAAAGGATATAATAGTGGAAGGATATTAAAAGTTTGTATAAATAAATTTGAAGATAATCATATCAAAATTATAGTAAACGATAATGGAAATGGTATTGAAAACAGAAAGCTTGAAGAAATAATTAATAACATAAAATCAGGGAAAGATGAGGATGATAATATAGGAATAAAGAATGTTTATGATAGAACAAAAATTTATTATGGTGAAGATGCTAAATTTGATATGGAAAGTGTTCAAGGGGAAGGAACTACTATAACATTAGTTATTTCATTGATATCTTAGGGAGGGATACTTATGAAAATTTTGATTGTAGAAGATGAAGTTAATGCTAGAGAAGGTTTAGGGAACTTATTAGGAAAACTTAGTGATAACTATATTGTTTGTGGAAAAGCGTCTGATGGAGAACAAGGGTTAATTTTAGCTAAAGAGTATAAACCGGATCTTATTTTTACTGATATTGAAATGCCAAAGCTAAATGGACTTGATATGATTGGAAAAATTAAAGAGGATGGTCAAGATCCATATGTTATTATATTGAGTGGATATTCAGACTTTAAATATGCACAAAAGGGTATAAAGTTAGGAGTAGAAGAATATTTATTGAAACCAATAACTTACAGTGCTTTGAAAAGCAGCATGGAACAGATTGAAAGAAAATTCAGTCTGAAAAATGATGAGCTTCTTGTAGAGGGTATACCTAAGGAAGAAATATTAGGACAAGTATTATTAAATAAAGGTAGGAATTTAGACAAGTTCTATAAGATCATTGAAAGTAATGTAAAACAACATGAAAATATGTATCTTGTAAATTTGTATTTAAGAGACGAATATGAAGAGAAAAGTGAATTCATAATAAAAAAAATATATGACTTTATGAAGTATTACAAGATTGAAATTTTTTATTATTCTGTTTTAAAAGAGTATAACTATTTACCAATTTTCATAAATACTACAACAGCTTTTTTAGAATTTATTAAGATGTTAAAGTATAATTTGTTATTTTCACTAAGAGAAAGTGGATTTTCTAGTATTACAGTTAGTGTTATTCATCTAAATGGATTAGATGAAATCAGAAGTTCTTTTAATGAGCTTCAAAGATTATCTAAATGGCCTATTGTATTTGGAAATGATGAAATAATTTATGAAGAATTGATTTCTACATTAAAGATAAATCAATGTAATTATCCAAGAGAAATTGAAAATGAAGTGCTAAAGTCAATAAAGAATAATAATCAAGCAAGATTGGTAGACAGTAATGAAAAGTTTAGTTCATATTTAAAAGCTAATGTTTATGATCCAATTGATATAATTGATATTTGTAGTAAGTACATTTTTTCGATTTTGACTGTCTCTAAAGGCTGTAATAATGATTTTTACACTGAACTAAAAAATGAAGGTATTTTAGATTCTATTAAAATTAGTTGTACATTTGATGAATTAAAAGAACGATTAGATTATGTAATTGATAAGGTAGGCGAAAAAAATGATGATGAATCTACAGTAAATTCTTTGATTGTAAGAAAAGCCATAAATTACATAAAAGAGTATTATAGTGATAAAATTTCTCTTGAGGAAATAGCAGATGGAATGAATATAACCCCTGAATACCTAAGCCGGTTATTTACAAAGGAACTAAGAAAAAGCTTTTCAGATCATTTAAAAGAATTTAGAATCGAGAAAGCAAAAGAATTACTAACAAATAAAAAAATGAAAATTTATGAAATTGCTGAGAAGGTTGGTTATAGTGATTCTAAGTATTTTTGCAAGGTATTTAAAGAATATACAGGTATGGCACCAAAAGAATATATGAAGTTTTATTAAGGCACATGAAATAAAATAACAAGTTCAAAATATACTGTCAGATGGACTTGTTATTTTTTTTATTGTGCCGAAATGTTAAGCGTAAAATTTATATCATAATTTTACACTTTTATTAGCATAATAGAATGTTAGAATACGTTTTCAAACAGTATAATTAAAACTGTAGAAAACGTTATTATAGATAAAAATTTAGGAGGGAAATAAAATGAAAAAAACTAAAACATTGTTAACTTGTTTGACAGCCGTGGTTATGACAGCGAGTATATTTGTTGGATGTGGAAGTAGTAACACAAATACAAGCAAAGCTAAGACTGATGCATCTGCAAAGACAGCGCTTACAGTATGGCATTACTTTGATGGACAACAACAACAAAAGGCTATGGAGAATCTAGCTGATAAGTTCAATAAATCTCAAGATAAAATAGAAGTTGAAGTAGAATTTGTACCAAGAGCTGAACTTACTAAACAGTTTACAATAGGACTTGTTGCAGATAAATTACCAGACCTTGGTTTAGTAGATAATCCAGATATGGCTTCATTTGCTGCAATGGGATTATTTGCAGATATTTCTGATAAGATGAATTCTTATGAGGGTAAGGATCAATTCTATCCTGGACCAATATCATCTTGTAAATTAGATGGGAAATACTATGGTATTCCACTTGGAAGTAACGATTTAGCCTTATTTTATAATAAAGATATGTTCAGTGCAGCAGGTGTAGAGCCGCCAACAACTTATGCTGAATTAAAGACTACAGCAAAGAAATTGACTAAAGGAGATACTTATGGACTAGCTATATCTGCACCTAAGAATGAAGAAGGGACATTCCAATATCTTCCATGGTTACTTTCATCAGGAGCTAAATTTAATGAAATTGGTAGTCCAGCAGGTATAAGTTCTCTTCAATATCTTACTGATCTTATAAAAGATGGATCAATGAGTAAGGAAGTTATAAACTGGACACAAAATGACTTAGAAAAACAATTCGTAACAAATAAAGCAGCTATGATTACAGACGGTCCATGGATCATAGATACTATTAAGAAAGATGCACCTAATCTAAAATGGGGAGTTGTAAAAATTCCTAAAGACAAAGTTTTTGCATCAGATTTAGGTGGAGAAAACTGGGGAGTAATTAAAGGACATCATGAAGATGCAGCTTGGGAATTCATTAAATTCACACAACAAAAAGACATAATGAATGAGTATTGTGCTGATTTTGGTTACATTCCATCTAGAAAGGATATTGCTGAAAGTAATGATAAAATAACTAAAGATCCAATCATGAGCGTATTCTTAGATGAGCTACAATATGCAATGCCAAGAGGACCACATGCAAAATGGCCAGAAATATCAGATGCAATGTCTACTGCAATGCAAGAAAGCTTTACAAATGCAAAGACTCCAGAACAAGCAGCAAAAGATGCACAAGTTAAGATTGATACTGTATTAAAATAAATTATTGTAATTAAGGTGCCTTAGCACTTAGCAAAGGGCACCTTAAAATTGAAGTAAGGTAGGTGGAAATAATTTTGAAAAATAAATATAGTAGAGAATTTATTAGTGAAGAAAGAAAAGGGTACTTATTTGTATTACCAGCACTAATATTTATGCTGGCTTTTGTGGGCTATCCAATTATATATAATTTTATATTAAGTTTTCGTGATGTAAATGTAACAACTTTTAGTAATCCTATTAAGCCTTTTGTTGGACTGAAAAACTACATTGACGTATTTCAAGATCCTACAATGATGATAAGTATTAAGAATACGTTAGTTTTTACCCTAGGAAGTATATCAATTCAATTCGTTATAGGATTAGGTTTAGCTTTACTGTTCAATTTAAAGTTTAAACTCTCTGAACCTATTAGAGGACTTATGGTAGTCAGTTACCTTATACCAATGACAGTAACTGCATTGCTATTTAAATTTATGTATAGTACAAGTGGAGGCATAATAAACGAAGTACTTATGCAATGTCATTTGATTTCTGAGCCAATTGGCTGGATTATAGATAGTAAGACATCTATGTTCTCAGTTATACTAACAAATTCTTGGGTTGGAATTCCATTTAATATGCTATTATTAACAACAGGATTAAGCAACATTTCAGATACATTATATGAGGCAGGTAAAGTTGATGGTGCCAATGTTTTTCAAAGGTTCTTTAAAATTACATTACCATCATTAAGGCCAGCAATTTTATCGGTATTGGTTCTTGGCTTTATTTATACTTTTAAGGTTTTTGATTTAGTATTTGTTATGACAAATGGAGGACCAGTTAATAGTACTGAGTTAATGTCATCATTTGCATACAAATTATCATTTACACAATTTTCATTTAGCAAAGGTGCTACTGTTGCTAATGTATTGTTTGCAATTCTATTCTGTGTAAGTTTAGGATATCTTAAATTAATAAAGGAAGATGAGGTGATTGGATAATGAAGAAGATGATTCTTAAGGATAAACAAAAAAATATAATATTATGTTGTTTATCAATTTTTATAGCTTGCATCATGCTTTTCCCAATATATTGGATTGTAGTAAGTTCTTTTAAAACCAATACTGAAATTTTTGCTTCACCTCCTACCTTTATACCTAAAGAATTTACATTAAGTAGTTATACAGCGCAGTTTGAAGGTAAAAGCAGCATATTGGTGACTTTTGGAAATAGTTGCAAAGTTGCATTTAGTTCAATGATTTTATCATGTGCATTAGCTATTCCAGCAGGATATGGCTTAGCAAGATTTAAGATGAGAGGGAAAAAGTCATTTATTATGATATTTTTAGTAACACAGATGCTTCCAGTAGCATTAATACTTACACCAATGTTTATGGTATATAAGAATTTACATCTGCTTGATACTCTTTGGGCTCCAATATTATCAGATGCAACTATATCGGTACCATTTGTAGTTCTTATTCTGAGGACCTATTTTCTTGCACTACCAAGGGAGCTTGAAGATTCAGCTAGGATTGATGGATGTAATACATTTACAGCGTTTACTAAAATAATGCTTCCAATATCTTATCCGGGATTAATAATGACGGCAGCCTTTTCATTCTTATATGCTTGGGGAGATTTAGCGTATGCACTTACATTTATAACTAGCCCTGAGAAGAGAACAATGACTGCTAGTATATATAACTTTATGGGTAAATATGGAATACAGTGGAACTCAATAATGGCTTATGGAGTACTTTTAGTTCTTCCAGTTGTTTTAGTATTTATTTTCCTTCAAAAATATATAATTGGAGGATTGACTAACGGTGCTGTTAAGGGGTAAATAATAATTTTTATCTATAAGGTTACTATAATTCTTAGAAGGTAATGTTCTCACATGATAATAGACAGATAGTTTTTTATTATCTAAAAAAAACAGGAGTTAGAAACTTTATTAAAAAATATTGCTTTTTCATCAAGTACAAATAAATATTCTCCAATTTCAAGTATATATTTTTATAGCGATGAAGGACTATCGGTGGTTTCTGATGTGGCAAATGCTTCGAAAACGGATAATAAAAATATTAATGATCAAATTAAAGAATTGAGCTGGTACAAGAATACAATAAATGCAAATGGAAAGCCTGTATGGTCAATACCTATGAAAAACATAGTATCGAACTCAAATAATCTTATAATAAGTAAATCTATTTTAGTGAAGGATAACATAAGCGGTAAAGCTCTTGGGGTTCTTCAAATAAATCTAGATGAAAACAAGTTTTCAAATTCTATAAATGATGCCAAAATTGAGAAAAGTGGAAGTATATTTATTATTAATCAAGATGGATATGTTCTTGCATCTAATAATACAAAACAAGTGGGAGAAAATATTTCCAATGATGTAATATCAAAAATTACAAATGAAGTTGAAGGTAATTTTGAATTTAAACGAGCTGGTATAAATACATATGGAGTATATAGTACCGATGATGCGAAAGAGTGGAGGTTTGTTGCAGTAGTTCCTAAATCAGAATTATCAGCGACTGCTACAAGTATTGGAATAGTTTCATTATTATTCACATTAGTATCAATAGTTACATCAATAATTATATTAACTAGAACCACATTACAAATTACTATTCCAATCAGAGAAATAATATATTCAACAAAAGCTCAAGAATGTTTTAAAATTGAATTTAAAGAAGTTAATAATACCATTAAATATTTCGATTCTATAAAAGTATCAGTGAACAATATCAATGATTTAGTAAAGACAAGCAAATCATCAATTGGGGCTATAAATGAGCAAAAAAAGAACTCTCTCAAGCAGTTACAGAGATTGCAGCTATAACTGAGGAAAATAGCGCAGCTACTGAAGAAATTGCAGCAACAATTGAACAAGAGTCACGGGATAATAATCTAATGAACCAATTATCGGAAGCCTTATACCATACGGATTTAGAATTAGAAGACTTAATGCAAAAATTTAAATTTTAATTATTAATGGAGTGTGAAAATATGGATAATTTAGATGATAGCTTTTTTAAAGTTGAAGGAAATATACTAATTCGTCAATATGACTGTGAAAAATTATATATTGAACCTTGGGGTGAAAATAGCTTTCGTATACGTAGTACAAAACAGGCAGAAATTATAGCTGATGATTGGGCTCTATTACCACAAAAAAGCAGCAACAACGTTACAATAAAAATTGATGGCAATGAAGCGTGTATTCAAAATGGAAAAATTCGAGCTGATATTGATGCTGGAGGAAAGATTGCATTCTATAATCAGAACGGGGACATTCTTTTAGAGGAGTATGTTAGAAATAGAAATAATGTGAAGACATTTTGCAGTGCATTAAATATAGATGCACGTGAATTCAAGCCTATTATTGGTGGAGATTATACTTTAACTATGAGATTCGAATCAGATCCTAATGAGAAGCTATTTGGTATGGGACAATATCAACAATCAAATTTAGATTTAAAAAATTGTATTTTAGAGCTTGCACATAGAAATTCACAGGCGAGTGTTCCTTTTCTATTATCTAATTTAGGATATGGCTTATTGTGGAATAATCCTGGTATTGGAAAGGTAAGCTTTGGAAGGAATATTACTGAATGGATAGCTAATTCAACAAAACAGCTTGATTACTGGATAACAGCAGGAGATACTCCAGCAGAAATAGAAGAGTCCTATGCAAAAGCTACTGGCACAGTGCCAATGATGCCTGATTATGCTATGGGATTTTGGCAATGTAAACTGAGATATCAAACTCAAGAGGAATTATTAGAAGTTGCTCGTGAATATAAAAGAAGAGAACTTCCTATTTCGGTTATAGTAATTGACTTTTTCCATTGGCCAAATCAAGGGGATTGGAGATTTGATTTAGATTATTGGCCTGATCCAGATAGCATGGTTAAAGAACTTAAAGAAATGGGTATTGAACTAATGGTTTCTATCTGGCCAACAGTCGATAAAAAAAGCGAAAACTATAAGAAGATGCTGGAGAAAGGTTATTTAGTAAGAACTGATAGAGGAATTAGGACAACTATGGACTTTTTAGGAGACACAGTATTCTATGATGCTACGAATCCAGGGTCTCGCAATTTTGTATGGAACACTGCTAAGAAAAATTACTATGATAAAGGCATTAAACTATTCTGGTTAGATGAAGCTGAACCAGAGTATTCAGTTTATGACTTTGATAACTATAGATATCATCTAGGTCCAAATGAGCAAATAGGTAATATATATCCAGTTATGTATGCAAAGACTTTTTTTGATGGTATGAAGGAAGAAGGTCAAGAAAATATAATTAACCTTCTTAGATGCGCCTGGGCAGGAAGCCAACGTTATGGTGCTCTTGTATGGTCTGGAGATATTGATTCAAGTTTTGAATCTCTAAGAAATCAATTTGCTGCTGGACTCAACATGGGATTAGCAGGTATACCATGGTGGACAACTGATATAGGAGGATTTCATGGTGGAAATCCAGATGATCCTGATTTCAGAGAATGTATAATTCGTTGGTTTGAATATGGAGTATTTTGCCCTGTCTTTAGGTTACATGGTGATCGTGAACCACACTCTAAACCTCTTGGAACTAGTGGTGGAGGATTATGCGAAAGTGGTGCAGCAAATGAGGTATGGAGTTATGGTGAGGAAGCATATGAAATATTTAAGAAATATATGTTTATCCGTGAAAGAATGAAGCCTTATATTACTCAAATCATGAAGGAAGCACATGAGAAAGGAACTCCAGTTATTAGACCACTGTTTTATGATTTCTCTCAAGATAAGCTTTGCTTTAATATTGAAGATCAGTATATGTTTGGACCAGATGTTCTTGTAGCACCAATACTTCATAAAGGTGATATATCGAGAAAAGTGTATTTACCAGAAGGAGCTAAGTGGAAGGATGCAAATTCTGGACAAATATTAAATGGAGGCCAATGGATTAACTATGATGCTCCATTAGCAGTTATACCATTATTCCTTAAGGATGATGCAAACATTCCTATTATTGAATAATTTAATTATCTTAGAAATTTAATAAATTGTAATTAGAATCCGACAGCTTTTACAAATTAGGTTGTCGGATTTTATATAAGGCACAATCAAATAAATAACAAGTCCATTTGCCAGCCTATTTTCCATCATAGATGAAGCTCGATTCGCATACGCTCACTGAGTAAGCGATTCACACAAAATCATAGGTTTTGGTTCTCTGCTCATCGGCCAATTGACCTAATAGGCCCGCTATGAGGGCAATTCGCCTTCTTGCCTGATGAAAAATATCCACACCTTAGAACAGAGCAGCTATGCTGCATATCGGAACTTATATCCGCAACTTTGGACCTGTTATTTATTTTCATGTGCCTAAATTAGATTAATGTATATTAAAGATTATTTAAAACTAGATATTAAGGAGATATTTTAATGGATATAAAAATATATCAGTCGACTTATAAAAATATATCAGTCGACTTATAAAAATATTGAATGTATTGCTATGGAGAGCGAGCAACTTCTTATTAAGGTTATACCTGAAAGTGGAAGCAAGATACAGAGAATTTATGATAAAAGATTAAAAAAAGAATATTTATATCAGTCTCCAAATAAAGAATTTATAAAATCATCATATGATACTAATTTTGGAGTAGGTGATACCAGTGGCTTTGATGAAGTATTTCCATCCATCGAGGAGTGCTTTTATCCACTGATGCCATGGAAGGGAACAAGGATTCCAGATCATGGAGAAGTATGGGCATTGCCATGGAATCATGAAGTTCAAGGAGATTCTTTATATTTAGAGGTTAATGGCATAAGGTTTCCATACAAACTTGAGAAGAAAATAGAATTTTTAAGGGATAATTGCTTAAGAATTACTTATAAAGTTATAAATCCATCTTGCTTTGATTTCTATTTTTCATGGGCTCCACATCCTCTGTTTATTAGCGATACAGATACTGAAATTATCTTTCCTAAGTCTGTAAAAAGAGTGATGTCTACCTGTTCTGTGGAGAATAAGCTTGGGAAATTTGGAGAAATTCATAAATGGCCAGTAACTGAAGTAAATGGAGAAGCATACGACATATCAAAAGTTTACCCAAAGTATCAAGGTAAATGTGAAAAATACTACACTATAGGTAAAATGAATGAAGGATGGTGTGCTATTCATAATACTTTATCTGGAAGTGCTGTTGGAATGTCTTATCCTGTTGATAAGGTTCCATACCTTGGTGTTTGGGAAGGTATTATGAATGGAATCTATATTACTGCTTTGGAGCCTTGTACAGGTGCTTTAGATTATTTGGATACTGCCATCCAATGGGATAAAGTTAGTGTAGTTAAAGCTGTCTCAGAATATGAATGGTATCTTAATCTAACTTTTGATACTGTTAAAAATATAAACAGTATTGATGAAAATGGTGTTATAAAGTGATGCAAGTAATGTGAAACAAGAAAATTATTTAAGGTTAAATAGTTAAAATAAAACACAAGAGTAGTAATAAATAATAATTATTTAGAAAATTTAAATTATATTACGGGAGGAATCAAGGATGAAAGATTCATTTGAATTTAATAAGGATTTAAGAAAAGTGACTAAAGAAGTTCCATTAAAAAATGTAACGATAAAGGATGATTTTTGGTCTAAATATAGAAAACTCGCGAGAGAAGTAGTTATACCGTACCAATGGGAGGCTATAAATGACAGGATTCCAGATGCTGAACCTAGTCACGCAATAGAGAATTTTCGTATAGCTGCAGGGCTTGAAGCTGGAGAATTTCATGGAATGGTATTCCAAGATAGTGATGTGTCAAAATGGCTTGAGGCAGTAGGTTTTAGTCTTGAAACTCATCCTGACGCTGAGCTTGAAAAAAATGCGGATGAAGTAATTGATATTTTAGAAATGGCACAGAGGCCAGATGGATATTTAAACACATATTTTATTCTGAAGGAGCCAGAAAATAGATGGACAAATTTAGCTGAATGCCACGAATTATATTGTGCTGGTCATTTTTTTGAAGCGGCAGTAGCTTATTATAATGCTACAAATAAAAAAAAGGTTTTAGATATAGCATGCAGATTTGCTGACTACATTGACTCTACTTTTGGTCCAGAAGAAGGCAAAATTCACGGTTATGATGGACATGAAGAAGTAGAATTAGCACTTTTTAAACTTTATAAAGTTACAGGGAATAAAAAATATCTTAATTTAAGCAAATATTTCTTGGATGAACGTGGAGCAGAGCCAGATTTTTTTGATATGCAATGGGAAAAGAGAGGTAAAACAGATTTTTGGCAAGGTGGAGTTAAGAGAGAGTGGGGAAAAACTTATTTTCAAACACATTTGCCAATCCGACAACAGAACTCTGCTGAAGGGCATGCAGTAAGGGTTGTATACATGTGCATGGCTATGGCTGATGTAGCAGCAGAAACTGGCGATATGGAATTATTTATGGCTTGCAGGAGACTTTGGGAAAATATCGTTTTAAAGAGAATGTATATAACTGGAGGTATCGGTTCAACTTCAATAGGAGAATCGTTCACATTTGATTATGATCTTCCTAACGATACTGTTTATGCAGAAACTTGTGCTTCTATCGGACTTGCATTTTTCGCTCATAGAATGCTGATGATTGAGCAAAAAAGTGAATATGCAGATGTAATGGAAAGAGCTCTTTACAATACTATAATTGGAGGAATGTCTCAGGATGGTAAAGGTTTCTTCTATGTAAATCCACTTGAGGTAAAACCAGAAGCATGTGAAAAAGACCTAACTAAGCAGCATGTTAAACCTATAAGACAAAAATGGTTTACCTGTGCATGCTGTCCACCTAATATAACAAGAACACTAACATCTCTAGGTAAATATATCTATACTGTAAATGAAGATACTGTATATACAAATTTATATATTGGTGGAAAAGCTGCTATTAGTGTAGGAAATAATGAGATTAAACTTGTTCAAGAAACAGAGTATCCATGGGATGAAAAAGTATCAATTAAAGTATCCACAAAAGAGGAAACAAAATTCACTTTAGGATTAAGAATACCAAGTTGGTGCCCAAAAGCTGAAGTTAAGGTAAATAATGAAGTGATAGATATTGAAGAAATAAAGATTGATGGATATATAATGATAAATAGAGAGTGGAAGGATTGTGATGAAATTCAACTTGTTTTGAAGATGCCTATTCTTAGAATGAAAGCAAATCCAATGGTAAGAGATGATATAGGTAAGGTTGCAATACAAAGAGGACCTTTAGTTTACTGTTTGGAGGAAATAGATAATGGTTCAAATCTTCATGAAATATATTTACCTAAAGAAGCTAAATTAGAAGAAAGTTTTGATGAAGACTTGTTAGGTGGTATAATGACAATAAAAGCAAAGGCTAGCCGTGTCTCAAATAGTAAATGGGGCGATGAGCTCTACAGTTCGGAAATAAAGGAAGAATATTGTCCTGTTAATGTAAAATTTATACCTTATTACGCTTGGGCAAACCGCAGCATTGGTGAGATGATAGTGTGGGTAAGAGAGGATAATTATTAAGAATAGGAAATTTAAAAAGTCTCAAAAAAATTAATGCGTTAATTATTCAAAATAAAGTAAATTGAAATATCCTCTAATAAATAGGAGGTGTTTCAATTTGCTTTTTTTAGGTTAACTTAAGTGAAATTATAGATATAATGCTGATTAAGTGATTTTAGGCATAAAAAAGAAGAAGCACTGTAATTGATATGACTAGTTATTAACTGATTATATAAAAATTATATATCATTATTTTATACTTTTATCAAAATAATAGAATAAAAGAAAATGTTTACATAGGATATTATGTAATTGAAACCAATATTATATAAAGGAGGGTACTATATAGCATGATACCTGTAAATGTCAAATTATAAATATATTACGCTTAGGTAAATCGTAGTATTGGTTGATGTTAGTACGAGAAAGAGAGGTGATTACTAAAAATAGAAAATTCTAAAAAAGGCTCTAAATAAAATTAAACAATACAAGGGGGATTAATTATGAAAAAGAAAATTATTAGTATGACATTAAGTTTGGCAATTATTTTAACAGCAGGAGTAATTCCTGCAAAGCCAGCTTTTGCGGCTAGTAACTTAACTGTGGATTGTGGAAGTACAATTAGAGAAGTAACTCATTGCGCAAGTGGCTCTCTCTATGGAATTACTGAGACTAAACCAGCTGACATTTCACAGTTTGTAGCACCTCTTAAGCCAAGTGTTTTTACAAATCCGGCTTTAGCTGGATCACAAAATCAGCAGCCTATAGGAGCTGCTATACCAGTGGCTGGAAGGCTTACTAATACAACTGGAAAAGTTATGATTAGATTAGCGGATATATATCCA
>Ga0302173_10000664_pt1 | contig 18178 bp, 41 predicted proteins | sample I_Fen_N3_1_FD_198785 | JGI IMG/M metagenome (GOLD analysis project Ga0302173, IMG submission 198785) | Peat permafrost microbial communities from Stordalen Mire near Abisko, Sweden - I_Fen_N3_1 | ecosystem: Environmental > Terrestrial > Soil > Wetlands > Permafrost | place: Sweden: Abisko... | reverse complement strand
AAATTTCTAATCCAACATAACCTCATGAATGAGCAGCAACTTCACCAATCTGAAGTTGCAGTTAAACCTTATCCCCACGAATTTGTTGGGGTGATTCCGTTTTCGCGAGAGATAACATCCAATGAACCACTTGTAGGAAAGGAATTTATTCCTTATGGTTCAACTTTGCTAATCACCCTCGGTGCACAATTCGGATGGCGAGGACTGCATTTTGATTTGACACAGATGAATTATCGGAATTTTTTGAAACATCATCCTGATATGTTGAATGACAATGTGATGACCGTTGAGAATGCTGTTGAGTGGTTGAAACATGTTCGACCAGAGACAGAAATTTTTACCCGCCCTAGTGAAGATTTGAAACAGTACTCTGGTCAAGTCATGACTGCCGGAGAAATTCTCCCTTGGTTCCAATCAATGATGGATGCAGTTGGTGGTGGATCGTATTACATGGCCCCAGAGACTGAAGTAGTTCTATCTTCACCGAAGAATGTTGATGCTGAATGGCGCTGGTTTATTGTTGGTGGAAAAATCATTGATGGTTCAATGTATCGTGCTCACAATCAGCTTCGTAAACTCCATGAAGATGACCAGACAGTTATAGATGAGGCTCAGGCCTTAGCAGATAAATGGGTGCCTGATCAATGTGTAGTTATGGACACAGCTTTGGTCGAGGACACCGTGAAGGTCATCGAATTTAACTGCATCAACTCGAGTGGCATGTACGACAATGACGTAAACAAAATCTTTAAGGCACTCTGGGAATATCATGAGAAATAAATATCAAGCACGGTGTTTCGTTTGTCAACGTCTTGTTCACGTGGGTGAGGGTGAGACAAACATGTTCAATGGGCAATGGCTTACTCGACATGCTGATGATCCCAACTGTGTCCGCGTAGCCCAGCGACCACAAGAAACCCAACAACACATGTATTACAAATCAGTTGAAGAAGAATTGAGTGATGCGGAATTGATGGAAATGTGTTCGGCTTCCGATTTCGAAGACCTTATGGGTATCGGTTGGGAAAGATAATCAAAAATAACCCAAGTTTACTTGGGAAGTAGTGTATAATATATCATCTTAACAAATCTTGAAAGTTAAAAATGACCGATTATTTTGTTATTTTCCACAAAGAAACAACACACAAACTGAAATGCACAAAAGCAAGTAAATCGTCCTATTCGACGGTTGGTGCAGCTCGAGCTGCCTTGACTCGGGCAAAACGTGCTGGCCAAGCTGATGACAACTATGTTGTTGATACTGTTGCTAATTTCTCGAAACTGGAAAAAACTCATCAAGTTCGCAATTTGATGACAGGGCAACTTGTTAGCCAATCAGTGAATACTCCACGTTGTTGTGATGTAAGTTCTGAATTGTATTGGAGTATGTAATGAAATCTCTTGAGATTTTTCTGTGGAATTTTGGATATGAATGTCTTCAAATTCTTTCAGTTTTCCTTCTCATGACGATTATCTACGTCATCAAAGAGAATGTGTGTAAAACCCTAATCAAGGAATTGGTTAATAAATGAAGAAACTTTTGCTATGTGTTCCGTTCTTGTTGGTCGGGTGTGGTGTTCATACACCTTCTCAACCAGAAGTCAAAATTGTTCAAGATCAATGTATCCGTGAAAGGGTTTTCCTGTCTTGTTTGACGATCATGAACCAAAATAAACAAAAGGTTGATGTACCAAATGAGGTGGTCAAAGAATGTTCAACTCAAGCATACTACATCAGTCAGCGGACTGAAACTGTTGTTGATAAGTTGTGTAAATAATTTTTAGAAAGAAAATATCATGTTGGAAAAAATTGCTGCTATCGCTGGTCTACGTTTCAATGAAGCTGATACATTCAATATGGCAAAACTTCAGCGAATTGCTGATTTGGTTCCTAAAGAGTTTCCTGTTGGAAGTGAAGGTTTTCCCCATGTGGTAGAAACTGCAGTGAAATGGGAAGACAACATGGGTGTCTACATGTTTCAAGAAATGGCAAATGCTTTGATGGCAGAACCTGCAGAACGTGTATTACTCATCAAATCTTCTCCTAAGGGAGAACGTATTAAGGTAGCAGCAGCTAATGGAATTCGATATTCCTTCGGTCCTATTTGGAATGATTCCATCAAGAAGGGTAAAGGTATTGCTTTTGTTGAAGCAAATCGTGCAAAATTGAATCATCAAGCTGGTATGTTGGGTATCTTGACTCCAGAACAATTGGATATTGCAGTACTTGCTACTCAAATGGTTCCTCTATTGGGATAATATCATGTATTTATACACCCCAAATAAGCAGCTATTAGCAGTTTATTTAGAAACAAAAAAGATTCCATATACAGGTACGTATATGCTTGTTTCTTCTTGGTTGCATTCATCTGATCATTCATATGTTGCAACGTTTGATAGGTATTGGACAAAAACTAAATTCTTCAGTGAGCAAAAAGTGAGCATGATTCCTGTAAATGGAACTCTTTATCCTGTTGAATGTTTTGAAGAGACAGAAGTATGACACCGGAACATGAACGATATGCTTGGCTTCGAGATGGTAAATCACATTGGAGTGGTTGGGGTGGATCTGCTCCATTCGTTATGAGTCCAAATCGTTCAAGGCTATATGCAATTGCTGTAGTTCGGGCTGCAGCCCTCGATGCTGAAATTGATGCAGATATTATCAACACGACAGTTGAAAATCTACATGCTGAAAACGCAATTATTGAACGAGAACTTATGCCACCACCCATCGACCGGTACAGTGATGAATACTCAGATGCGCTTTATAAGTTGGCTCAGTCTGAATTGGGGTGGACAGATGAAAGAACTTTGATTGCAATGAACTTTGGAAAAAGGAGCGAATGATGGATGATACATTTTGCAAACAGCTAACAGCTAATGATGCCCGCTCATTGAGTCTGAATTCAGTACAAACACAAGAACGGTATATTGATGTGCGTAATTACATCAATGAGGGTATTTACAATGTTGCCTTTGGTAAGGGTGGTGAACTAGGTGGTGAAAGAGAGTACACATGTGATAAGGATGTTTCTAAAATGTTTGCTAAACATTTGTCAGAGCATTTTACGTCACTTGGATTCAACACTACTATTTACCAAAAGTGCGGGCCAAATGTGAATACTATTCGAGTTTCTTGGTAAGCTATGAACACTGTAGACAAAATTATTCTGGAAGCTTCTTCATTACCTCCAAAAACCAAGGGGGAAAAGGGGTTTCGACAAGTATGGTTTACTCGACCAGAAATGAAAGCTGCTATTTTAGCAACTGTTAACAAACTATTGGAACAAAAAGGTTCTGAACAGTTTACTGTTGAAGATCAACGTAAACTATTCTTTAAGGAGAATTGAAATGATGAATGCAAACACTGCACGGGCAATGACGATGGAAGGCCAACGTCAACAACGAATCAAGGATCAAGAGACACTTGATAAGATTGAAAATGCTATTAAAGTAGCTGCACTTAAGGGTGATACTAAAGTAACGTACAATATCAATTTCTCTCGAGTAAGTGAGATAGCTGAGATTTTAGAAAACGAGGGATACACTACCTCAATTTTTAATTCTGGGCGCAATGAGCAATCATTTAACATTTCCTGGGAATCAATTCCAGCTAGGGAGTTTTAAATGCTAAAAAATGCAGTATGTCTGTTACAACCATTCGGTGATAAGTATCTTTCTATTTCTCGTAGACACAATCCTTTTAAAATGGGTCTTGTTGGAGGAAAAGTGGATGGAGATGAGACCTTAGAGGAGGCTTTAGTTAGAGAAACATTAGAGGAAACAGGAATGATTCTTGATCCTACTAAGCTCACTAAGCTTTATACTGGAATCTGCGATGGAGAACAAGTTTTCTTGGTTACTACATTTCTTGGTGTTTACAAAGACACTAAAGACATCAGTAGACTGACACCTGAAGAAGGAATGATCATCAGTTTACTTACTGAAGAACAACTCTGCGATCCTAGCATTTCTCCATTCGCAGAATACAATGTACTTGTTTTCGAACAGTTGAAAAATATTTGAAAATAATTGCATTTATTTACCGGAAACTGTGTACTTTTGAGAAAACTATGGTATAATTACTACATCAACCAATAAAAAACAAATTGTTGGTTGATAAAAAACTTTTTTATAACCTTTGATGAAAGAAATACGATGTCTAAATCTCTTACTGTTGCTCAATTGGTCTCTTACGCTCTGACCGTTAACACTTCTTTGACTTCTGATGAAGCTCTGAAGATGATCCGGACCCAAAAGCTGCGTTCCTACACCCGTGTTGCTGAAGCTGTTAAGGCTGCAATGGTTCCTGTTGCTGTTAAGACTGCAAAGTCCAAAACCGGTCCTCGCGGCTTCACCTTCGGTCCAGTGTTCAAGGCTGCTGTTGCTACCGCTTCTGGTGTTGCTGTTAAGCCTTCTAATCGTGCAAAGCTTGTTCAACTGGCTGCAAAGTTCAATGTTGAAATCGACGATTCCTTCAATGAAGTTGAAATCGCTACCAAGATCGCAGCTTCTGCAGAATTCTCCAACGAATTCGCAACTGCTCTCAATGCCTAAATTCTGACCTTAAAGAGGTCATAAATAAAGGGTATCATTTGATACCCTTTATTGTTTCTGGAGATATTTTATGTCAGTATTTTTTACATCCGATTTGCATCTGTACCATAAGAACGTAATTACGTTCTGTAATAGACCATGGAAAAATGAAGTGGATATGAATCAAGGTCTATTACAGAACTGGAACTCAAAGGTTGGGCAAGATGACACTATCTATATTTTGGGGGATGTGTTCTTTTGTGGGATGACTGAAGCCATCAATTTCATCCAGCGACTAAATGGACAAAAATTACTGGTATATGGAAATCATGATAAGGTAATTCGTAATAATGTTCGTCTTCAACAAGAGTTTGAAATTCTCCCTGAGCTTCATCAAACTTATATAGAAGGTGTGCATGTGAGTATGAGTCATTATCCTCTTCTGTCTTGGAATAAAGCGCATCACGGTGCTTTCATGTTGCATGGACATGTTCATAGCTCAAAAACTACTGATGGTCGTGTTCGTAGATATGACGTTGGTGTAGATGCAAATAACTATGCACCTGTTGCATGGGAAGAAATTAAGAGGGTCCTTGAAAAGATTGAACCCAGAGATGGTGATCCTACTCGTTCAGCACGAGGTGCTAAAGCAGATTAATAAACTGCTTAATTCCTGGGTGTAATGGTTTTGGCCATTCACCCTTTTTTATCCACCGGAAATCGACATTCTCCCAATTCAATTCTGGCTCAAATTCTTCTGGAACAGTTCCTACGAAATTGTGATAAATGAAATCTATTTTACTGTCATCGAAAGTAAATATTGGTTTCAGGTTTATCTGACCATCATACCCGGCTTCCTCGAATAGTTCTCTTTTAGCTGCTTGTTCGGGAGTCTCTCTTTCATCTATTTCACCTCCAAATCCTGCCCAGGTCAATGGAGAAGAAACATGTCTACAACGTAGGGTGAATAGATATCGTTCTGTCTTTTCACAATATGGTATAACACCAGCTCCTCTAAACTGTATGACTATCTCCGATAGTTCTTCTATTTCTCTTATTAAGAAGTCTTTAAAATTCATGATTTATTTCTAATAGTTTAAAAAGATCGTTTACGAAAGTAGTGCCATTATCAATTCTGACCCCAATATAACTATCACCTGTCAACAGAATATCTTCGTATCCAATTTTAAGGACATGAGTTAACCCCTTAGCATCATCAATATTTTGTGGGTTTAAACCACCAATCTCTTTAGCAAGAAAATCAATCTTTTCTTCATGAGTGGTAGATTCATCACGAATTATTCTGTATCCACTTAATGCGCTAATTTCATGGAAAGAATAACCTGTTGTAACTCTAGTAAATACTGTTACATCCCATCCATCTTTTGGGAATATCACATATACATTACCCCAATCATCAGCCAAATCTATATTCGTAGTACAGAAAATAGCATTCTTTCTAGTAGCTCTCAATCCTAGTTTTAAAAAAGCATCATGAAGAATCTCATGAAATTCAGGTTTCATTTCAACTGGGCGTCTATCAGGTCTTATTCCTGTGATGATAACCTTTTTGCTTTCTCCTCTAAGACCACGATACAAAAAATCTCTAGCCTGTTTATAAGCTTCCACCGCGTCTTTACAGTTATGCTTAATTGTTTCAGCTAATTTTTCAATATCATTTATCTTTGTGATACCTGAATCTTCATCAGGGTTAGCAAGATCATGAACTTTATATCTATCTAAAATTTCGTATACTTTCATTTTATTCCTAATATTTTTAACGTTTCACGTGAGAAAGGAGATGAATATCTTAAACCTAAATATTTTGAACCTGTTATTAAAATGTCAACATAATTCGAATTGATAATATTTGATAAATGACTTGAAGATGAAAATTGTAATGGTGTCTTTTTGAGTAATTGTTCTTTGATGTATTCTACTTGTTTAGTTTCATCTTCTTCAAATTCCATTATTGCATCATCAACGACCCTCATAGCATAATTGAAAACATAATCAGTTCTAATGTCTTTAAAAATTGTTCCAGACCAACCATCCTTAACAAAGATTATATATGGCTCACCCCAACTATTAGCAACATATTTATCACTAGAGCAAAAGATAGAATTGGTTCTATTTGCTTTTAAGCCTATCAAATCAAAAGCTTTTGTTAATAATTTTTGATTGTTCGGCCCCATGTAAAGTGGTTTTCTATCCGGTCTTATGTGGGCACCTATAATATCAGCATCTTTTTCCTCTTTGATACCTCTAAATAATCTTCCGTGACTATTGCTGTATGCATCAACAAATGTTTTATATTCTCTTTTTAAGAGCTCAGCTGCCTGTTCAGGACTATGAATTGCCATAATTGAAGAGTCAGTTGGGTTCTTAAGATTGTGTGCAAGATATGGATCTAAAATTTCGTATACTTTCATGTGCTCTCCATTTGATAGATTATTTATTCAAAATAGTTATTTTTCAAACTGATTCGTGTTAAAAGAAAATAAATTGTACATTTAACTTGAATCAGTGTATAATTACTTATCTTCAAATTATTCAGAAAGTTCAAAATGACTACAGTTGCAGAAATCACCAAAGAATCTCGTGACATCTATTCCAAAATGACCAAGTCTCAACTGTATAAAGAGTTGATGGATTACGGTGTTAACCCCACTGGTATGACTGAATCCGAAGCAATCACGACTTTGGTTGATTTGGATGTCAAAGCTTTCACCCACTAAATCATGATTCATAGTTACGGTCAAATTTCTGAAGAAGAAAGGATTGCCTTTGAAGCTATTGTCAACGAGACAACAGTAGCTTTCAAAGCAGAATTTCAAGCACTTCTGAAAAAGTATAAATGTGAAATGGGAGTAGCTACTTCTTCACGTGCATATGAAACGTGTGTTGATGGTGTGGAGTTCACCTTCGACGGAATTTATGAAGAGGGCAAAGTTATTCGACCGTACTTTGACATTAATGTTGGTACTTTTGCAAACGGTGATTGCGTTTAAACTTTTAGGATGAAATGATGAACGAACGTATCAAAGCCTTAATTAAGCAGTGTTCAGATTATGATCATCACTCTGGTAAAACAGATTTTGATAAGGAACGGTTCGCAGAACTGATCGTTCACGAGTGCATTCTACTGTCTCAGCAAAATGCAGATATGTTACAGCTTACTATGCCAGATGCTGCATATGGTATTCTTAGCAACAATCAAAGTCTCCGCGAACATTTTGGAGTGAAATGATGAAAATCACATATGAAACTACAACAACATTAAATCAAGAACAGTTGTTTTCTATTATGAAGGAATATCTTGAAAAGAAGACTGACAAACGATTAGCCAACTTTTCTTGGAAAGATACTGATGCTGGCATGACTTGTACATTAGAGTTTTGCTCTGAGACCAAGGAGTTGAATGATGAATGAGGATCTGATTGAGTCGCTTGCTAAACAAGCTGTTGCTTATGCTGATTCTATCCACACTGAAAAATATACAGTGTATATGGAAAACTACAACACTAAGTTCGCAGAACTTATAGCCAACGCCACATGCAACATCATTCTTCATTACACTGATGTGGATGAAGGTGTTGGTGTTGCGAAGAAACATTTTGGGATTGAATGATGAAAACATATGATGAAATTATCACCTTTATGGTGAATGATGCTGAAGGAGCAAAACAACTTCGTTATTCGGAGTGGGCTGCTATTTTGGTAATTTCAGAAATTTATGGTAAACCATATTCTCACATCAAAAATGATATTGATGAAATTCTAAAGAAGAATGAAGTAGACCGCAAGACAGGCAGAAAAGCACAGGTAAAGTTGGAAAATTATCAACGTCACCTTGCTAATTTATCAAAAGGCAATAGTATTTCAGGGTAAAAAACATGAATGAACTTTTTGTTGAACTAGCAAAACAGGTTTATGTTTCTGGTGAACCTCAAAAGAACAAAGGTGAACAAGAATATCTTTGGTACGATTTCCGTGAGGATAATCTGAAAAGGTTCACAGAACTTCTTATTAGGGAAGCAGCAAAAGCGCTGTGGACTGAAGAATGTCTTACTAGTGATCTTGCATTGGAAGAATTCAGTCGCAACGTACAGAAAATTAACAAACATTTTGGAATTATTTAAAAGGAAATATGATGAAAGAACTTAATCTCAATAAGAACAGTTTGCATTTTAAAATTGCAGCGATGGTTGGATATATTCCACGTACCAAACATGTTGACCGCAGTGGTGACGAGGATTATTGTGGTAACAATCCAGATATCTGTACTTACATCAATTTTGTTTTTCGTGGTATCATTGTTCTCTTGTTGTGTGGAATTGTGATAGCTTTCTTTGGTCATATTTTGGCTCATATGTTTTTAGGAATCATTTACAGTTTCATTATGGGTGAATGGTTTTTCACCGACATGGGTGAAGCAGCAATTATTATTTTTGGTAGTATTAGTGCTGGTGTTTGTATCTTTTTCGGAACCAAAAAATATACTGAGTGGAGTTATAACCGTAGGATTGAAAAACGTAAAGCAGATAAAGACGTAGAAGAAGTTAAGGATTCATTTATCAAACATGCTTATCTGAGTTGGAAAGGGAAATATTGTGTGAACATTAAATTCACAGAGTAAAATAGATGTGATCTGAAATGCATCATCAAATACTTTCTGAACGTATACTTGATAGTAGAGAAACACAGATGGTCTACAATGAAATCTGTGTTTTTAATTTACATCATTTTGCAGTGTATCATTCTCAAGAATTTTCCGAGTACTACTTTAATCACAAAGGTAAACAATATCGTTTAATTTATGACCACTCAGGTGACCGTTTTTGTGATATAATATATGAAGGTGAATATTACAAAAAACCCAATGTTCAATTAGAAAGTGAAAACTATGTCATGTAATGTATTGATTATCGGATATGTAATCTCCGTGATTACTTGTTTGAGTATGTTGTTAAGTCTCAAAAAATGTGCACGTGAAGATGTGAACTTAGAACAACTCATTTGGATTACCTTCATGTCAATTTGTCCAATTGTTAATTCGACGATTGTTGCATCTATTACTGTTGGATCATTGTTGTATGCTGTAGGATTTGTGATGGAAACGTGTTTCCAAAATACAAATCATTAAATTGTGGGACTCGTATTGTATTCAAATGGAGCGACAAAGAATGAAAAAGAAACCAATCCAATTTTCTGAAAAAGTCAATAGAATCAGATTTACATTGCCTGATGGAAATGTTATCATGAACAGAAATGTCGAGGATTGGGTTATTGAACAACATTCATTTGATCCAGAATTTATTCCATACACCCTTCGTATGGATGCTAATATAAAGGGGGTCAAATTGGTCAGTTTTACGGTTGATAGCAAGGCGTATCTTGTCGATGCCAAAGTTGAATGGCGTTAAGTTTTTAAAAGGATGTGAATTATGATTAAACGTTTTATTATTTCTGTTGCAATTATGTGTGCAACAGTTTCGTCAATGGCTACTACATTGGATGTTTCAAATTTGTCAAAAGAACAAATTGATCAAGTGACAGCTCAAGTTAAAGCTCTCAAAGATACCTCAGCACCAAATGTATCAGCACAAATCCGACAAGAAGCAACTGCTTGGGGTGAACTAGGTGGAAATATCGGTAAAGCGATGGTCGGTGCAGCAAAAGAAATTGGTGTTGCAGCAAATGAATTTTCTCAAACCGATTTGGGTAAAGTAGTCACCGTTATTGTTGTCTACAAATTGATCGGTTTGACGTTGACGAAACTTGTCATTGGTTGTTGCGTTATGTTGTTCGGCTGCCCATTCTCGATTTGGATACTACGCACGACTTTTGGTACACGTAAGACCTACGAATATAAACCATATCTTTTTGGTATGTGGAATCGAAAGATTGTAACTTCTTCAAATGAAGACAGTGACTTCACTGTATTTCGAGTGATTATTGGTTGTGTTGCAATGATTCTGACGTTCATTGTCGGTTTAAATGTCATTTTTTGATTAGGTGATTTAAATGTTGCTACTTTATATTCATTTAGTCACCGTCATAATTTCATTGATATATTACATTGCTTCTGAGTGGTATAATGGGAATGATATATCAATTGAAACATTGATTGAAATGACTATCATATCGTGTGTACCAGTTCTAAACATTGTGACAATATTCACCTTAGATGGTCGGATTAAACACTTTTTTACAAACTTATTAAATCCTAAAAAGATTATTATTAAGGGTCGTAAAAATGAAAATTCATGATATAATATCAACATAAAATGTTTTCTTTTTTAAAACGCAAACCTAAAGTCGATTATACACATTGGGATATCCATGCTTTGGCTAGGGTCTTAGATCCTAAAGCGTGGGAACAATTTGATTCTCTCCCAATCGATATTAGAACCGGAAAGAAACCATATTATAGCAGTTTTGCACCAGTTCAATGTTCTTTTGCTATGGCAATTAATGCATTGAAATCTGGTGTAAAGGCAACTAAGCATCATTTGTGGAACAATGAAGAACTAATTGCACACATCAACAACACCAAATGTAAAAACTGAAGGAACACATGATGAAAAAAGGCGAAATGCTTTCCCGGATGATTGTTATTGCAACAAATGCCCACGCTGGACAATTTGATAAAGCGGGCAAGCCATACATTCTACACCCACTACGGGTGATGTCATTCATCAAAGAAGATGATGAAGAACTCCAATGTATTGCTGTTGGTCATGATTTGTTTGAAGACACCAAAGTCACGAAACAAGACCTCCGTGATGAAGGTATCTCAGAACGTGTTATCAATGGTATTTGGTGCATGACAAAGCTTCCTGGAGAAACACTAGAAGAATACAAAGCTCGTGTGTTTTCGAATGAAGATTCAATGAAAGCCAAGAAGGCAGACCTACGTCACAACAGTGATATTCGTCGGCTAAAGGGTGTCACTGCAAAGGACTTTGAACGTACTGCAAAGTATATGCAGTTCTACGCAGAAATTGAAGAAAAACTGAAGGAAATGCAATGATACATTTCTTCAAAGATTTCACTTTCAAAAGCATCAAAGCAGAATTCACACGACTTTCTTTTAAAGGAAAGTGCATAGTTCCTATTCGTGTTGTGGTACTTTTTCCACTCGTGTTTATAATTTTCCTTTCAAATTTTATCAATGATTGTCTAAATGACATCTTCAACTTTGTTGATACTTTTCTTGACACGAATCAGTAAAATAATCAGAATTGTGATATAATAATATCATTCCAGAACTTAGAAAGTTATCAAATGAAAACCCCATATCTGATTCAACGTGCAAAAATTAATACCCCACTTGCACCTAAAGATACTCGGCTTTCTAAAGCTGTATCTTTTGACTATATGGGGTCTTCTGAATTTGAATTTGGTGCTTTACCTGCATCATTCCGTCAAATCGAGATAGTTGCTGATTCTTGGACATGTCGAATTGTTCCGGATATTACTGATGGTGAAATCCCGTTGCGTGTTTGGTCTTCTCTATCTGATAGCGATTTTGAGACGTACGTTGGTTACCTAAAATTGTTTAGAGCTGGGGGTCTTAAGATGCCCTACACGAAAGAAGGTGTACATTTTGAAATCGATCGTGCATATTCACGATATGACTACACAGATTTTTGGTGGGATATTGATAATCACGTGATGTTTGGCTTTAAGAAGGAATTTATGAAGCGAGTTGGTGATTATGTTGCTTCTAGCATTCAATACATGAATGAGAAAAAGAATGGATAAATGTCTAATAAATATGGTTCAACAGTCGGGTGGTTATCTCGAGTTGACACCAGGGCGAGTCGATAACGATTTGGCATTCAACGAACGTGTTGTTTTCCCAAATGCAAAATCGATGCACATGTTTATGGAATCGATCTCATCTGCTATCGCAGAAGTGTGCGATTATGAAGCAGATAAATATTTGACTCTTCGAAAAAATGAAATGGATTTCAGTGAGAAGAATATTTATGCTGAGGGAGAGGCTGCTTGCAAAACAATTAAGCGTAAAGTAAATTTGCTTTTTAAGGACTAATGATGGAAAAGAAACCAGAAGGTTATATCGTTTATTGGACATCAATGTTTGCTGGAACAAAGAAGGGTTGGACCACCCCTAAATTCAAAGCGAACATGAAGACCATTAAGACTGAGGAATCAGCAATCGCATTGTGTAATACTCTGCATGATGCTAAGGATAATGGGACACCCTATATGTCTCGATCAGTGTTTCATGTGGGTGGTTATTTTAAATTGGGAGAAAAACATGGCGTATGAAGATGTAATCAACATGCTTAAAGAAAAAGCAAGAACGGAATGTTTCTACGACGATGAAGATGAAGATGTCACTGTTGATGATTATGCTGGTGGCAATGTTGATGATGCATTTAGTACGGGTGAAAATGCTGGAGAAGTAACTTTGGCCCGCACTGTACTCACACATCTTGGAATTGATTGGAAGAACTAACATGACCATAGTGAAGCAAATCCCCATTGATAAAGATGGTAAGGTAGTTAAAACGTTTTATTACCCTAATGATTGGCAATATTCTTATGTTGATACTCAGAAAGCTGTTGGGTGGAAAGATAATGTTCCCGTTAATCTCATCTTGACATATAAACATATCACCTCTGGTGGCGGGTATGCTTTCAAGTTTGCATTTGCAGATAATAATGGCGAAACTTGGGAAGTGACTGGTAATGATTTTGAAGAGTTTGTGCCTCTTATGGTCAATGGAGTTATCTCTTCAACTTTCATTGTTACTAAAATTCGAGATTACTATCACTTGAAGCTTTTTGATCCAAAGAAGGACAAGAAAATGATTGATAATCCACATAAATTGAAATATCAGAATCAAATGGAAAAGATTAACTTTAAACATAATGAAAATAACTAACACTACCCGTCAATTCAGCAACGAAACATTCCGACTAGAACTCAAAGCAGAGCTTACTATCGGTCTTGAAGAAATTCAAGATAGTATGGTGATGCTATCTGCCGATGAATATGCATTGATTCTCGGTAAAGAATTACTAAAGCAATTAAATGAGGGATTCCCGATCTTTAAAAAGTCTCTATCAAGCTAAATAAAATTTCATATCAGGTTAAAAGCATGATATAATATAGACATGCTTAATCTAAAGGACGAACAAATGGTAAAAACAAAAACAGTAGAAGAAAAGTTCCGTAAGCTTAATGAAGTGGAACACGTTCTTCTACGTCCAGGTCGGTATATTGGAGCTATCACTCCTCATACCGAAGATACTTTCGTATTTGATATTGCTACAAAGGCAATGGTCAAACGTTCAGTCACCTACAACCCTGGTTTCTTGAAACTCTTCGATGAAGTCATCTCCAATTCTGTTGACTTCTCTAAAACTCCTGAAGGAAAACATGTTGACACTATCCGTGTTGATGTTGATCAAGCTAAGGGTGAAATTTCTATCTATGACAATGGTGGTATTCCAGTTCTGAAACACAAGGAATACGATCAATGGGTTCCAGAAATGATTTTCGAATTGCGGGCTGGTTCAAACTTTGATGACACTGATGAATCAATGTTGACTGGTCAAAACGGTGAAGGTGCTGCTCTCACCAACATTTTCTCTACCAAATTCTTGGTTGAAACCTGTGATGGTAAGAATAAATTCAAAATGGCTTTTGAAGACAATTCTCAAACCCGTCGTACAGCAAAAGTTGTACCGGCTGAAGGTGCTAAGGGTCATACTCGAATCACCTACAATCCAGACTTTGAAAAGTTAACCTGCACATTCACCGATGACAACATGTTGATGCTTTTGAAACGTGTTGTTGATGTTGCCGGGGTGAACAATCATCTGAAGGTATATTGGAATGGTGAACGCATCATGACTCGTACTTTCAAGGACTACGTAGAACTCTATACGGGTGCTGAAGGTGAATATGCTTATGACGAAACTGAAAACTGGAAAGTCGCAGTTTCAGCTTCAGAAGATGGATTCCAACAAATCTCTTTTGTGAACGGTACTAATACCAAAGAAGGTGGTACTCACATTCTCTATGCAGGTATGCAAATTTGGGAACGTATCCGTGAATACATCAAGAAGAAACACAAAATTGATGTGAAGCCTTCTGAATTGCGTCAGCATATGACTCTATTCATTGATTGTTCTATTGTGAATCCTCGTTACTCCAGTCAAACAAAAGAAAATTTGATGACTGAAGTTAAGGACTACAAGACTTCTTGGGATGTTCCAGATAAGATGATCAACAAAATCATCAAGTCATCCATCATTCAAGACATTATTGATTGGGCTGAAACTAAAGCAAAACAGGAAGAATTGAAAGAGCTTCGCAAACTCAACAAGGACACTAACAAAGCGGATCCTCGTCGAGTTGAAAAATTCTGTGATGCACATGAAAAACATCATCGTGAAAAGTGCATCTTGTTCTTGGCTGAAGGTGATTCTGCTGCTAAGTCTCTGTTTGCTGCTCGAGGAAAAACTCCATACATTGGTACTTATCCTCTGCGTGGTAAGCTGTTGAATATTCGTGAGAAGGAAATCAGTAGGGTTCTCGGTCTCGATAAGAAAAAGGATGGTAAGGTTGCTCCTAACGAAATTCAAAAAATCTTGACAATTATCGGTCTTCGTATCGGTGAACCAGTTAAGTCGTTGAAAGAATTACGTTTCGGTAAGGTCGCATTTGCTACTGATGCTGACGTTGATGGTTCCCACATTGCTGGTTTGTTAATGAATCTGTTTGAAGTCTTCTGGCCTGAACTGTTTGATCTCGGATTTATCCATATCTTGCGTACCCCAGTTGTCAAGGTTGTCTTGAAAAACAAAGAGGTAATGGAATTCTTTACTGAACGAGAATTCAAGGAATGGGTACACAAGACTGGTGAAAAGACAAAAGGTTGGTCACACCGTTATTACAAGGGGTTGGGAACAACTAAGACTGTTGACTTTGTCCCGTACATGGAAAATTTGAATGAGTACCTATTCCAAATTACCATGGACAGTGATGAAGACAAAGCATCAATCGATCTCGCCTTTAATGGTGAACGTGCAGATGATCGTAAGGTTTGGCTTGAAACCCAAGCTGGTAATTTTGAAGACCATATTGTTGGAGCAATTTAATGGATACACGTACGCCTTTCCCCATTAATTCTGATTACACGACCCAAGTTCGGATTATTGCTCTTCATTATGCTGTGAGAGTAACTGCTGATTTTGAACAGCCCCGAAATGGCAGTCATTATCGACCGGGTTCTACTTGTGAGAGTAAAGAAGTTATTTCTCTAGCAAAAGATTTTGAAAAATATATCAACGGTACTAAATAACAGGGTATAATAATACATGATCGCAAAAACACAACCCAAACAGTCTGATGTCGGTAATCTTCGTACTCGTCGAATGCCAGCCCGACATTTTTTCAATTCTGCTTTTAAAGAGTTCTCTCTTTATGACAATGTTCGTTCTATTCCTAAGTTGACTGATGGTCTAAAACCATCTCAACGAAAGGCTATTTACGGTACTTTTCTCCGAGGAGAAAATGCTGGTCTTCTGTCTGTTGAACGACTTTCTGCAGCTTGTGCAGCTTCAACCGATTATCACCATGGTATCGGTTCAATGCAATCAACCATTGTTGGTTTAGCAGTTGACTATCCTGGTGCAAACAACATGAATATCTTTTTGCCAGAAGGGCAATTTGGTTCTCGATTGACTTCAGAAGCTGCTGCACCACGTTACATTGAAACGAAATTCTCTCCAAATTTCCGTGCACTGTTTCCAAAAGCAGATGATGGTATTTTGGTTCACAATGAAACCGATGGAGAAAAAATTGAACCAAAAACGTATCTTCCTATTCTGCCAATCTCGTTGATCAATGGTGCAGAAGGTACCGGTACAGGACATGCATGTTTGATTAAGGCCTACAATCCAAAAGACGTTGCTGCTGCTTGTGTCAATGTACTTCTTGGTAAGAAGCTAAAACCTGGAACGTTGACTCCTTGGTATCGAGGATTCAGTGGAAAGATTGAACGTGTTCAAGAAACTGGTCAAGTTGTGATTACCGGTAAACTCGAAGTTGTCAACACCACAACTATCAAAATTACCGAACTACCAATTGGTATGTATCTTGACCAATATTTGGAACATTTGTCCAAGTTGGAAGAAGCAGAAGTCATCAAGGATTTTGAAAATAAATCTGTTGAAGAAGGTTTTGAATTTATCGTTACTGCACCACGTAGTACTACAGCTCTACCACTTGATGAGCTTTACAAAAAGTTCAAATTGATTTCGCGTGACACAGAAAACTTTACACTTTGGACTCCTGAGGGAACTCTGAAACGTTATGAGTCAGCAGAAGCAATCATTGAAACTTTTGTTGAATGGCGGGCAGGTCTCTATGAAGTTCGGCGATTGAAGCTTATCGATGAAAGTGAAGAATCAATCCGTTGGTTGTCTGAAAAACTCCGATTCATCATGTTCTATCTTGCAAACAGTGATCAGTTCAAGAACAAAAAGAAAGATGATTTGATTGCACTCTTGTTGAAAAACGAGTTTGTGGATTATGATCGTTTGCTTCAAATGCAAATTTGGACATTGACCCGAGATAAGATTGAGGATCTGAAGAACCAAATCACGGAAGAAAAGAAGAATCTGTCTACTCTCAAGGCTGATACTGCAGCTGCAATGTATACGCGGGAATTGAAAGAATTCAAAGGTTGACCGAGTTCGGAATTTTTAAAAAGGATTAAATAAATGAAAAGCTTTTTTACTCTAGTATGTAGTTATTTACTGACACCATTTCTATTAGCCATGTATTGGTACACGAATCATTTCGGTTTCATTTTCGTGTATGACATGTTGCTTTTTGTTCTCTCCGTTTTGATGTTCTTTATAAGCGGTATTCTGTTTTTGGTGAGAGATCAAATATCGGCATTGAATAACAGCTCACAGTTGGCTTTAGACCAACTGAAAAAGATTAATGAACAGCCTTGGTGGAAAACATATATCACTTACGTTTACTGGATTGTTCCTTTTATGTATTTGGTTTATCTTGAATTTTATGGAAGTACTGTTCTTCTCTTGATGTATGTCTGTGGTGCACTCATTTTAAAAGCTGTTATCAAAATGGTTGTTGTCAAAATTACTGAAAATGAATCAAGTAAGAGCTAGGAAAGTCCTGGGAGTGAAAGCCGGTGATCCATATGAGATTATTAAATCAAGATATCGATCACTTGCTATGCAACATCATCCAGATCGAAAAGGTGGGGATGGTGAGAAATTCAAAGAGGTAAATAAGGCGTATGAGATTTTAGCTACCTCTTTGGATGATCCTAATATCAGACCTAATAATCTGATTGTAAAGGTTTCACTTAATGAAGCATTTACCGGCGGTTCAACTAGTGTAGTTCTTGATGGTGTGGTACGCACTGTTGATTATCCAATCCTTGAAAAACCATATACAGTTTTAGAGTATACATTCAATGAGGTAAAATACACTCTAGCATTTATTGTTGAAGCTAGTTCTATTACATGGGATTCAGGTGAATTCCGAGAACGAACTAAAGGTGACATATCAACAACAGTAGATGTATCACCATTCACATTGATAATGGGTGGGTGGT
>Ga0302173_10000663_pt1 | contig 18217 bp, 11 predicted proteins | sample I_Fen_N3_1_FD_198785 | JGI IMG/M metagenome (GOLD analysis project Ga0302173, IMG submission 198785) | Peat permafrost microbial communities from Stordalen Mire near Abisko, Sweden - I_Fen_N3_1 | ecosystem: Environmental > Terrestrial > Soil > Wetlands > Permafrost | place: Sweden: Abisko... | reverse complement strand
CACCCATTGCAAATATTAAAGGTAAATTTCCAAATACTACACTTCCTGCAGCATTCATTACGGAAAGAATTGAATAAGCAAATGTACCAGGTCCCATTAAATTAGTAAGTCCATAAGTTTCAAGCATAGTTGCATTAGTAAATGAACCACCTATTCCTAAAAATAATCCCGCTACTGGTAAGATAGCAATTGGAAGCATAAACGATCTTCCTACACGTTGTAAAACACCAAAAATTTTGTCTTTCATTCTAACTTCTCCTTTTCTATTTAATATAATTATTTTGACCTTTGAGATGTTTTATATACTTCTTCGCGAAAAAAAGCACTAACTAACATAAACATACTCAAATATTTATGTATAGTTAATGCCTGCTTACCAGTAACATACTATATCAATGAAATTATTTTATCACGTTTACATTCATTCGTCAAATCTTTTACACAAATTAATATACAAAAATTCAATATGTAGTATATACCTTAAAATGCATTGTTATCTCTTAATAGTTTTCATACATAAAAACCCGCAACTTAATTGTCGTGGGTTTTATATTAGAGGCGAAAAATGACCTTTCAAAATCTCCATTTTCCATCTACTTTTTTCCATGCATTAAGACTACTTCCTTCAGTTTTAATTGCAAAACTTTGATCATTTGAAGTATTAATTGAATTTGTTAATTTCCCTCTATATACATTTGATGTATAAGTTATATCATCATCATCATGCTCTACATATATTGTTATAGTGTTATTTCCTTTATCTAAGTTAATTGTCTTTTCAAAGTTGTCATCTTTATATACAGAATTTCTGTTGATTTCAATATAATCTTCATCATCATCTAGATTGACTCTAACAGTTAATTTATCAACATCTTCATCAACATTTACATTGTAAGAAGTTTGCTCCTTTGAAAAATCAATATTTCCATCACTTAAAGTAATTCCATCTAAGTAAGCATATTCTCTGTCTTGTTCTTTTTCTGACATAGCTAATGCTTTTCTTACATGAATTACATAAGTTCTCTCACAATTACTTATATCACCATAATAACTATCAAGCAATTTAATATTATGAATTTTATGCAAGCCATGGTTTTTGAAGCTTCTCTTTTAAATTATTGTAAGTAATAATTTCATTCCTTAAGTCAATATCATCCTGCATACTATTTACAACATAACCATTATAAATTGTCTCAGTTATCATTCCTAAATCATATTGAAGCTTATAATTACTAAGTTTCTCATTAACTATTTCTATATTTTTCTTATACGCATTAATCTTATCCTCTGAAGCACGGAGATTTGTATAACATGTTTTTAATTGATCTTTAAAATCTTTCTTATTTTTATTTAAACTAGTTTGATCTTTATTAACAGTCAGCTGATTACCTAAATATGCCAAACGTGCAGAAACAGCATTTGTATATGCATTTATATCTTGTTGATATTTATTATATTTATTCATATACGTTTCTACAGTATCTCCCTCAAGGAATTTAGGTTTTTCAGCAGTATCCGATATATTTTTTGCAACGTCTACAGCAGCTGCAGTTGTTTTATTATCATTATAATAATCTTTATTTAATTTAAGTAATTGTTCACTATATTTTAAATAAGAATCTATAGTATTATCTAAATATTCATCCATAGAACCGTCTATTTTTAATGGTTCAAAATTAACATCTTGTTCTAAACTATATTGTTCCAGATCTTTACCAGTTAATGCTTTAAAACTGTATTGCAAATCCTTCAGTGCATTTTGACTTAATACTTGTGAATTTTGTAGTTTTTCAATATCAAGTGAAGTTGACTTTACATCAATTGATGTTTTAATTCCTAAACTTTGCTTTAATTTAACATCCTCAAGCTGTGTATTTTTAACTTCTAAGTCTTTAGCTACATTATTTATTTTCATTTGATTTGTAACAATATCATTATACTTCTTGGTAACATTTTGCGTTAATAGATCTTGATCAAAATCTCTTTGTTGTTCTGCTTTCTTTAAATTAATATCATAAGTATCATTGTGATAATTCTCAACATCATTATTAACATTATTGAAGTCATCTTGATCCTTCTTAATATCATTAGTTTTATCTACATAGCTTATGTTTATTTCATCAAGTGCTAGCGTCTCACTAGTACTAATTGCTGATTTTATGGCCTCATCTAAAGTAAGAACAGCTTTTTGATTTGTTTGTACGTTAGCAGTAGAAACATTTTGTATAGTATCTGCTGCAAATACTGGCATAATACTTCCGCTCATTATGCTAATGCCAATTGCAAATGCAACTATCTTATTTATTTTCTTTTTCATTTACTTTCTCCTCTTCATTAAATTTTATCTTAATTTATTCTCATTTCAAGTTATTTACAGTTGAACTCATACCTTTTTCAGTTACGTTAACTTTTATATATATTTAAAGGGACTACCTAAAATTAAATTTAGTATAGTCTCTTTAAATATTAATAATCTCTATAAGCTTGTATTTATTTCTTCATCAATCTTTGATAGCTTTTTATGAGTAATCTTTCTAAACTTTCTTTTCAAATCCTCAAGTATTGTATATACAATTGGTACTACAAATAAAGTTAAAATTGAAGATGTAATTAATCCACCAATTATTGCCTGTGCCATCGGTGCACGGGATTCTGAACCTGCTCCTGTCGCTACCGCCGCTGGAATCATACCAAATATCATAGCCAAAGTAGTCATTACTATTGGACGCAATCTTACGAGTCCTGCTTCTCTTAAAGCTTCCTTTACAGGAATACCTTCTTTCATTTTTTCCTTTGCAGAGTCAATAAGCAATATTCCATTTTTAGCAACCAATCCCATAAGCATTATAATACCTATCATACATATCATACTTATAGCGCTTCCAAAAACAAATAATCCAAGTACAGCCCCAATAATTGCAAGTGGCAGTGCAAACATTATAGAAATTGGATCAATAAAACTTTCAAATTGTGCTGCCATAACTAAATACAAGAACAATATTGACATAAATATAGCTTGTACTAAACTCGCCATACCTTTCGCCATACTTCCACTAGTTCCTCCAACAGATAATGAAACTCCACCTGGCAGTTCACTTTGAATCTTTGCCTTATAATTATTTTCAAAAGTACCTGAAGATACCCCTGTAACATTAGCAGAAACCTCAACTTGTGGCTGCTTATTATATCTGTGCAGCGATGAAGAAGTTGTCTCAACAACTTTTTTAGTTACTTGACTTAAAGGAACTTGTTGATTTTTTGTACCTAAAACATAAATATTATCAAGATCATTAAGGTTTTTACGTTCATTATTATCTATAGATATTTTTACATCATATCTATCTTTTCCACCATCATACTTACTTACAGATGAACCATTAAATAATGTTGATAACATGCTTGCAACATCTGAACTACTAACACCTAAATCTGCTGCTTTATCACGATCCACCTCAATCCTTACTTGTGGTGCACCAGATTTACTGTTTGTATCAACATCTCTTGCGTTAGGATCTTTAGACATCTCCCCTGCTACCTCATTTGCGAAGGTTTGAAGTTTTGCTCTATCATCTCCAACAAGATTGTAAGCTACGTCTTTTGAAGCTCCACCTCTAGATGCAGTACCTACTGTAACTTGAACTCCTGAAATGCCTTTCAAATCGCATCTAAGCCTTTCTGCTATTGCTTTTGATTTTTCCTTACGCTCACTTTTATCCACCAACTGAATTTTAATTGATGTACTAGCCTTTTTGACTGTTGAATACATAAACTTTACTTCTGGATATTTACTAATAACAGCTTCAAGCTGCTTAGTTTTTTGTGATGCAGTATCTAGTGTTATCCCTGAATCAAATGTAGCACCAACATTAACCTGACCGTTATCCGTTGCAACCTGTGCTTCAAATCCTAGTGATGCACCGAGTCCAATACTTCCTACAAACATAGCTGCACAAATACCTAAAACTATTAATCTTTTATTAAGACTTAAAACTAATAAATTTGAATATTTCTCAGCAAAAATATCAAAATTCTTATTAAACCACTTAAAAAACTTACCAATAAATGTTTTACTTTCTTTTTTTCCTGACTTAAGCATTTTAGCTGACATCATAGGCACAAGGGTAAATGATACCATCAATGATACTAACATACTAAATACAACTGTAAGTGCAAATTCAATTGTGTATTTTCCGATCATTCCTTCTACCATTGCTATAGGGAAAAATACTGATATAACAGCCGAAGTTGTTGCTATTACTGCAAATCCAATTTCTGATGTAGCTTCCTGTGCTGCTTTTATTGGAGATTTACCCATATGCATATGCCTTACAATATTTTCTATAACAACTATAGCGTCATCTACTAAAAGCCCTACGGACAATGATAATGCCATTAAAGACATTGAGTTTAACGAAAAGTTCATCTGTTTCATACATATAAAAGTACTTATAATTGAAATTGGAAGAGATATTCCACTTATAAGTGTACTTTCCCAGTCATTTAAGAACAAAAATACTATAATAACTGCTAATATACACCCTTCAATAATAGTTTTCATAACATCATTAACACTATCTTCTATTGATACTGAATTATCACTAACAATATCAACCTGTACACCTTCTGGCAGGGAAGATTTAATTTCATTTACTATTGTTTTAACATTTTTTGCTACTTCAACAGTATTTGCACCAGATTGCTTAACTATGTCAATACCAATTGCTTGATTTCCTTGATAGTATGCAATACTGCTTTTCTCCTCAAATCCATTTTCAATTTTTGCAATATCTTTTACTCTAATTTCTGCATTATTCTTTTTAGCTACTAAGATATTTTTAAAGTCTTCTACTTTTTTTATCTTACTATTTGTTGTAATAGCAATTTCATTATTTTCATCAACAACCTTTCCAGTTGATTGATCAATATTATCTTTTCTTATGCTGTTTGCAACATCACTTGGTGTTAAACCATAAGCTAATAACTTATTGTTATCAAGTTTTATATGAATTTCTCGTGTATCCTGACCAGATACATCTACTGAACCAACCCCAGATACTGTATATAATTTTTTATTTAAAGTATTATCTATAAAATCTGTCATTTTTTGAGTATCATCTGAACCATAAACAGCAATAGATAAAATTGATGAAGCCGACATATCAAACTTAGATATAACTGGATCATTAACATCAGCTGGCAATTCTCCTCTAACATTCGAAATTTTATCTCTAACTTCTTGTGCCGCAATATCACCATTTTTACTTAAATCAAAAGCTATAGTAGTTTGTGAGTAGCCTTCATTTACAGTAGAAGTTATAGTATCAATTCCAGAAATTTTACCTACTGCATCTTCTATTTTTTTCGTTACTTTTGATTCAATTTGTTCAGCTGTTGCACCTTGCTCTGTAACCACAACTGAAACATAAGGCATATCAACATTTGGCATCTCATTAAGTACTAGTTTTTGATAGCTAGTATAACCTAAAATAGTAAGGGCAATCATTATTACTGTTATAAATACAGGTTTTTTAATACTAATATTTGCTATATTCATTTGTCATCCCTCCTATTTAGAAACAGTTTCTACTGCATCTCCATCTTGTAATGTACTTGTATTTGTTAATATTACTGCATCTCCATCTTTGATATCAGATGTTATTTCTACATTATTTGCATCAGTTTCTCCGATTGTAACTTTTTGTTTTTTAGCTGTTCCATTATCATTTATGAATACAGAATAGTCACCTTCGCCTCCAACTAAAGCATTTATTGGTATAGCAATTACTTGAGTTTTTTCCGAACTTATAAGCTCTGCTTTTGCATAAACACCTGGATATAATGTTTTATCACTATTATCTATTTTTATTTTACAATTAAATACTCTTGCAGATGTATCCGCTGATAAATCTATATTTTGTAAGACCCCACTATATGTTTTATCACTTCCATCAACTGTAATTGTAGCTGGTTGTCCTATTTTTGTGTTGTTTATTTTATTTTGTGGTATTTGCATTGTTGCATATACAGACGATATATCATTAACCTTTGCAAGTGCTGTACCTGTAGATGCCATTTGTCCTATATTTACAGCTTTATCACTTATCACACCACTTATAGGTGCTTTAATAATTAAATTATTTAATGAGTCTTGTAAGTTTGCTATACTTACATTCTGCGATGATATGTTTGCTTGAGCAGTTTTAATACTTGCATTTCCTGAATTATAATCAGCTTGAGCTGTATTTAAAGTTTTATCTGCTGCTTCAAAATCTGTTTGTGATATAGCCTTTTTTTCAAAGAGAGTTTTTTGTCTATCGTAATTTCGCTTAGCATCATCCAAATTAATTTTTAATTTTTCCATAGATACTTGGGATGAATTTAATTGAGCTTGATATGTTTGTAATTGAGCTTGCGAAGTTTTTATATTGTTTCTTATGTCTTGATCATCTAATGTAACTAATGTGTCTCCTACATTTACATATTGTCCATTTTCAAATGATACTGAAACAACCTTTGATGATATTTTACTGTTTACAATTCCTTGTTGCAAAGCTTCCAAAGTAGCTTTATATGTATCACTCAAATTTTTTTCTACCATTTTTGTATTTTGCACCTCTACTGCTTTTTTACTTACAGTAACTGCAACATTTGCAGTTTTCGTATTTGATGATAACTTATTTTTAACTACTATAGCACCTATTACTGCTATAACAACAACAGCGAATATAACTATTTTTTTTACTTTTTTCATATTTACCCCCTAGTTTTTTATGTATTTTTGTTATCTTTAATTTTATAATTACACTTAACTTCTAATTACGGATGTTTATTTTCTAGTACATTTTGGTAATTTATCCATAGTTAAATTTTATATTTAAATCACATTTAGTCATAGTTACTTTAGTTATCAAACATCATATGACTTTAGTCACATTCTTATATATAAGAACAATGCTATAATATAAATAAAAATATCATAATGAAATGAGTGATGTTAATCAAATGCAAAAACATAAAAAATACGGGTCAGCTTTAAAGCTTATAATGTTAATAATAATAGTTGTAAGGATTTATTTTGAATATAATAATCACCCATTAATAATGCTTTCACTGTTTAGTCTTATTGTCACAATGATTATTAATGGGTATATAAGAAATGTAAAATTTAAAAATCAAACTAAATATATTTGTATATCCATATTATTTAATATTTGTGCGGCATCAATACTGCAATACCTTGTAGCTGGTGTAAGTACTATCATTTATATGTACTGTGTCATATTTGATATTATGGAGTTAGAAAAAAAATCCTTAAAGATTTTACTATCACTACATGCTTTACTATATTTTTTAGCTACTATTTTAAATTCTATAGTTTCAGGTGATGGAAAACTATTCTTTGACTTAGGCATTCAGTTATTAGCTTATTCAGCTACAACAGGTATGATGTATAACCTGAAAACACTATCTTTAGAAAAAGAAGAAATAAAAAATCTAAATGAAAAATTGAAGTTAGCAAACATAAAACTGCAAGAATATGCACTAGAAGTTGAAGAAGTTACTATTTCTAAAGAGAGAACAAGAGTTGCACAGGAACTCCATGATTCATTAGGCCATTCCCTAATGGCTCTTGCTATGCATTTAGAATTTGCTAAAAAGATATGTACTACTAAACCTCAAAAGGTAGAAGAAGTATTAGAACAATCTGAAAAAATAGCAAAATCAAGTATTAATGACCTTAGAAAAGCAGTTACTCTTCTTAATTCAGAACTTGAAATAAAAGATTTTAATACTTCAATAGAAAAACTTATAAATAATTTCTATCTGGTTAGCAACCTAAAAATTATCTATACTAAGAATAAAAGCATTGACGACCTAAGTCCAATTATTAAAACTTCTATATATAAAACTATCCAAGAGTCTATAACTAATAGTTTAAAACATGGCAATGCAACAGAAATTAATATAAAAATTAAAATAACTAACGAAAATTTAGAGCTTGTTATTACTGATAATGGTATAGGCTGTAACAATATTATTAAATCAAATGGATTAAATGGAATTGAAAATAGAATAAAATTATTAAATGGTTCAACATACTACTTTAGTCATAACGACTTAGGATTTGGTATAAGGGTGTTTATTACAATATAAATCTAATTACCTTCTTGTAATTAATTATTAGCATCTTTATATTATGTATTTATTAAAATATAAATGAAATGAGGTAAATATAAACTATGATAAATGTTATATTAGTTGATGATCAGGAAATTGTACGAGAAGGAATAAAAATGATTTTAAGCTTAGATGATGAAATAAACATTATAAAAGAAGCTGAAAATGGAAGACAGTTACTAGATATTCTAAGCACTGGACATCTTCCTGATGTAATTCTTATGGATGTTAGAATGCCTATAATGAATGGAGTTGAAGCTGCTAAGATTGTCAAGGAAAAATATAAAGACATGAAGGTGATAATATTAACTACCTTTAATGAAGATGAGTATATATTTGAAGGAATTAAAAATGGTGTTGATGGATATATCTTAAAAGATGCAGGTTCTGACTATATAATCAAAGCTATAAAAACAGCTTATAATGGAAATATGCTTCTTGATCCTGAAGTAACAGCTAAAATAGTAAGAGCCTATAATTCAATTTCTACTGATAGGCAAAACCCTAATCAAATTATTGATTATAAAAAGAAATTAGAAATGCTAACACAAAGAGAGCTTGAAGTTGCAAAGCTCGTTGCTCAAGGTAAAAGTAATAAAGATATCTGTCATATCCTATTTCTAACAGAAGGTACCGTAAAAAACTATTTAACAAAAATATTTGAGAAATTAGAGCTAACTAGTAGAACAGAATTAGCATTATTTATTAATCAGGCTGATTTATCGAAATAACAAAGTATTTGAATTTAATTTACCGAAATTAGTCTAAATAAGATATTAGACCATGAAGAGAATAATAGACCTGCCTGTCCATTGCTTTCTTTCATGGTCTTAGTTTAATTAATTCATTATTTGTAATATCTAAAATTGCTTTCAAACAATTCTTTTATATCAATGTTTTAATTAATACCCCATCATATAAGCCTTTATATTTTAAGTATTGCTATGAATTTGAAAATGCAATCCAAGGTTTTTGAAGCTTTTCTTTTGTGATGTTATAGCTAATAATTTCAGCTCTTAAGTCAATATCTGCTTGCTCACTCTTTACAACTTCATCGTTATATGCTGATTCAGTAATAATTCCCAAATCACATTTAAGCTTTAGGTTACTGAGGTTTTCATTAGTTATTTCTATATTTTTCTTGTCATAATTAATATTAGCCTCTGAGGCAAGAAGATTTGTATATAATGTTTTTAATTGATCTTTAAAATCTTTCTTATTTTTATTTATAGTAGTTTCTTGTTGATAATTACTTAGTTTAGTACTTAAATATGTTAATCTTGATGCCAAAATTTGCGCGTATCTACTACTAGTATCAGTAATATTTTTCTGATAGGTCTCATTTAATTTGTCATATGCTGCCTTTTTAGTAACATAATCTGGGTCAGTCGCTGCAGGTGGTTCAGGGGCTTTTGCATCTTTTGCGTCTTTTGCATCTTTCTCTGCATTACTCATATCATCTATAGTTATTTTACTATCTTTCTCATAGTCTCTATCATAATAATCTTTATTAAGATTAACTAATTGTTCAGTATACATTAAATAAGAATCTATAGCATTATCTAAATATTCATCTATAGAGCCATCTATTTTTAATGGTTCAAAATTAACATCTTGTTCTAAACTATATTGCGGCAAATCTTTACCAGTTAATGATTTAAAACTATATTGCAAATCCTTTAATGCATCTTCACTTGATTTTTGTGAATTTTCGAGTTTTTCCTTTTCCAGTAATGTTGACTTTACATCAATCAACCTTTTCATTCCTAAACTTTCCCTTAATTTATCATCCTCAAGGTATTTATTTTTAGCTTCTAATTCTTTAGCTGCCTTATTTATTTTCATTTGATTTGTAACAATAACATTATATTTGTCAGTAACTGTTTTTATTAGTCTGTCTTCATCAAAGTCTCTTGTTTGTTTTGCTTTTTTTAAATTAATATCAGCAGTATCTTTGTGAAAGTCCTCTACATCATCACTAACCTTATTAAAGTCATCTTGATCCTCCTTAATATCATTAGTTTTATCTATGTAACTTATGTTCATTTCATCATATGCTAATGTATCGCTAATGCTAATTGCTGATTTTATTACCTCATCTAAAGTAAGAATTGGCTTTTGACTTACTTGATTTTGTATATTTATATTTTGTGTAGTATCTGCTGCAAATACTGGCATAATACTTCCGCTCATTATACTAATGCCAATTGCAAATGCAACTATCTTATTTATATTTTTTCTCATTTATATTCTCCTCTTCATTAAATTTCACCTAGCATATTCATCTTTATTAATATAAAGTTGTAATTTAAATTCTACATTTATTAATATTTATTGTTAATTTAAATATATATTTAAAGGGACCATCTAAAATTAAATTCTAGTATAGTCTCTTTAAATTTTTATAAGGCACATGAAAGAAAATAACAAGTCCAAAATGCCATGCATATTTTTCATTAGGCAAGGAGGCAGAGTGTCCTCATAGCGAGCCTATTAGGGCAATCTTCCGACGCAGGATAATGGAAAATAGGCTCGCAGATGGACTTGTTATTTTTTTGATTGTGCCTAATATATATGTTGCAAAAATAACTCTCCATTATTAATTTAAGAAATTCTGTAAGAATTTCAACTATGATTGAGCATTGTGCATTGTGAATTGCAACCTATATATCTATAAGTTTAAATCTGATTCAACATTAGTCTTTGATGATTTTTTGTGACTAATTTTCATAAATTTCCTTTTCAAATCATCAAGTATTGTATATGCAATTGGTACTACGACTAATGTTAATATTGTAGCTGTAATTAGTCCCCCAATTATCGCTTGTGACATTGGAGCACTCATTTCCGAACCTGAACTTGTAGAAACCGCTGAAGGTAGCATACCAAATATCATAGCCAAGGTAGTCATAATGATTGGACGTAATCTTACTAGTCCTGCTTCTTTTAAAGCTTCATTTATAGGCATACCTTCTTTAATTCTTTCCTTTGCAGCATCAATAAGCAATATTCCATTCTTCGAAACTAATCCCATAAGCATTACTATACCTATTAATGCTGTCATAGTTAGTTCACTTCTGAAAACAAATAGCCCTAGCATAGCTCCTATAATTGCAAGTGGTAGAGCAAACATTATAGCTGCTGGATCAATAAAACTTTCAAATTGTGCTGCCATAACTAAATACAAGAAAAGAATTGATAACACTATTGCTTGAAGTAAACTTATCATACTCTTTTGCATCATCTGATTCGTTCCTCCAAGGGATAATGTAACTCCATCTGGCAATTCACTTTTAATCTTTTGCAAATATTGATTTTGGAAAGTACCTGAAGATACCCCCGTTACATTACAAGAAACTTCAATTTGTGCTTGTTTATTATATCTGTGTAATTCTGATGAAGTTGTTCCAATAACTTTCTTAGTTACTTGCGTTAATGGAATCTGTTTACTATTTGAACCTGAAACATAAATTCCATCAAGCGCATTAAGATTTTTACGTTGACCATCTTCGAGAGATACTTTAACATCATATCTATCTTTTCCGCCATCATATTTTGTTACAGTTGAACCATTAAATAATGTGGCTAAAGTACTGGCAACATCTGAACTGCTAACGCCTAGATCTGCTGCTTTATCTCGATCTACATCTATCTTTGCTACAGGTGTACCCGATTTATTATTGCTGCTTACATCTTTTGCATTAGGATCTTTAGCCATTTGCTCTTTTATTTTTTCTGCAAATGCTTGAAGCTTTTCTCTATCATCACTAACAAGATTGTAAGTGATATCTTTTGAGCCTCCGCCTCCTCCCATTGATGAAGCTGATACTGTAACTTGAGTTCCTGGGATTCCATTCAAATCTGTTCTAAGTCTATCAGCTATCTCTCTTGAAGTATTCTTACGCTGATTTTTATCCACTAACTCAATTTTAATTGATGCTTTGCTTTTAGTCACTGTAGAGTACATATATTTCACTTCAGGATACTTACTTTTAATTATTTCCTCAAATTGTTTATTTTTTTTAGTTGCTGTATCTAAAGTTATTCCTGAATCAAGATTAGCACTAACTGTTACTTGACCATTATCCGTTGCAGGCATCATCGCAAAACCTAAAGTACTAGCTAGTCCAATACTACCTACAAACATAACTGCACAAATAACTAAAATTAATACTCTATGGTGAAGAGTTTTAACTAAAAAATGTGAATATTTTTCAGATAAAATATCAAATTTCACATTAAACCATTTGAAAAACTTACCAATAAATGTTTTACTTTCTTTTCTCTCTGCCTTAAGCATTTTTGATGACATCATAGGAACAAGAGTAAAAGATACAAACAATGAAACTGCCATACTAAAAACAATGGTCATAGCAAACTCAATGAAGTATTTTCCAAGCATTCCTTCTATCATTGCTATGGGTAAGAATACTGCAATAACTGCTGAAGTTGTTGCTATTACTGCAAATCCAATTTCAGAAGTAGCATCTCTTGCTGCTTCTAGTGGACCTTTTCCCATATGCAAATGCCTTACAATATTTTCAATAACAACTATAGCGTCATCAATTAGAAGACCTACAGCCAGTGATAATCCCATTAAAGACATTGTATTTAATGAAAAGTTCATCATTCTCATACAAATGAAAGTAGTTATAATTGAAATTGGAAGCGACAACGCACTTATTAGAGTAATTTCCCATTCATTTAAAAACAAGAATACAATAATAACTGCTAATACACATCCCTCCAAAATAGTTTCTTTAACTCCATCTACTGTTCTTTGAATTGATGCTGAGTTATCACTAACAATCTCAACATGCACACCTTCTGGCAGGGAACCTTTAATTTGATTTAATATTGTTTTAATATTTTCTGCCACTTCAACGGTATTAGCACCTGATTGCTTAACTATATCTATACCAATTGATTTGTTACCTTGATAAAACGCAAAACTTGTTTTTTCTTCAAATGCATCTTCAACTTTTGCAACATCTTTTAACCTGATTTCTGTACCATTTTTCTTAGTTACTAAAATATTCTTAAAATCTTCTACTTTTTGTATCTTACTATTTGTTGTAATAGTAATTTCGTTATTTCCATCAGTAACTTTTCCACTTGACTGGTCAATATTATCAGTTTTAATACTGCTTACTACTTGATTTGCTGTAAGACCATAAGAAATTAACTTATTATTATCTAACTTTATATGAATTTCTCTTGTATCCTCACCTGATACATCTATAGATCCAATACCAGAAACTGTATATAACTTTGGTTTTATGTTATTATCTACAAAATCTGATAGTTCTTGATTATTATCTAGTCCATAAACAGCAATAGATAAAATGGACTTTGCTGACATATCAAATTTAGAAATAATCGGATCATTAGCATCAGTTGGCAACTCTCCTCTAACACTTGAAACCTTATCTCTAACTTCTTGCGCTGCTACCTCAGAATCTTTACTTAATTCAAATCCTACAGTAGTTTGTGAAACACCATTTGTTACAGTTGAAGTTATAGTCTCAACTCCCGAAATCTTTTGAACTGCATCTTCCACTTTTTTTGTTACTTTTGTTTCAAGTTCTTGTGGTGTTGCTCCTGGTTCTGTAACCACAATAGAAACATAAGGCATATCTGCATTTGGCATATCATTAAGTACTAATTTCTCGTAATTTACATAACCTATAATAGTGAGGGCAATCATTATAACTGTGATAAATACTGGTCTTTTTATACTAATATTTGCTATATTCATTTATATCCCCCCTACTTTGAAGCTGTGTCTTCTGAACCGCCATCTTGTTTAGAAGTTACTTCTATTTCATTACCATCTTGTAGTGAACCTGTATTAGAACATATTACAATATCTCCATCTTTCACACCCGATACTATTTCTACGTTATTTTCATCAGTTTCCCCAATTGTAATTTTTTGCTTTTTTGCTTTTCCATTATCATTTATAAAAACAGAGTAATTACCTTCACTTCCAACTAAAGCATTAATTGGAATAGTTATAATTTCAGTATTTTGCTCACTAGTAAGTTGTACCTTTCCAAAAATACCAGGTAATAGTGATTTATCACCATTATCTATTTTTACCTTGCAATTAAAAACTCTAGAGGAAGTATCAGCTGATAAATCCATATTTTGTATAACACCATCATATTTTTTGTCCACTCCATCAACTGTAACTGTAGCCGCTTGTCCTATTTTTATACCACTTATTTTTTCTTGTGGTACTTGTATTGTTGCATATACAGAAGATATATCATTAACCTTTGCAAGTGCTGTACCTTGAGATGCCATTTGTCCTATATTTACAGCTTTATCACTTATTACACCACTTATAGGTGCTTTAATAATTGTATTATCCAAATTATCTTGATAATTTGATATAGTTACATTTTGTGCCCCAATATTTGATTGAGCTGTTTGAATACTTGCATTTCCTGAATTATAATCAGCTTGAGCTGTGTTAAAAGTTTTCTCTGCCGCTTCAAAATCTGTTTGTGAAATAGCCTTTTTATCAAACAAAACTTTTTGCCTATCATAATTACGTTTAGCATCATCTAGATTAATTTTTAATTTTTCCATGGCCACTTGTGATGAATTCAATTGATTTTGATATGTTTGCAATTGAGCTTGTGCAGTCTTTATATTATTTCTTATGTCTTGATCATCTAATGCAACTAATGTATCTCCTAAATTTACATATTGTCCATTTTCAACTACCACAGAAACAACCTTTGCTGACACCTTACCGCTTACAATACCTTGTTGATATGCTTCTAAAGTAGCTTTATATGTATCTCCCGATTTTTTTTCTATTAATTTTGCAGTTTTTGCTTCAACTGAAGTTTTACTTACTGCTACTGCGGTAGTCGGTACATTTTTCCCTCCTGAGAAAAACTTATTTTTAACTACTACAATCCCACCTATTACAACAATAGCAATAACAGCATACAAAACTATTCTTTTTACATTTTTCATTTTTACCCTCCTATTTTGTAACACCAAATATTTATTTTATTTATCCGATAATTATAAATATGGAATTTTTTTCACAATTCCATTTCCAAATTATAGCACATGTTGGATACTCTTTCACCTTTAACTCATATTTACCATTTATTAATGCACTTATGGAGTGTAACATGTAATTATTAACTCAACTTAAACTTCTTTAGTTTTTTTAATTTTAGTAATTTAACCTTTTCTCAAAAAGCATTTATTCATTTATAATAGTAAGAGTTTATATTCAATTCATATTTATTAGTTATAATTATAAACACTTTAATTTATAATACTAAAAAACAATAAAAACATTTTATAATTAATACACTTAAGGAGGTTTTTCAAATGTTTCATATTTTAATTGTCGAAGATGATAAAGAACTTCGTGAACTATTCAGTACTGTTTTGTTTAAAAGTGGATACAAAATAACTGGTGCAAAAGATGGTGTTGAAGCACTAGATGTTTTAGATAAAGAATATATTGACTTAATTATTTCTGATATTATGATGCCTAATATGGATGGGTTTGAGCTAATTCAGGCTATCCGAGATGCTAAATTTAATCTTCCTGTATTAATGATTACCGCTAAAGAAAGTTTTCAAGATAAACAGCACGGATTTTTGCTTGGTATTGACGATTATATGGTTAAGCCAGTTAATGTTAATGAAATGGTACTAAGGATAGGGGCAATACTTAGAAGAGCACAAATTATTAACGAAAGGAAGCAAAACGTTGGTGAAACTTTATTGGAATATGATTCTTTATCTGTTTATCAAAACGGCAAAGCAACATTGCTTCCACAAAAGGAATTTTATATATTATATAAACTCATCTCTTATCCTAATCGTATATTCACAAGGCAGGAACTTATGGATGAATTTTGGGGGCTTGATTCAGAAACTGATACCAGAACAGTAGATGTACATATTAATCGTTTGCGGGATCGTTTTAAGAATAATGTAGATTTTGAAATATTGACTGTGAGAGGACTTGGATATAAGGTGGTAAAAAAACATGAGGAATAAGCGTCAATTCAAACTAATATTACTTTTTTCATTGATCATTTTTTTAATTATGGCTATATCAGGAGTAATCTCTGCCCTTGTATCTATCTACTTTCATGTGGGTTCATTTTCAAGGCCTAGTAACATACTTTGGCCAATTTTTAATTTATATATGATTAGTATTATTATTGGAACGGTTATTACAGCTATCATAGGAAAAAAGATATTATCTCCACTTGTAAAATTCAGCGAAGCATTAATGGAGGTTGGAAAAGGCAACTTTAATATTAGATTGTCTGAAGATAAGAACAAACTTTATGTGCAAGAACTCAGAAGGATGTCACACAATTTTAATATTATGGTGACCGAACTTAATAATATCGAAACTTTTCGTAGTGACTTTATTGCCAATGTATCCCACGAATTCAAAACACCTCTTGCATCTATCGATGGTTATACAATGCTATTACAGGACAGTAATCTGACAGAAGAAGAAAAAAATAAATACATTGAAAAAATACTTAATAATACAAAAAGACTATCCAGTTTGGTCTATACTATACTACAGATTTCAAAACTTGAAAATCAAGGAATTATTGCTAAAAAAATAAATTTCAAATTGGATGAAGACTTCAGACAAACTTTATTGTTTCTTGAACCCAAGTGGGCTGGCAAAAATATTGACTTAGATATTGATTTAGATGAAACTACTTTCTATGGAAATGAAGAATTACTAGCGCAAGTATGGGTAAATATATTAGATAATGCAATAAAATTCACTCCAGATAACGGAACTATTGCATGCAGCCTAAAGCAATCTGATGGTTGGATTACAGCAACTATTTCAGACAATGGTGCGGGTATTCCTGAAGATGTGCAAAAGCATATCTTTGATAAATTTTATCAAGGAGATAAATCACATTCTTCAGAAGGTAATGGTTTGGGGCTTGCCCTTGCAAAAAGAATCATAGATTTATGCGGTGGCACAATAGAGGTACAGAGTGAATACGGGAAAGGCTCTGCTTTTACTGTTAAACTGCCATATTGATTATATATTTAGCAAGTAAAATAAATATCTGCAAAATTCTACTTTCATTACTATATATATAACCATTGCTATTTTTTATGATTATCTATCTCTTCACCATTTCTCACATATGACACTGAAAATGGTGAAGATAAGTATGTACTTTAAAATCTGCTTATTTTACTAACATAAATTAAATGTAACATTTATTTTCGTGCCTTTGCCTTCTTCACTTTCTACATCTATAATACCATCATGAATATCAACAATCCATTTGGCAATAGATAAACCAAGTCCACTCCCACCTTTTTCCTTAGACCTAGATTTATCAACAATATAAAATCTGTCAAATATATTTTTAATTTCATCTTCAGGTATTCCAATACCGCTGTCGCTAATAGTTAACTTCACACATTTATTCTTCACTTCTAAACTTACATCTATCTTATTTTCTTCTGGTGTAAATTTAATGCTATTATCAATAAATACCCTAAGCATTTGTTTTATCATTTTATAATCAGCTGCAATGTTTACTTTATCATTTTTATTACTTGTTATTATGTGATTTGGAGCTATTAGCCTGCTTTCTATTACTACTTCATCAACAAGTCCACTCAGATAGAAGTCTTTCTTTTCTATTATTTGAGTATCACTATCACCTTTTGCAAGAAACAATAATTTTTCAACTAAATCAGCCATATTAGCAGCTTCTAATTTAATTGAATAAATTGATTTTTCCAAAGCTTCTCTATCATCTTTTCCCCATCTATCTAATAAATTTGCATACCCTTGAATAACTGCAATAGGAGTTCTAAGTTCATGAGATGCATCTGATACAAACTGAGCCTGCCTATTAAACGATTCCTGAAGCCTGTCTATCATTTTATTAAAAATATTTATGAGTCTATTAAGTTCATCATCAGAATCATTTCCTTCTATTCTTTCCTTTAAGTTATTAATACTTATATTTTCAGCAGTCTTAGTTATATA
>Ga0302173_10000662_pt1 | contig 18245 bp, 16 predicted proteins | sample I_Fen_N3_1_FD_198785 | JGI IMG/M metagenome (GOLD analysis project Ga0302173, IMG submission 198785) | Peat permafrost microbial communities from Stordalen Mire near Abisko, Sweden - I_Fen_N3_1 | ecosystem: Environmental > Terrestrial > Soil > Wetlands > Permafrost | place: Sweden: Abisko... | reverse complement strand
AAAATCGGGTATTTACGGTTATATAAGGCATCCGTTGTATCTTTCAGTATTTCTCCTTGGCACTGGCATTATGTTAAAAGATCCTGCTCCGGTTCAGTTATGCCTGGGAGTCATTAACCTTATTGCTGTATATATTACATCGCGTATTGAAGAAAACGAAATGATTAAAAAATTCGGCGATGACTACAGGATGTATATGAAAGAGACTAAGATGTTTATTCCCTTTATCATCTGAATGTCGTTTGATCCTGAAGTCAGGTTTACCGTTTAGCGTCTCTCGTCTCTCGTCTCTCGTTTCGTGTTTAGTGTTTAGTGCCGGACCTTGAAACAGAGAATGTTTTAACCATCTCTCTATGAAAGAAAAAAGGTTGTTACCCATTCATTTCAGGTAACAACCTTCAAACAATCGATTGAGTAAACCAAATGATTATTTTGACGAAATCCAGGACAGCACCTTATCTGAGGTAGGTTTTTCTTTCGGATCAATAACCGCCACCAATTTACCCGTTTCATCAATAAGGTATTTCTGGAAGTTCCATTTAACCTCCGAATCGAGTATACCATTTTTACTTTTTGACGTAAGCCATTTATAAAGAGGTGCCATATCTTTGCCCTTCACAGAAATCTTCTCCATCATAGGAAATGTGACATGGTAATTTTCAGTACAAAAGTTTCGTATTTCAGTAGCTGTTCCAGGCTCCTGGCTTCCAAAATTATTTGCAGGAAACCCGATGATTACCAGATTAGGCTGGTATTTCTCATATACTTCTTCTAGGTCCTTATACTGTGGTGTATTTCCACATTTGGAAGCAGTATTTACAACCATAACCTTCTTCCCTTTAAGAGAAGCAAAATCGAATTCTTTTCCTTCAAGAGTTTTTACTTTGAAATCATAAAATCCTGAAGTCTGCGAGAAACAGGAAACAGAAAAAAGCATCAGGAAAAATAGTAAGCTCAGTTTGTTCTTTTTCATATCTAATAATTTACATTTGCATCTTTAACAACCCGGTGATAGTTATGTTCAAAAAAACATGGAAACAGATAAAATTTTTATTAATTCTGATCATAATTTTAATTTGTCTTCCTCATTCAATACTTCCTCTCAGGACAGATGAAATCGGGAAAGATGATCTGGAGAACTACAGGAAGATGAATGAAAGTGAAAAGAGGCTTACAGAATATAAAGATAATGATGAATCCCTGAACCTGAAAGTAGTTCAGCTGGATATCATAAATAAAAGCAGGAAGAAGAACAATGCTTCACCGGTTAAGCTCGATATTCTGGCTTCAAGAGTAGCAAACAAGATGTGCAGGGAAGCAGCTGAGAATGAATACCTTGGACATTGGAATATGGCCGGTGAAGAACCTTATCTAAGGTATGCATTTGCAGGCGGATATGATCATGTCTCTGAAAATGCCTATGGAGAATGGTCGTCAGACAATTATAATATATCGTCTCCACTTATAGGTTCAATGATGAAAACCGGGCATGGGAAATTCATGGCTGAGAGGGCACCGAATGATGGTCATAAAAAAAATATCATCGAAAAAGTTCATAATTTTGTGGGTATAGGCTTTTATCTTACAGGAAAACAATTCAGATATAATGAAGAGTTCCTTGACAGGTATTTTGAATTTGAGAATATACCATCAGAAGTAAAAGCGGGAGAATCCATTAATATTACATTAAATACTAACGGCCAGGGTTTCTTATACTATCTTGTTATTTACAGAGAGAATTGGCCAAAACCACTTACTCCGGCACAGATCAGCAAAAGAGGAAGTTACAGAGATTATACTGATGAAGTTTATAAAGAAATGGTTGCCTGGGATCTGAGTCGTTACAGGAACGGGACTCTTTATCAGATCCCTCTCAGTTTTACCAGGGAAGGATTATACTACATCCAGATTTATTCTGATAAAAAGGAGTTAAACAAACCGGCGTCTCTCAATACTAAAGAAAAGACGCCGGAAAGTGGTATTGTAATAAAGGTAACCAGATAGATTTACCTCACTATTTTACAATTTCATTTGATGAGTTGATTGTCATTACCACAGGGAAATTCATATTCTGATCGGGTATTTCAATAGTCCCGGTCATTTTTGAAACTATGGACTCTTTTATAAAATAACCTTCACTTACTGCAAAAAACAATGTTTGAGTTCCTGTAAAAGGGCCGCTAGTATGAATTTCCATCCCCTGTGATTGAGCGGTCATTTTTCTCGAACCTGAAAGTATTGCAGTAATCTTTGCACAGTCAATTCCTTCGAGTTTTTCAATTCCTTCAAATTTATATTCCGATTGAACAGGCATCCAGAGACTCATATGTTCGGTTTTGGTCTGAATTGTATCATTCGAGACCCATGTGTCACCTGTTTTTACCGGACTCTTTGGCAATACCGGGAAAAAATTTAAAAATCCCTGTTCCAGATTACTCTCTCCGCTTCCTTCAACGGTATATACAATTTTAGTCGCTCCCGACAGATCTACAATCTTTCCCGAGGGCGAAATTATCATATTAAATACTTTTGATTTGAGATCACTTATTGTCCCGCCTGCAGTTCCCTGAGGTGATTCAATATTTTGAGCCATTGAGTCTATCATTATCTCAAGGTTGAGGTTTTCACCCTGTTTCCCTGCCGACTTTACCTCACAACCCATATAAACAGCAATATTTACTAGCATTGATTGTCCGTTTACATCCATATCCTGAACTATTTTACTGTCGGTAACATATTTAAAAGATTTACCTGCAGGATAATTGTATTCGAGTTTTACGCTTCCGGTTGGAAGAGGCTCTGCGGTTTTTTTTTGAGAATATCCTATAGAATATAACCCGGATAGAATCAGGATCAATCCCATACTCACTAAATTCTTAAAATGTAGATTTTTCATTGACTAATAATTTTTATAAATGTTCAAAAATTTAAGATGTACAGATTACAAATATCACACTTTTATTTTAATAATCGGATACCAGGGATAACGGACTGATAATTGATAATAATATAATAATTCTGTATTGCAGAAATCCGGGGGGTTGTTTAAAGATTATTTAAACCTGCAGAAATGATTAAAATCGCTTTTTTTATGTTTTTTTAAATGAGTATCATAATAAAAAACACGAAATTGTGTCAAAATACTAAATTTTAATCCTTATAATTTAACAGTTAGTCAAAATCGAAGTTTTTAATCTTTTGTTAAAGACGATTTATTAACACACATATAATCAATACTATATATCAGAACATAATTGAAAAATCAAATTTCTTTGCGTACTTCTGATAAATTCCGACTCATTTTTGACGAATTACATCTATTTTTATATAAGCAGAAAATTTCTGGTTATATTCATCACCATTCCTTGGACCAACAATAGTTAAAACTATTCTATTTTCTCATTAAATGGGCATTTACTACTTGACACGAATGTAGTAATGTATTAACTTTATATTAAATATAAAACTTAAAACAGCGTCTAAATAAAATAAACCATAGTTGAAGATTAGAGCGGCACTCTGGGTGAAATCAGAAACATCCTGACATGCTGCAAGGGCCCCTGACGAAAGTCGGGGGTTTTTGTTTCAATTGTTCTCTTCCCGGGAAATTAGTAACTTTGATATACTATTACTGAATCAGGAAACATACCAAAATTTTAATTTATAACTTTGGGAAAGCCTGGCTTGCATGTAAATCAATACTATAAAAAGATGAAATTGTTATTCTTTTTATTAGTATTCCTGCCTTCATGTGAAAAAGAATATTGTTGGGATTATGAACTTACATCTGGTTACCGTACACCACCATTGCCCTGGATTATTACAACAACTCAAAATGAATACTGTGATAAGACAGAGAAGGAGATTAATAAAATGATTCAAGGCAACGAAAATACACATGGGATGAGTACTATGTCTTATATGTCATGCACAAAAAGATAATTGCAGAAAATTAATTGTGAACAGGTATTAAAAACAAATTACTATTAAAAAAGAATAAGTTTTGTATATCGTGGGAAGTATGACGGACGCTTCTTAAATCTGCTTTTTGGTGGTCTGCATAAGCTCAAAGGAACATTTAACACTCTTGCCACGAGTAATTGCCTCTCAGCATATATCAGCATAATAATAAGAATGCTACTTTCAATATAAGAGTGCCTTAAAACTCGTTAAAATAGCCTCCTTTGAACTGATGAAAGTGGAAATATTGGTGGCTGGATTTTTATTTGGCTTTTGTCATTGTCTTTCATAAATTTATATAATAAATAACTATCATGTCAAGTCTCATCCAAGGCTACGAATATGATATCTTCATCAGCTACCGCCAGAAAGACAATGAATACGATGGTTGGGTGACGGAGTTTGTTGATAATTTAAAGCGGGAGCTACACGCCACCTTTAAAGAAGACATTTCGATTTACTTCGATATCAATCCGCAGGATGGTCTGCTTGAAACTCATATTGTAGACGAATCGTTAGCTAAGAAACTGAAATGCCTAATATTCATCCCCATAATCTCTCAAACCTATTGTGACTTAAAATGTTTTGCTTGGCAACACGAGTTTGTTGCCTTTAACAAACTGGCAAAGGAAGATCAGTTTGGAAGAGATATCAGACTTTCAAGTGGAAATGTAGCAAGCAGGATATTGCCAATTAAGATTAATGACCTTGACCCGGAAGATAAAACTCTTCTTGAAAATGAAATAGGTGGAGTGCTCAGGTGCATAGAGTTTATTTATAAGTCCGCAGGTGTCAATCGACCTTTGAGAGCTAATGAAGATCACCCACAGGATAATCTTAATAAAACTTATTATCGTGACCAGATCAACAAAGTAGCAAACGCTGTAAAAGAGATTATATCAGTAATAAAAAAACATAATCAGCAGGACAGGGAGGTCTTAAAAGAGGCTGTTAACACAATATCTGAAAAGCCAGTAAATCTGAAAACAAAAATTAGTATTGCGTTTTTGTTTATTATGGTACTGATTGTGATTGGTTATTTCTTAATCCCAAGACTTTCTAAGCCAAAAGAACAGCTTGAAAAGTCAATTGCTGTACTCCCATTTAAATCTCTAAGTGATGACCCTGCTCAACAATACCTTGCTGATGGGACGATGGATGCAATACTGCTTCACCTGCAAAAGTTTAGCGATTTACGGGTATTGTCCAGAACATCGGTGGAACAATACCGCGGGACTAAGAAAACCACTCATGCTATAGGTCAGGAACTTGGTGTAGCATATTTGCTTGAAGGTAGTTTTCAAAAGTCTGGAGATAATGTAAGGTTAATTGTCCAGTTAATTAAAGCAAGTAAAGAGGAAAGTCATGCATGGGCAAATGAATATGACAGAAACTGGAAAGACATCTTCTCTGTTCAGAGTGAAGTGGCACGAACAATTGCTGGTGAATTACATACAATAATCACTCCTGCTGAAAAGGAACTGATTAAAAAAGTCCCCACTGCTAATATGGCAGCTTATGATTTGTACATAAAAGCAAACGGTTATCAGAAAGATTATCAGAAAACCCTAAATATAAGTTCTTATCATAATGCTATTACCTTTTATAAAGCTGCCCTGGTAAAAGATTCTGTTTTCGCTAAGGCTTATACTGGTTTAGCAGGTGCATATTACGGCAGGTATTACTATCAAAATTATTTCAAAAAAGGTTTTCTGGATTCTTGTCTTGTTCTGGTCAATAAAGCTATTTCCATTGATGATCAATTGGATGAAGCATATTTTATAAAAGGCAAGTATTACTATGAGAATGGTAACTTTAAAGAAGCCTTAAATAATTTTGATAAAGCATTAAAAATTAATCCAAATTATTATGCAGCGTACGAAAGAAAGGGATTCATTCTTACATGGATAATAAACGATTATGTCAAGGGTCTGGAAAGCTATCATAAAGCATTGAACCTCATTCGTGGAGATGAGCGTCCAGCTTTATTACGAAATTTATTTGATGTATATGGGTGGCTTGGATTCATTGAAAAGGCAAAATATTATATTGAGGAAAAATTTAAATTGGATAAAGATTCATTAGAATATTACTCTTGTTTAGCGTATCCGGAATTTGAAGGTGAAAATTTTGAAAATGCTATACTTTTTAATCAAAAGGCAAATAGAATTGACTCAACATTTATTCCTAATATTGATTGGTATAGTATGGCAGGTCATGACGAAGAAGCGTACCTTCTTGCAAAAAAAAATGTTGAGTATTATAAAAAAACAGAAAAGTTAAATCTTTACTCATCTGGTCGTGTAGGATATGCTTTTTGGAAAGTGGGCAAACATAAAGAAGCAGAATACTATTTTAACGAGCAAATCAAGTATGGCACAGAAAGTATTAAACTGAACAGAGATAATGCAAGTACTAAACGAGCACAGTATGATCTGGCAGGTGTCTATGCTTTTTTAGGCAACAAGACAAAGGCTTACCAATATCTTGATGATTTTAATACAATGAATTTTTATCCATTGTGGTGGTTAACCTATTTAAAGAATGATCCCCTTTTTGAAAGCATCCGCAACGAAGAAAGATTTCAAAAGATTTTGCAAAACGTTGAAGCAAAATATCAGGTAGGGCATGAGAAAGTAAGAAAATGGCTTGAAAAGCAAGGGATGTTGTAAGCAAATTATGGTTTAGAAAAAAGGTGGTCGTATTAATCTCTTTATATTCTTTTTTTACAACTAAAACTAAAATAAAATGGAACATCAAATTCACTGTATGCTACCATGGCTAATCCCGACAATTATTGTTCTTTCAATATGGGACGCTGTATGGAAATTAATTGCAATATGGAAAGCAGCAAGAAACAATCATCTTGCCTGGTTTATATGCATAGCTATCTTTAACACGATAGGAATTTTACCCATCATTTATATTCTTATGCAAAGAAAGAATAACAGCACACAATCAGAAAAGCCATAATGTAATAAATTAAACTTTGGAAGATTGAATCTGATGGTGTGATAAAGATCAGTAAAAAACCACTGGATTATGAGCACAGACTTGAAAAATGGCTTATTGAAGATATTTCTATACTTTCTCCTAATTTAGTCGTAATTGGAAGTCAGGTAGTTTCCCCATACGGTAAAAAGATAGATATTTTGGCTATCAATTCAAGTGGTGAGTTAGTAATTATTGAATTTAAACGTGATAAACCTATGGACATGAGTTTTTAACACAATCATTTGTTATGCCTGAGAACAAGGTTATAGGAGGTTGTGCAATTAAAAGAAAACGTGCAAAATGCCCCGGAGATCTTTGAGGTTTTTGTTTAAAATACTATTAAGAAATTCGTAACTTTGATTACAAGAGATGAATAGACAAAATGCTTTTTTGTAATAGGTAAGCAGTTATAGAACCGTCCATAAAATGCTATTTAGTTATCAATAATGCCATGAAACCGTTTCAACCTATTTCTTTATTGTTAGTATTACTTTCTTTTTTTACACACAATATGTCAGCCCAAAAGAAACAGTTAGGAATTGATGTTGGCTTTGGTAAAACACAGATGTCTCCATACTACAATCCACATACTTATCCATATAATGGATCTTATAATGGTTTCGAAGATTATTTAAAAATTGGATTAGGTTATCAGTATACTCCCAAAAAAATATTTAGTATTAAGACTGGATTGTACTATGAGGATAGGGGTAATGTTAATCATATACGCTATTTAAAAGTGCCGGTAGGTATTGATTTCTCAATTGGAAGTATATTATTCCAATTTGATTTTGGCGCTGGATTGTATTCCGGTTTTTTGATTTCACATACTGGTCCTATGTTTGGTTATTATGATCCAAAAAAGGAAAATTATGGTGGTTATGGTAATTTGGGAATTGCCTTTCAGCTTTTACCCAAGGTGAATTTGGATATCAGATATCAACAGGATTTTGATTTGATACCATTTTACGTAGATCACGGTGGACCCCCAGGAGGTAATAAATATACAGATGTATATAGAGGGTTTGATAGTTTTTTTAATATTTCTATGAAATTTTTGTTAATTAAAGAATAAAATTATTACTAATACGATCGTTTAGTTAATTGCCTTCGTCAACCCGGACAGCAATATAAAGACAAGAAGATCTATGAGAGTGATTTCGCAAAATTGATTTGCCAAACCATGAAAGAGTACTTTTTCTCAAAATGAAGCCTCGGAACTAAACAGCCGGGGTTTTCTATTTATCAACAATATTGATCCAGAGTATTGTATAGATTAGAACTGTATATCAAATCGTGTGAAAATAGTAAAAATAAGAAAAGAGCTAAAATTCTCTAACTCCTTGATTATCACTCTTCGGTATGCCAACCAGTATTACCTTCGGTGATCCTGGTTGAGGGTGACTTAAAAGAAAAAGCCTGTCATTCGCTGCGCTCATTTACGGACTTTTTTTTCCTTATGCTTATGAAAGCACGCTTTCAACGCAACGGAAAAATAAAGCCCGGCACTTTCGTGCCAGGCTTTTTCTTTTGTCGGGGTGGCAGGATTCGAACCTGCGACCCTCTGGTCCCAAACCAGATGCGCTAACCGGGCTGCGCTACACCCCGAAATCGAAGCGCAAAAGTATCATAAATTTTCTGATTTCATAATATATCATATGTAAAATGATTAATTTCTTTGAATATGACCAGAATAGCATGTTAGTTTTTTAATAAAAGATTAAATTGTTTATTAACATTATTTTTATTAAAATAATACCCAAAATGACAACCCAATTTTTTTAAACTTTTAGACTAAAAAATTATTATGGAACTAAGACAACTTAAAAAGTCATTTCAAAATCTTGCTTCAGCTTTTTGGTCTCATCGAATAGTGAACGCTGTTCTGAAAGGTGTGGCAATCTATATCGCATTAACTATAGTATTCGGATTGCTCTATTTTTTGTTTGATTCACTGGATTTTAAGTCCTCATTAGGAAATAAGACAGTCCGCTTATTTGACTATATCTATTTCAGTGCCGTTACATTCACGACAATTGGATATGGTGATATTCTTCCTAAAGCCGGAGCCGGACAAGTACTTGTTTTTGTCGAATCATGTTTTGAGTTGACCTTTATTCCGGTTTTTGGAGGTTATATTGCATACAAATTTTTGCAGAGACCAAATGATATACTACTGACGGATAATTTTTTTATCCGCTACAGAAATCAAAAAATCTTTCTTTCTTCACGGGTAGGCAACAAGGGAAAGAACTTAATTGACTGCACTGCAACTATTGAGTTAATTCAAATTGTGAATAATGTGAAACGGACCCTGTTTAAGCGGGAAATTAATACTCCTCTGGTAGAGCTAGAATGGTTCTTAGAAATTCGACTCGATGGTGAAGAAAACATCTCTGCCCTTCAACAATTCAAGACTTTATTGACAAATCCCGGAACCTCTCTCATCCGTACCACTGTTGCCGGATTTGATTCTAATTCAGGAAACCTTGTTCATGTTTTCAAGTATTATACTATGGATAAACTAATATATGGCGGAAAATTTGCTGACGTCTTCACCTGGGAAGGAGTCAAACGAACAACACCTGATTGGGCAAATTTTAATAAGGTTATCAGCCTGGCAAAGGCCGATCAGCAGTTTATTGACAACCTCTTATTATAGAAATCATCACCAGGTTTCCAAGAAATGCACCTCTGTTATCAGATATCCCGACTATTCTGGTCCGCTATTGCCGTGATTTTATAAAGTTCTGTCAACTAAGAGAATTTCATTCCTGAGGAATATTTAGGATAAAATAATTGTCTATTAAAACAAGAATGGTTACCCGGCCCCGTTTACAATATTTTTACCGGTTAAGGTGCCCTTACATAAAACTTTAAAACTAAAGAAATGAAAAAAGTAATTTCAGCCTTTATTATATTTTTTCTTTTAATCTCATGCACCAACAAGATATACAATTCATCAAGCTGGCAGAGCAAGAAGGTTACAGTAGATGGCAATATACCGGAATGGTCAAATCCGTTAAGATTTTACGACCAGGAAACGGGTCTGAGTTACTGTATTTCAAACGACAAATTTAACATCTATTTCTGTTGCAGCGTTTCTGATGAATTTCTGCAAACAAAAATACTTCGTTCAGGTATAGAATTGGGAATAGATACTCTTGGCAAAAAAAACTTTACCGTCGGCATCAGATATCCGACCGGCAATTCATCAGTAACGGAAATGAGACCAAATGTTGACCCGCAAGCTATTACAGATCCTAAAACAAGGTCCGATCGTTCCGCTTATAAACTCAAACTTCTTGCCGAAGCAAGAGAAATACAACTGATTGGTTTTAAACCAAATTTAGGGAAATATATCTCACTAACCCCTCAAAATAGTTCAGGTATCTCGGCGGCTATAAATTTCGACAATAAAGGCTTCCTGAATTACGAAGCTGTAATTCCATTTTCAACATTTTACAAAAACCAATTGATACCATCTGATTCAGACAAGGTTTTCGACTACCAGATTAAAATAAATCAGGTTAACAGATCGAATAATGGTGGAAATGGTAGCGGAAACCGGGGAGGTGGGATGAACGGTGGAGGAATGCGCGGCGGTGGAATGAGAGGAGGCGGAATGGGTGGAGGCGGCATGAGAGGCGGAGGTATGAGAGGCGGGGGCATGAGAGGCGGAGAAATGGGCAACAGCGAAATGTCCGGAGAATCCGGAAGAAACAATTATCAGAGAAATGCAAATTCATCAGGAACAACGAAAACGACTATAAAGCTGAAACTTGCTTACAAGTAGTGTTGAAATCTTTTCATCGCAACGCATTGATCAGATTTACCCCGATTAAAATTTTATTGAGCCCTGTGCTTTGCACTGTGTGCTTTTCTTAATACAAACTCTTCCTTCTCTCTGTCAGACTTTCATCAGAGACGAAATCATCATATTCCATCTGTTTGTCAATCATGCCTTTGGGTCCAATTTCAATTACCCTGTTACAAACCGTTTGAATGAACGCATGATCGTGTGACGACATCAGGATATTTCCTTTAAACCTGATCAGAGTATTGTTAAATGCCTGTATTGATTCAAGGTCGAGATGATTTGTTGGTGTATCAAGAAGCATAACATTCGCGTTCCTGATCATCATGCGGGCAATCATACACCTTACCCTCTCCCCTCCTGAAAGCACATTCACCTTTTTATAAATATCTTCTCCTGAAAAAAGCATTTTCCCCAGGAACCCTCTAAGGTACAATTCACTTGTATCCTCAGAATATTGCGACAACCAGTCTATCAGGTTTATATCCTTTTTGAAAAACTCTTCATTCTCCAGGGGAAGATAGGCTTTTACAATAGTCTGGCCCCACCCGAATGATCCGTGATCGGGTTTCTCATGACCTTTAAGCAGTTCAAAAAGAGCTGTCATAGCCCTTGCATCACGTGACAGGAATACTACTTTATCATTTTTATTTACTGTGAAATTAAGGTCTTTAAACAGGATTTTCCCTTCAACAACCCTGGTCAGGCCTTTCACAGTGAGAATATTGTTTCCCGGTTCTCTTCCGGGAGTGAAAATAATTCCGGGATATTTTCGGGTTGATGGCTTAATTTCTTCAATATTAAGCTTTTCGATCATTTTTTTCCTGCTTGTTGTCTGTTTGGACTTCTTTACATTCGCCCTGAACCTGGCAATGAATTCCAGAAGTTCCTTTTTCTTTTCCTCTGCTTTCTTATTCTGTACAAGTTGTTGTCTGAGAGCCAGCTGACTTGACTCATACCAGAAACTATAATTACCTGAAAATTGTTGAACCCTGCTAAAATCAATATCGATTATATGTGTGCATACAGAATCTAAAAAATGCCGGTCGTGCGACACAACCAAAACTGTATTCTCAAATTCCGACAACCAGTTTTCAAGCCAGTTCACGGTATCAAGATCTAGGTCATTCGTAGGTTCATCAAGTAAAAGATTATCAGGTTTCCCAAAAAGGGCCTGTGCCAGCAATACTTTCACCTTTTCTTTGCCTGAAAGCTCCTTCAACAGTCTGCGATGATATTCTTCCTTGATTCCCAGTCCACTTAACAAACTTGATGCATTACTCTCGGCATTCCATCCGTCCATCTCAGTGAATTTTTCTTCGAGTTCTGAGGCTTTTAATCCGTCGAGATCTGAAAAATCACTTTTCATATAAAGAAGTTCTTTCTCTTTCATTATAGTCCAAAGCTGTGTATGTCCCATCATTACCGTATCAAGGACTAAGCATTCATCAAATTCAAAATGGTCCTGTTTCAATACTGATAACCGTTCTCCATGTCCAAAAGAAACTGAACCGGTGCGGTATTCCACACTTCCGTAAAGCATTTTCAAAAACGTTGATTTCCCGGCCCCATTAGCTCCAATAATTCCGTAGCAGTTGCCGGGGGTAAAAATGAGATTAACATCCTGAAATAAAATGCGTTTCCCAAACTGGATACTTAGGTTTGATGCTGTAATCATGAATTACATTTTCTGATAGAATTGATATTTACTCTCACTATTGATGAAAAGGATGCAAAAGTAAACAATAAATTCCATTAACCACAATCAGGGCATATCAGACAGGTAACTTTCAACAACACCTTAACCTTAACCTCAACCTCAACCTTATTTTGCTGCAGATTATTGTACAATAACCTTACCTAACATTGTGGAATGAACTGTGCAATGATAATTGAATGTTCCTACTGTTGTAAACTGACGTGTATATGATACATTAGGTTCCAGAAGTCCGCTATCAAATATTGAATTATCACTGGTTACTGTATGTGCAACTCCATCTTTATTGGTCCAGGTAACAGAGGAATTCACAGAAATGGTAATTGTTGAAGGCGAAAATGCAAAACTCTGAATAAAAACTTCATTTGCGCCCGGTGTACCCCCCGTTCCTGAATTTGACTTTGAACAACCGGAAGAAATGTTTAGAGCTATAATCATAACTGCAGCTAACTTCAGGATTAGCTTTGAACTTTCAATTTTAATTTTCATTTGTTTTTTAAGTTTAATACTGTTTTCAACATAAACTGCTTTATGTAGCATGCAATAGCTAAATTAAAATGCCTCTATTTTAACATCATCTTACACGCTTTTGTTCATTTGACAAGTATATGACCTATGTTTTTGCAGATCGGCACTGAATGGTGACATATTAGTTCGTCCGGTACATTATACAGAATAGCCGGCAGAGTATTTTAAATCATTCTGTTATAATTATATCAGACAATTTTATTTTACCGTTTATGATAAGAATCAGCCTACCATTAAAGACTATACGTCAGGCTATTAAGGCAGTCCGGTATTTCTCCAGGCCAATAGTTTCTTCGAATATCCTTACAAACCTCATAAAAAAAGTCGAATAATCCGCCTGATCAACATAATCATAAGTCTCATCGGGTGTGGAAGGAATATCTTCGAAGCCCTTCGTCTCAACAGATTTATGGGTTTTTGACCCGGTAAAATCGATACGTTCGCCATTAATCCGGTTATAAAAATGCCAAACCTTGTCAGTGTGAGTCTTTAAGATTTCTCCACCGAAAATATCATGAATAAGTAACGATATCAGAGTATCCTGGCCAGTTACAAGTTTATGGTGCATAATTCTATTTCCTGAATCCGGCACCAAGCAGCGTTTAAGCGCCTTATGAACAACAATTTTGTCAAACATATTCATTTGAATTTGAGATTAACACTTAATTTTCAGGAACAATATATTCCAAATAAAACTAAAATAGCATTTAACTAAATACCATATTATAAAGCTAAATCAAATGACTTTAGGAAGTGTTGCAAAACTATTTTAAAAAATTGCAAGATTCACAGGTTCAGCTATTGATAAACCACCTGCTATACAGGTTATTGTTTATATACCGGACCACTCATGAAATCTCACCTGATATTATTAAAATCATTCAGGTTAAAACCGTCAGGATTATCATTGGTTATCTTTCGGAAATTATAATAATACAGATTGCCTTCAGCATCGAATAACATTTCGAAACATTTTCCGGAACCGGCATCCTGCGAAGGACCTACATGAAAATGAAATAATACATTAGTCAGTCCGGCGGTAATTTCCTTCTGTATTTCAGAAGTAGTAAGAAGTTTAACTTTGTACTGGCATATTGCGTGAATTTTCTCAGGAGAACTGGCATTTGGCGCCATTTTATCTTTGTTCAGCAACAAAATCTTGTCTTTAAACCCTGTTTTGTTGTAATATTTCAACCCGTTCAATGAAATTTGTAAACGATCTTTTTCAAGATTTTTCACATGTATCTGCAAGAATTTGATAACTGAAGATATAACATATTCATAATCAGCATCCAGATCGCCTGAATAAGAAAGAGGTACACTGCAAAATTCCGGCATCTTTGTCAGATTGTCCGATGCATCTCCCAGTAATAGACTCATATAACTGTAGCTTACACCGCCAGGGTCTTTATCGTAGGCGCCCTGCATGAGGACTATAAATGAGTACTTTGGATCCTTCCGACGTTTTTCAAACTCCTGCTGGTCGATAAACTCATACTGCGTAGCTTTCCAGTATTTCTGAACTGCTTCCTTAACAGGAGCATTAAAAAAACTAACTCCGCTTTCCATCACAATACATGTTTTGGAGTTTTTAAACATTCCAATTTGCTGTTTTGTTGCAAGAGGATTATTAGCCAACGCCAAATGACTTAATAAGCATAAAGAAAAAACCAAAATGTACTTTCTAAATATATTATTCATGATAAATCCATATAAGGTGTTTAAAAAAAATCAAAGTAATATTCTGTTAATAATAACATGTAAAGGTAGTATTTATTGTTTGGAAAATTGGAATGATGGAATACCGGAATAAGGGAATATTGTCATTTGAATCGTCAGTAGTCTACAAGACTTCATGACTGCTGGACTCTAGTACTTACTCTTTCGCTACACTTACCTCCCTAAGAGTGGTTTTGTCAGCTCCGAATATAATTTCATATAATTCAACCGTATTGGAAGATGCTTTCACTGCCTGCAGGCTTTTGAGTGCATTCAGATCAGTCAATGCATCGGTACTTTTAGTTATTAAAGCTGCCAGTGCATCGACAGACTCGCTAACTTTCCCGGTAGATGTATATCCGAATGTATCTATAGATCCATTGGTGAATTTCAGATTTACTTTTCTTGAATTCAATCCGTCACGTATAACCATATACTGCGGATTAGCAAGATCGGGAAGATAAATGATTGCTGCTTTGACGATCCTGTTCGTTTCAGAATCCCTTTCAACATGTAAAAATGGTTTTACAGTGTAATACTTAAGTCCTGTCTTTTCAGTCAGTCCTTTGTTAGAGTAGAATTGCACAGGAGCACACCCTGTAAATACAATAATTATCAGGCTAACAATTGCAGCTAAGATTGATGTTTTCATAATAATGACTTTAAAGTTTGCAGAAGGTGGATTAAAGTTAAAACATTATTTTAACCCATGCAAGAGTAATCAGTCAGAGCTAGAATCCTTTCTTCGGCATATTATCAGTTTCTTCTTTGTTCCGGTTGACTTTGCTTATTTTTTTACCCGAATTAAACTGATATTCAAATTTTAACCAGACAGGGAATGGAGACAGTTTTACAGTTCCTTCTGAATGACTGTAAAAAGTCCTGCCCTTAATTTCATTCCCCTGATAAGTAAACCTTTTTACAAATGGAAGAGCACTCATAATACCAACTTTAAAATTTTGTCTGAAGGTTTTTTCAAGTGAAACAATATAAAGAGCATCACTGAATGATATACCCTGGATATCGATTTCAGGAGTGTTATACTGAAATTGTAATGATGCAGCAATATCATATTTGAATGTTACAATAGCTGACAGGCCTGATTCGAATGCCATTCTGTGTCTGTTCTCTATATCGAATTGCTTTGCGATGTTGTTCCCTGAGGCAAATGTTTCGAACAGTCTAAAATAGGGATTTACAGCTAAACATTTATGAAGTTTTAAGGCTCCTGTCAATTGAATGCCATACTTATTAATATTGCCCAGATTTCCTATTCGGGTATCAAAAATACCTGCCTCGTTTATAAATGCATAGTGGTTAACAACATCTGCACTTTTTTTATAGAATAATTGCATTGAAATATAATTATTGCCTATGCTTCTCGAGTAATCGATTGACAGATTTTGCCTGATTTCAGGCTTCAGGTCAGGATTTCCGCTTTGGACAGTATACGGATCATCTGCAGAGCTATAAGGATTTAATTCATATATATTCGGACGATAAACGGTACTGGTGTATGATAATTTTATGTTTTGTTTCGGATCAGGCTTATAATTTAATGTCGCATCAGGCAATAGAACAAAAACATTTTTGTTAAAGTTTTCAGTTAAACTCGATATTGATTCTTCTGCTCGTATGCCTGTACTAAAAGTATATTTGGAAAAATTATATGTTATTGTTCCATATAAAGCAAAAATACTTTCGTCATACTTAAATTCGTCCGACTGCCTGTCTTGAAGTAATTGTGATTTTACCTTAATCCCGGTATCAAATTTGAGCTTTTCGGTAATGGGTGAAGTATAGTCAATCTTAAAGCTTACTACGTTTTGTCTGGGTTTTACGGTATTTACCTGATTTGTTAAAAAATCAGAGGGCAGGCTATATGTCGTAAAAAAGGTTGTAGAATTTTCCGCTTTAAAATTTACATACGTCAGATCAAACGCAATTTCTCTGCCTGCTTTGGCAAAGATGTGTTTGTAGTAAAGAGAGTAGAATGCAGAACGATTAATATCTTTATCTTGCTTCAGAGCTGACCAATGTTGATCGCCAGCTTTATCTCCTTTGACCCGCAAATCAACATTACCATTAAGCTCGTTTGAATATGGATTATAAAAAGCATAAAAGTTAATTTGATTCTTTTCGTTCAACATATAATCGAATCCATAATGAAATCTATGAGACCAGTCTTTTTGCCGTACAAACTGGTCAGAGATGAGTTCTGTTTCTCCCAGGTCATTCCGAAAATTACGATAACTGCTTTCAGTAATATCTAAATAACTTAATTCCCCATTGTAAGAGGTATATAAATTGAGCTTGTTGAAACTATAATTAAAACTATAATCAGGAAAAATATATATCACCGACTCAGAAGTCGGCATTTCTACATGAACATGTCCGTTTATACCTGATTCTTTATCTTTCTTAAGAATTATATTAATGACTCCTGTTATATCTGCGTCATATCTTGAATCAGGTGCGTTATTAACTTCAATTTTATCAATCTGATTGACATTTAACTGACTTAAAAAATTCCTGTCACGCTCTTTGCCATCTACCATAATTGTTATGTGTTGACTACCTTCGAGTGATATGTTTTTCATTATGTCCACCTGTACACCAGGAATATAGCTCAGCATATCGACACCGTTATCTGAAGCATTGTACATTTTTTTATTCATATAGTAAGTGGTTTTATCAGCCCCGGCTTTTGCTTTTATCCGTTCACCTACAACAACCACTTCTCCCAGGGCCACAGATTTCGGCTGTAAAAGAATTATACCAGTATTATAGTTATCTGTCAGGTTGATATTCTTTGTTATACGGTCATACCCTATAGCACTTATCATAATGGAGTAAGTTCCTATAGCAATATTTTCAAGACTAAATTCGCCATCCATAATGGTTGCTGTTCCTGTTATGAAAGTCGAATCTGCAGTTCTTCGTAATGCAACTGTGGCAAAAGCCACAGCTTGCATGTTTTGCTGGTCCTTCAACTGACCTTTAATTGATAGTTTCTGGTTTCCCTGCCCTTGTAACAGAGTAAGACTTGTTGCAATTGCAATAATAAAAAGCATTAATCTTCTAGTTTGTTTTTTTCTTAATAGCGCATTCATAATTCCTTATTTTTAAAAGATCTGCATAAAATTTACTACCTCAAAGTGAGGCAATAAGAAGATCCACTCCAACAAATTGGGATAGATGGTATAGATTTGTTACCAGTTGTAAATGCAGGACGAATAATTGGATTATGTCTGTTACAGACAGCAATAATCTGTGACGAGTTGTATATCTTCAGGTATGATACTCAGCAAAAAGTCTGTTAAAATTATTGGTATTATTCCTTGAAACAGGAATTTTGATATCGGTCGTGGTTAGTTTTATTACGTAGCCTAATGTGTTTCCCTGTTTACTCCTGACTTTTTTTAAATTAACAATGAATGCACGATGAGTCCTGAAGAAATAAGGTATTAGTGAAAGCTGCTGTTCAATATTGTTAATGGAATTACGGAT
>Ga0302173_10000661_pt1 | contig 18257 bp, 22 predicted proteins | sample I_Fen_N3_1_FD_198785 | JGI IMG/M metagenome (GOLD analysis project Ga0302173, IMG submission 198785) | Peat permafrost microbial communities from Stordalen Mire near Abisko, Sweden - I_Fen_N3_1 | ecosystem: Environmental > Terrestrial > Soil > Wetlands > Permafrost | place: Sweden: Abisko... | reverse complement strand
AAATGAAATGGAATTGGCCAATAAAAAACAAGTGGGTAATTATTTCAAATCAGATTTAGATAAAAATAAAGCTGAAATTGCGGCTTTAAAAACAGATATTGTGAACAAAGAAAAAGAAGTAAATGCACTTTATTCTACTTATATCACAGAAGCTGAAGGGACTACCGGAACTAAAAAACTCGGAAAAGGTCCTGTTTATAAAGAAAAGCGAGAAAAACACGATGCCGCATTAAAAGAATTTGAAACTCTAAAAGCGACTAATGAAGCTAAAATTGCCGAGAAAGAAAAAGCAGGCAAACAATTACAAGCCGATTTAGATAAAAAAGTATCGCAAACTCAACCCATCATTGAAGGTTTTGATGGTTTAATGGCGCGTATTAATGCATTGGATAAATTGCCATGGTTGCCGTCATTCTTTATTATGTTGTTGTTTCTGGCGATCGAAACGTCTCCAATTATTGCGAAACTTTTAGCTCCAAAAGGCGAATTCGATTTTAAACAAGAAGAAGCCGAAACTGCGATGAAAGCAACTTTGGCACAAAACAAATACCAACGTGATTTATTAGTAAAAACCAGTGCAGAAATGCATGATAAAGTATATGCTGATATCGCCGAAGATAAAAATCTATACGATCTGCAGCGTAAAAATGCAACGGAGTTATTAGACCTGCAATCGAATAGTTTTGTTGAAAAGCAGAAAGCAACTTTGTAAAAAGGCTTAATCGCAAAGGAATGCGCAAAGTTCGCAAGTTTATATAAAGAAAAACCATCAGCTATAAAACTGATGGTTTTTTTCTTTGCGAACCTTGCGTAAAATCCTTGCGCCCTCTTTGCGGTTAGATTATTACATATAGCTCAATATTTCTTTTTTGTAAGCATCATATTCACCTTGCATGATTAAACCATTATCAAGCAATTTTTTATAATTCTGTAATTTATCAAAAAGTTCTTCTTTAGATAAATCACTTAATTTACGATCTCCTGTTGCAGGTTGTGCTGGCTGAATTGGCTCATAAGTTTCTGTATAAGATGGAGTAGCAGCCGGCATAATTTCAGCATAATTGGTTACTTCTTCCGTTTCAACTTCTTCCACTTCATCTTCAATATCGTCTTCTTCTTCAACAACTTGTGCTGTTTCTGCAATTGGAGTTTCGGCAATAATAGGATTTTTTATTAAATCCAATTGCTCTTTTGCGTAAGTATATATTTTTCTGGCCTGAATTTTCGGAATGTAATCAATCGAAATAGAAAAATCAGTATTGGTATTAAATGAGAATTCAGAACCTAAAATATTTTCTTTTACAAAAGCACCCGCAACATTATCCCAGGTATAATCTGTAAAATCCATTGAAAGGCCTAAATTTTTAGGTTGACAAATAATGATTCGTTTGTTTGTTAATACAATACTATCAGGAAAAACAGTAATTGCCGGTTTTTTTTGAACGGCAATATATCCAATTTCTTCACCTTTCATCAATAAATCATTGAGTTTTGAAGTGACTTTTTCAATCGCTTTTGGATCTTGTTCTTCGTTCAGAAATTTTTTAAATTGTTCTTTCATGGTTTAATAAAGTTGCTGAGTTACCAGGTAACTGAGTTGCTAAGTTTTTTGACTGACATTGCAAATGTAATGCCTAATTTTCTAATTCAATAATTTCATTCTGAATTTTCTTTGTCAAACTTTTGAAAACCAATTCATACGAATGATCGATTAATTCTTTGACCAAGGTATTCGATAAATTTCCGTTTAAGGCAATCGTATTCCAATGCACTTTGCTCATATGGAATCCCGGTTTTATCTCATCATATTCGGCTCTTAGTTCCTGGGCACGTTCCGGATCGCATTTTAAATTGACTGAAGGTTCATTTTTTTCCCATTGTGATAAGGAAGATAAGGCAAACATTTTTCCGCCCACCTTAAAAACCAAAGTATCTTCATCAAAAGGAAAATGTTCGCTAACTCCTTTTTTCGAAAGACAATATTCGTAAAATGTTTCTAGATTCATCTTATTTTATTTACCAATTTCACCTAAATGTGTGTATTTAAAACCTTTCTCGTATTTTAAACCGTAACCAAAAATTCGATCCATTGCAGAATGTGAAAATAAAATAATTCCGGCTAATTGAATCGTTTGAATGCTTAAATAACATCCTAAAGCATACGTTAAAAGTGCAATCCCTTTATGATGGAATACATTATAAAAAAATGCACCGCTTTTATTCCCAAAAAGATAGCCCAGCATAGACAAATCCGGCGCTAAAATTAAAACCAAAAACCACCACCAATCAAAATTTAAGCGGTTGAATAAAAAGATTCCCAGAATAAATAAAGCCGCTTCTTCGAGTTTGATTATTGTTTTCATTATACTTTTTTCTCCATTAATTTTTCGGGATGTTCCAATTGAGTAAAACCAAATTTACGATATAAAAAGTGCGCATCAGTTGTAGCCAATCTCCAAATTTGAATGTTCTTAAGAATGTGTTCGTTCATCATATTTTCGATTAAAATAGACGAATATCCTTTTCCGCGATGTTCCTCGGTGATAAACACATCCATTACATAGCCAAAAACGACATAATCTGTAATCACTCTGGCAAAGCCAATCTGTTTATCGTTCAGGTAAATTCCAAAACAAACCGAAGCATCAATTGTAGTCTGAACTTCTTCGATAGTTCTTCCCGCAGCCCAATAAATATCCTTGAGGAAATTTTGTATAAACGGAACGTCAAGTTTGGTTTTGTCTGTAGATACGGTGATCATTTTAATTTTAGATTTTAGATTTCAGAATTTAGATTTTTTGCAGAAGTAGAATCTAAAATCTAAAATCTACAATTTTGTATAATATCGGTTTACTCGGACTTGCGTCATTTTCAAACGAAGCGATTTGTAAATTTAGTATATAGTCTCCATCTTCAATTTCGTCCCGAACATAAATCATTTCCGTAATCGTTGCATTCAAACGTGCATCTGGATTTAGGTTTAAAGTGTCTTTTACATTCCAAAACGCTTTATGTGCTAATAATTTTCCTTCATCATGTTCTTTGTCAACACTTGGCAAATCGATTAGCAAATGTTGAATTTCGCTTTCGCGGATGAAAATCGCAGCTTCTTCAGACAAATAAGGCGGATTTGTATTGGAGTATTTTCGGGACTTTTTATCTTTTTGATTTGGAAGTGTTCTGACAATAAGAGCTTCAGTTGTCACACTGAGCGAAGCCGAAGTGCGCATTGCTTTTTCAACTAGTTCTTTCATAATCACCCAATCATCACCAACTTTTTCCGGCTCAACTGTAATCAGCTTAGTAAAAAAGAAAAACTGTTTCAAAGATTGATTGATACTATAAAAATCATTCGTAATATGTCCTAAGCATTCCGTATGCGTCCCGTGTCCATGCGGATTGAAGAAAATATTATTAAAATTCGTCGATGATTTTCCTTCAGAAACGTTCCCAATCCAATCTCCAAAAACGACCGGTTCAATTACCGGTTTTTCTATGTACCATGCAATCGGATTTTCGTCTGTATTCGTTAACGGAATTGAAATATCAATGGGTTTTGATAGGTCTATTTCGAAGTTGTTGATTTTTGCTAACACAAATTAGGTTTTTATGCCGCAAAGACGCTAAGTCACAAAGTTTAAATAATTTGAGCCTTTATGCCTTCGTGGCTAATTTTAGTCTTCCAAATTTAAGTAAAAGAGATCACTTGCAATTCCATCCGTTAAAAATTTTCCTTTCGGAGTTGGTTTTAAGATATTGTTTTCGATGAAAAGTAAATCATCATCCAGGAATTTCTGACTTTGATTTGTTAGATAATCAAGATATTCTGCGCCAAATTCAGTTTCAATTCTTTCTAACGAAACGCCCCAAATTGTTCTTAATCCTGTCATAATATATTCGTTGTAACGATCAGAGATTGTCAGGGTTTCAGTTTCGATTGGAAGTTCATCATTTTGAATTGACTTTAGATAAAGAGAATTATTCGCCACATTCCAGCCTCTTTTTTCGCCATCATAACTATGTGCTGAAGGTCCGATACCGATATATTTTTTACCCAACCAATACGCCGAATTGTTTTTAGAAAAATAATTCTCTTTCCCGAAATTGGATAATTCGTAATGTATAAAGCCATTTTTTTGAAGTGTTTCAACCAAAATCATGAAATGATTTGAAGCTACTTCGTCTTGAGGTTCGGCGATTTTTCCAGTATCAATCAGTTTTCTTAAAGCTGTTTTTGGTTCAACTGTCAAAGCATAACTCGATATATGCGGAATGCCAAATGACAATGCCGTTTCGATATTTTTTTTCCACATTTCATCAGTCAATCCCGGGATTCCGTAAATTAAATCGAGCGAGATATTATCGAAATATTTTGTTGCTTCTGTTAAACAATTTATGGCTTGTGCCGAATTATGCGCGCGATTCATCATTTTTAAATCTTCTTCATAAAAAGACTGAATCCCTATACTTAAGCGGTTTATGGGACTTTTAGATAACTCCAGAATACGTTCTGTAGATAAATCATCCGGATTAGCTTCGAGTGTAATTTCGGGATTTTCGACAACACTATAATTTTTATAAACTTCTGAAATTAAAAATTTTATTTCTTCATTTGTCAAAACAGAAGGTGTTCCTCCACCAAAATAAATGGTTTCTACCATTTCAGTTGAAAACTCATTTTTGCGCATGGCAATTTCTTTGGCTAAAGCCAAAACCATATCGTCTTTCTTTTTCATAGAAGTCGAAAAATGAAAGTCGCAATAATGGCAAGCCTGCTTGCAGAATGGTATATGAATGTATATTCCTGACATTTTTTTAATTAGATAATAGGGAGTAATTAGAAAATTAGATAATTCCTTTTGTGTCTGTAAATTTTCTAATTATCAAATTGGCATATTGATTCATTTTCTAACTTTATCTTCGTTTTGTTTTACAAAAGCATCCCAACCTGTATAACTTTTTCCGGCAACGATTTTGCCTGAATTAAAGAAATGACAAACTGCAGCTGCTAAACCGTCTGTTGAATCGAGGTTTTTAGGTAATTCTTTTAAACCTAAAAGCTGTTGCAGCATTTTGGCAACTTGCTCTTTACTGGCGTTTCCGTTTCCAGTAATCGCCATTTTAATCTTTTTAGGTTCGTATTCGGTAATAGGAATATCCCTCGAAAGCCCCGCTGCCATTGCAACGCCTTGAGCACGGCCTAACTTTAGCATCGATTGTACGTTTTTACCGAAGAAAGGTGCTTCAATCGCAATTTCGTCAGGATTGTGCGTTTCGATTAGTTCGATGGTACGCTCAAAAATAATTTTTAGTTTTTGGTAATGATTGTCGTATTTGGAGAGCTGCAATTCGTTCAATTGCAAAAACTCCATTTTTTTATTGATGACTTTTATCAATCCAAAACCCATAATTGTGGTTCCGGGGTCAATACCTAATATGATGCGTTCTTTTGTCATTTTTTATTTTGGTTACACAAAGTTTCGCCAAGTTGGCTCAGAGATTCACAAAGTTTTTTTTAATTTTCTTTGTGTGTCTTCGTGAATGCTTTGTGAATCTTTGTGAAATAGCTTTTTCGCAATAGTTTCCTTTACTTTGCAGCATGATTTCAATTCCTCACAAAGCTAAACAATTCCTAGTTCTTCTGATCAAACTTTTGATTGTAGGTGGTGCTTTTTATTTTATTTATAATCAGTTGGCGCACAACGATAAGCTCGACTGGCAAAAGTTCATTACGTTATTTCGTAAAAATCAGTCGGTTTTAGGGATTGGGTTTATATTGCTTTTGAGTGTTTTGAATCGTTATTTCGAGATTTTGAAATGGCAGAATTTAGCAAAAGTCATTCACGAAATTTCATTAGGAGAGGCTACAAAGCAAGTTCTGGCGGCACTTACAGCAGGAATTTTTACGCCAAACGGAGTAGGAGAGTACGCAGGAAAAGCATTGTTTTATCCGAAATCTGAAGCTAAAAAAGTGGTTTTCTTAAACTTGATTTGCAACGGAATCCAGATGGTTTTAACTGTTATTTTTGGGCTTTTTGGGTTGTTGTATTTCAATGCTAAATATGAGGTCATCACCACTCAAACTGTTGCTATTTTATTTGGATGTTTTGTATTGCTTTTTATTGTTTTGTTTTCGGTGAAGAAGATAAAAATCAAAGGATATTCGATCGAAAAGTTATTGCATAAAATCAATGAAATTCCAAAACCAATTCATCGTAAAAATATTGTTTTAGGAATTTTGCGTTATTTGGTTTTCTCGCATCAATATTATGTTTTGTTTCTCGCTTTTGATGTCGATTTGCCTTATTTTACTTTGATTGCTACAATTGCTGTGGTTTATTTTTTGGCTTCATCATTACCCACTTTTCAGTTTCTGGATTTTGCAGTAAAAGGAAGTGTTGCCATATATTTCTTCGGAATTTTAGGTGTAAACGAATGGATTGTGGTTTTTATCAGTACTTTGATGTGGTTTCTTAACGTCGTATTGCCAGTAGTTATTGGTGCTTATTATGTGCTGAATTTCAAAACGAAAGCTGTAGAATGATCTGGTTTTTATTTTTCATACTATCTATCTATGTAATTACAATAGGCTTACTTATCTATGGTTTTACCAAAGTAAAAAACTATCAAAAAACAGATTTAAAACCCCAAACAAGTTTTACAATTATAGTTCCGTTCAGGGATGAGGAAGAGAATTTACCAAACCTTTTGCAAAGCTTTTCAAACTTAAATTATCCGAAGAATTTATTCGAAGTAATTTTAGTGGATGACAATTCTAGCGAAAAATTTCAAATTTTAAATTCCAAATTCCAGGTTTTTATAATCGATAATATTAGAGTTTCGAATTCTCCTAAAAAAGATGCCATTTCTACTGCAATGCAACACGTAAAAACCAATTGGGTTATTACTACTGATGCTGATTGCCTGGTGCCTAAAAACTGGCTTCTAACATTTGATAATTATATTCAGCAACATGATGTCTCGATGCTTGCGGGCGCAGTTACTTATCAATGCGAGAATTCATTTCTGGATCATTTTCAGCAATTAGACTTAACAAGTTTACAAGGAGCAACCATAGGAAGTTTGGGACTTGGCAGAGCTTTTATGTGCAACGGAGCCAATTTTGCATACACAAAATCGTTGTTCGAAAAGCTAAATGGGTTTGACGGAAACAATAAAATTGCCAGTGGCGATGATGTTTTTTTGTTGCAAAAAGCGGCCAATTTATTTCCTGATAAAGTGCATTATCTAAAAGCAAAAGAGGCTATTGTAATTACAAAACCAACAGAAAACTGGAAGTCTTTATTTTATCAACGAGTACGTTGGGCAGCAAAAACAAGTTCGTATCAAAGTAATTTCGGGAAGGTTTTAGGAATGATCGTTTTCTTTGGGAATCTGGGTTTTGTTATTGGATTTTTATTTTGTGTTTTAGCGATTTGGCCTTATCCCTTTTTTGTTTTATTAGCCTTTTTTAAGTTTATAATCGATTTTATCCTGCTTTATAAAACGAATCAGTTTTTGACTAAAACCAGAATAAAAAGTTTGGTTTTAAGTAGTTTGTTCTATCCTTTCTTTAGTACGACTGTCGCTTTGTATAGTTTGTTTGGGACTTATGAATGGAAAGGAAGAAGATTTGGGAAATAAATTTCAATCCCGAAGGCTTGCGATAAATTCCAAATTCCAATGGAAAACGTATACTATTAGGAACGCTAAATGGCACGCGGATGATACGGATTCGCTTTGCGAAAGAACGGATTTGGGCGGATTTTTTTTAATGTTTTATTTTGAAAATCTTCTAAGTTCAATCTTTGCTAAATTACACGTGCCGTAATTTGTTATTACGATTACATAAAATAAGAAAAAGAAATCTGCGCAGATCTGTTTAAATCCGTAAAATCTACGTTCCATAAATCTCAAAGATCAAAAAATTACTCTTTCCCTTTTTCTTTAAGAATAACAGGCAAAATAAATTGAGTTTTTACCGGAAGTCCGCGTTTTAGGGCAGGGTTTATTTTTGGGAAATCGACCAAACGCGCATGTAGAATACTATCGATTTTGATGGTATCATAGGCAACTGAATCTTTAGGAAATTGCGGTTCGAATTTCATGGTTGAATTAGGGAAAACCGTTACTTTTACCTGAATCGTATCGAGTTCAGGATACAGTATAGAAAGTGTATCGATGTCTAGTTTTTGCTGAATAAGCTGTGCCATTACCTGAAAAAAGCATTGTTGGCGTTGTTTTTTATCAGCGATTTTTTCGCAATTTGCTACTGATGGATATTCGTCGACTTCTTTCCAGTTAATTGATTTTAATTCTTTTTGAAGTAACTCTTTTTCAGACGGAACCTGCTTGTCAATATATTGACAAGAATTGAAAGATAAGATAACTAAAAAAAGGAAAAACTGCTTCAAGATTTTGATGTTGAATTGAATAAACTGATTATGGTATAAAAATACGATTATTTTTTTTGAGAAGCTTTGTATTGCAGATAATCTTCATAGGTTTCTGAAAGCCATTGTTCTTTATTTTGCGCTGCAACTTCTTTTTGATCAGGATATAAAGAAGATAAGCGATCAGAAAATGTAGCGATTTGAACCGTGTAATTGTAAAATTCTTTTCTGGTTAAAACAACATTTGCATCATTTTTACGATTAAAGTATTCAAAGAAAAGGGCATCAAATTCTTTCATAGAAAAATTGAGAACTTTTTTCTTATTACTTTTATAGATGCTATCCTGAATTAATTGATCGTCGATAGACAGTTTTTTAACTTGCGCATAAGCAGTATCGTTGATTGAAATAATCAAGGAAATAAATAATACGATTTGTAAAAGTCTGTGCATTGACTGGCTTTACTGAAGAGTTTGTAGATACAAAATTACAAAAAAATATATGGATTTACTATTGTTGTTACTTGGTTTTATATGCATGATCGTGGGCATTTTTGGTAGTTTTCTGCCTGTCTTGCCTGGCTTGACCAGTTGTTGGGTGGGCCTTTTATTGCTGTACATGACAAAAGCGGTCGAGAATAATTATTGGGTTCTGGGTGTTACGCTTGTGATCACGATAATAATAACCGTTCTCGATTATGTGATTCCGGCAAAAGGAACCAAAAAATTTGGAGGAAGTTCGTACGGAATCTGGGGAACCAATATTGGGTTAATTGTTGGTATTCTGGCCCCTATACCTTTTGGAGTCATTATTGGTCCTTTTGTGGGGGCTTTTGTGGGTGAGATAATTTATGATTCTAAAAATCACAAACGAGCGCTAAAAGCTGCAACGGGATCTTTACTTGGTTTTTTGGCTTCTAGTTTTATCAATTTTATGTTTTGTATTATTTTTCTAGGCATATTTTTGAGCGTCACATGGGAATATCGAAACTTTTTGTTTTAATTGTGTAATAATTATTTAGCTTTTTTCTTATTTTTTGATTTTTTCTTTAAAATTTACAAAAAAATAATTCTACTTTGATTTGATAACGAAAGGGTTATGTTTACTGACACGAGCAGTTTTTTTTGTTAAACAACTGTTAATCGATCGCTCAGGTATTTCACTTATTTTTTGGAAATGTTAAAATATTTTATATTTTTATCCTGATAAACGATAAAAAGCCTCACTTTATCGGTTATTTTGAATAGATTTAAATAACATTTTAAACCATTTAAGTATGACTCCAAACCTACAAATTGAACTTAGACGTTTTATTTCTTCTAATGTTGTTTCAAAGTTAAACAAGTTTTATTTTGAAAATGATGCACTTTTAATAAAGGGAATTGATGTTTCGATAGGTACGGTTTTAATGGGTTTGTACAATAGGGCCGAGGAATCGGATTTTTGCAAAGGACTGGTCTCGCAAATACAGGAAGATTCGACATTTTATCAGGAAGTCGATTTTACATCCGGTCGAATTTTATCAGTAGATGATTGTTATCGTCTGGAAGGAAACGATTTACTGAAAGAAATTTTCACCAATAAAAAAGGAAGAATTTCTGAAATGATCTCCAACGAAGTCGGCATCAAAAGCGAAACAGCCAGAGAGATCCTCAACTTTTCAGCTTTATTAGTGGCTTCTTATCTTAAAAACAATCTTCAATTGTTAGACAGTCTAAAATTACTTCTGGACGATCAAAAAAGAGATATCTTAAACAGCATTCCTCCCGGAATCAAAATTATCCTTGGTTTTTCATGTTACGAATCAGTCGAAGAAAAAAACCAATCTATCGGAAGATCTATTTTCACCCTTTTCGGTCACAACTTTTTCAGTTTCTAAAATAAAAAAATCCCATCTTACAAAAGTAAAACAGGATTTATATATATTCAAATCAATTTTTGAATCGTTTATTAAACGTTTTTCAAATTGATAATTTCTTGCTCTGTCAAAAAGCGCCAGTTACCTCTTGGTAAATTCTTTTTGGTCAAACCAGCAAATGATACACGATCTATACGTAAAACATCATAGTCAAAGTTTTCGAAAATAGCACGAACTACTTTTACATTCGATGAACGCAGTTTAAGACCCACTTCGCTTTTTGCTTCTTTCTCGATATAACTTATTTCTTCAACAAACACACGATGTCCGTCAAGAACCAAACCTTTGCTTATTTTTTCTAAATCCTCAAATTTCAAGTTTTTATCTAGAGAAACCTGATAGATTTTAGATGATTTCTGACTCGGTAAAGTAAATTTACGAATCATATCAGTATCATTAGTAAACAACAATAAACCAGTTGTATTCTTGTCCATTCTACCAATTGGAGCAATTTTTGCAGTTGTAGAACCACGAACAAGTTCCAGAACGTTACGATATTCCTGACCTTCGTCAAGCGCAGTTGTAAAGTTTTTAGGTTTGTTCAACAAGATGTATTCTTTCTTTTCAGGAGTCAAAACTACACCATCAAAGTTAATAACATCATTCAATTTTACTAAATAACCCATTTCAGTAACCGGTACGCCATTTACTTTAACGTTTCCAGACTGAATGTATATATCAGCATCACGACGCGAACAAACACCAGAATTAGAGATGTATTTGTTCAAACGAATTTCGTCTGCAGCTTTTTGTCTTTTTGGAGCCTGATTCTGTTTTTTAAGTTTTTGTGCCGCTTCTTCTTCCGCAGCCTTAACAGCAGGTTTCACTTTTTTCGGCCCTTGGGCGCGCTTCGCCATAGGAGGTTTTGGCTTGTTAGAGTTTGGCCTAGAGCTATTTGGTCTAGAACCGCCTCTTTTATTATTGCCTTCCTTATTGTTCATAAATTCTGTAATTTGTGCAAAGATAGTTTATTCTTGCTAAATAATCCTAAGTTCATTGTTCTTAGATTAATAGCTATTATTTTTTAGGGCTGCAGGAGCAGTACAATTGGCTTTTTTTCAGGCATCTTCTCCCGCTTTTCGTTTCAATCTTTTATTTTTTTAAAGGAAAAAAATAAAAGGATTTCCACTGCAATCGGGGCTATTTTCAGATAATTGGCTTTTTTTTAGACATTTTGAGAAAGGTTACCACAGAGATGCACAAAGATTTTACACAGAGAAAACACAAAGTTGGGAATAAAAAATCTGTCCAAATCTGCCTAGATCCGCGTCATCTGCGTGCCATTTTTAGCATAAGCCATTATCCAAGCTAGGGATGTAAAAGCAAGTTCTTCCCGTGCCATAAAACACTTGGGTTTATCAAAACAATACAGCAAACCCCTGAAACAATTAGGAATTTCAATACATTATGCAAAAGCAGAAACTGCCCTTTAGAATTCGATTTCCATAAGTAAATCAGGAAAAACAACAAAACGGCAAAACATACATAAAAGTAAATATCCATATAACCCACATCATAAATGTTGATTAGGATATACACCGGAATCACGGTTAAAAATGTTAGAACTGTAATAATTTGTTTAGAAACCGTTTCGTTATAAATAATCGGAATTGTTCTGTAATTGTTTACCAAATCTCCTTTAAGATTCTCCAGATCTTTTATCATTTCGCGAACAAGCAATAATAAAAACAAGAAAACCGCATGTGCCGAAATCACCATAAAATGACTCATATGATCCTCAATTTCCTCAAACGAAACCTTATTGTAGAAATAGAGCAAAATTGCGAAAAAAGGCAAAACAGCCAAAAACGCAGCGGTCAAATTACCAACAATGGGGTATTTTTTTATTTTATGAGAGTAAAACCAAATAAGGAAAATATACGCCGAAAAGAACAAAAATGCACGCCAGGAAACAATCAAAGCCATCAAAGCGGCAATAAAATTAAGCGTAAAATACACTGACAATTTCGTTTTCTGACTTACTAATCGATCCAGCATCGATTTGTTGGGTCTGTTGATTAAATCCTTTTGACTGTCGTAAAAATTATTAATAATATATCCTGAAGCAATCGTAATCGCAGAAGCAAAAACAATTAAAAATAAATTAAAATCAAGTAAAATGTCGAGCGCCCTTTTCTCAGGAGCCAATATAAAAATCGCAGATAAATATTGTGCTAAAACAATAATAGGAATATTGTAACCTCTCACTACTGAGAACAAACTAACAATTTTCATTACTAAAAGTTTATGCTGTCTGCTTAACATTTTTTAAAGTTAGTTTGGGATTTTAATTTAAGGCTTGTTTTAATTTTAGAGGTTTAGTTTAAAAAACATTAAAGTTTGTCTTTTAACAATGCTTTCGAACCAAAACCTAATTTCCGTATGCAAGCTAAGGCTTCTTTTTGAGAAATGTCGACTTCTTTGATGTCTTTTTTTTTTCTACAAAACAAACAGAGCCACTTCAAGGGTTTGGTGCAGCAGAAACAAAGACTGCAAAATTGTTATCGTTTATTTGTTCTATCAAAAAGGTAAATTGCGTTCCTGCATCAGTTGGAACCAGAACGACTTTTAAATTTTCATTAGATTCCAAGCCCATAATGTTTTCATTCGTTTTTTTGATGAACGAATAACCCGGAATGAAACTCAGAATTCCGTTTTCAAGTCTTTGAATCAATTTCTTCGCATAAGCTGTTCGGACAATTAAACCGGCTGTAATGCAAATAAGAAATATGATTATTATGGCTACAATTTCTTCAATTGCCAATCCTAGAATTTTTACTTTCGGGAAATGATTTACGAGCGGAAGCGTAATTTTTTGAATGATATGATATCTTTTTTCCAGAATAATCAATAACAAAACATGTGGTGCTAAAAACAGAATTCCGCCTAAAAAAGTTGCTTTGATAATCTGTAAAATACTCTTCATATTAAATAACTTTTAGGGTGATGATTTCAGGAAAGCAATTCAATAGGACAGTACTTTTTTAAAGAAGTTTATTAGAATTGATAAACAACCTCTAATTTATAGTCTTTTAAAGATACTTTAGCGCGCTCTAAATCCTCAGTAAATCCAAGAATATAACCACCTCCGCCAGAACCACAAAGTTTTAAGTAATAATCATTTGTGTCGATTCCGTTTTGCCAGATTCCGTGAAATTGTTCCGGAATCATTGGCTTAAAGTTGTTTAAAACGACTTTTGACAGCTTTTTAGTATTGGTAAACAACGATTTCATGTCGCCATGCAAAAAGTTTTCTACGCAGGCATCAGTATATTTTACGAATTGATTTTTAAGCATCGCACGGAAACCTTTATCTTTCAGGTTTTCCATAAAAATGTTCACCATAGGAGCAGTTTCACCTACGATTCCTGAATCTAATAAAAAGACAGCGCCTTTTCCGTCAAAACTTTGAGTCGGGATTCCGGTTGCTTCGATATTATCTTTCGAATTAATTAAAATCGGAATGCTTAAATAACTGTTTAAAGGATCCAAACCAGAACTTTTTCCGTGGAAAAAACTCTCCATTTGAGCAAAAATATTTTTTAGTTGTAACAGTTTTTCGCGAGTTAAATTCTCTAGAACGGTTATTTTGTGTGTAGCATATTTGTCGTAAATAGCCGCAACAAGAGCACCGCTACTACCAACTCCGTATCCTTGCGGAATACTTGAGTCAAAATACATTCCGGTTTCGACATCATTTTTTAAACTTGCCAAATCAAAAGCAACCAATTCAGGTTGTTCTGTTTGTAAAGTTTCAAGATAAGTTGCAAAACGTTGTAAACTTGCGTTTGATGCAATTGCTTCAGCCGAAGGATCTTCGGATTTCTTCAATGCGCCATTATAAAAATTATAAGGAATAGAAAGTCCTTTAGAGTCGCGGATGATTCCGTATTCTCCAAAGAGTAATATTTTTGAGTAAAATAATGGTCCTTTCATGTTTATTTTATGTCTTTCTTTATTTTATTTGGTGTAGAAGATTTTTTATTTAATCCCTTCTCAAGAATCTCTCTAACTTTTCTTATGATTATAGGGTCGTTACATTCCATAATCAATTTCATTACTTTGATTTTTTCTGCTTTGATGCCCATCAATCAAAATTTTAATTAAAGATACGGAAAATTATGATGCAATTGCACCGTCTCCAATTTGGTCGCAAATGTACTGACGATTCTGACAAAATACAACTAATTCGTCCTTAATAAATTGTAATACTTTCTCGCTAACGTTTTCGGGATAAAGTACATGAACATTTGCCCCCGCATCAAGCGTAAAACAAACGGGAATTTGTGTTTCATTTCTGAATTTCCAGATAGCATTAATGATCTGCAAAGTATTTGGTTTCATTAAAATAAAATACGGCATCGAAGTCATCATCATCGCATGCAAAGTCAAAGCTTCACTTTCGACCACTTTGATAAATTCATCTAAATTTCCGCTTTCGAAAATTGCAATTAGCTGATCCAGATTTTCATGTGCCTGCGCAAAACGTCTTTCGGCATATGGATGATTGTGCATCAAATCGTGCCCAACAGTACTAGAAACTTGTTTTTCGCCTTTATCAACCAATAAAATAGTATCTTGATAGTTCTTGAAATTCTCATGGATAGCGTACGGAAATTCCACTCCGTATAAGTCTGAGCTTCCTTCAATATTTGCCTGATTTCCCCATGCAACAACATTTCCATTTACACTTCTGCAAGCGCTTCCAGAGCCTAAACGAGCTAAAAAAGATGCTTTTTTGTAAAAATGATCGTCTGTCATTTCAGGATTCAAAGCTTTTTCTAAACTCATAAAATTCATTGCCAACGCTGCCATTCCAGATGCCGAAGAAGCAATTCCTGAACTGTGCGGAAATGTATTTTGAGTATCAATCGTAAAATGATAGTCTTTCAAAAAAGGCAAGTAAACCTCAATTCGTTCTAAAAACTTCTGAATTTTAGGTTTGAAATCTTCTTTTGGTTTTCCTTCAAAAAGTAAATCGAAAGAAAAGCCATTTGTCACGCTGAGCGAAGTCGAAGCGTCTCTTTTTTCAAAACCTAATTTGGTAATCGTTTTACAATTATTAAGCGTAAAACTTATTGAAGGATTTGCCGGGATTTGATTGTCTTTTTTTCCCCAATATTTTACTAATGCAATATTGCTGGGAGCGCTCCACTCAAAATTTCCGTTTTCGATAGTCGAAGTATATTTTTTAGGAATAAAATCAGTTGCTGTAAACATGAATTATAAAATTTTGGCAAAGATAGTTTTTAAATATTTTTACCATATAAGTTATATAAGAAAATGTAAGCGAAACTAAAATGAACTTATATCACTTATATGGTTTACACTTTCTTTTTAACTATTTTTGACTAAAAATTGAATAGAATGAAAATAAACAAGATCACCAAAATCGTCATAGCGCTAATAATTTGTTTAATGGTTGGGTATTCTGCAAGTATAGTAACCAGACCAAGCGTTGAAAGTTGGTATCCAACGATTATAAAACCAGGTTTTAATCCGCCCAATTGGATTTTTATGCCGGTTTGGACATTGCTTTATATTTTAATGGCAGTTGCAGCCGGATTGGTTTGGGATAAAATAAAGGAACAAAACCAGGAAGTAAAAGTTGCATTAGGTTTCTTCTTAATTCAATTGACATTGAATGCGATTTGGTCGTATATCTTCTTCGGATTAAAAAATCCGATGTTGGCTTTAATTGAAATTGCTCTATTATGGTTAATGATTTACGAAACGTATTTAAAGTTTACCAAAATCAACAAAACTGCCGGTTATTTACTGATTCCTTATATGGCTTGGGTTGCTTTTGCCGGAATTTTGAATGCTAGTATTTGGTGGTTGAACAGATAAAATTTTAGTTTCAGGTTTAATTTTTAGATTCTGCTTTTACTTTCTTAAACATTTCATTTTTAGCATACAAAAAATCCATTGTAGTCAATATGTTATTATTTTCTATAAGAGTTTTAGATCTTGGGTCTGCATCGCAAAATTCAATAAAAAGATCTTTTTCTTCGGAACTTAGCTTTAAATCTTTGGTAAAAAAAGTTGCAGGAATAGAGGCCGCTACGAGTTTCTTAAAGCTACTTTCTTCAGTTTTTTTCTTGAGTTCTTCTTTCTTGTCATTTTTAAATAGATTGAAAACCCCTTTTCCCATCCGGGCAAAGTCGATCCCATTTGGAATAGTTCCGTCGTAAACGCCGGTATATTTTTGCAAAGAAGCGGCATCTTTTTCGAATTTTATTTTATCCAGATCTTGTTGAGAAATTTTAAACGGCTCAAGTTTCATATTGGTTACTATAACTTCATCTAATTCTTGAGGTCTTGGAATCATATTGACAATAATATTGTTTTTATCAATGTTTTCCTGGGATATTTTTAATCTTGAAAAAAAGTGTTCTTTATGAAAGAAAAGCAAGCTATCTTTAGGTTTGACCAAAATTGAAAATTCTCCCAAATAATCGGTTGTTGTACTGGTTTGGGCTGTTTTATTGATAACCTCTACTTTTTTTAGAGGAAAGTTGTTAGATAAGACCTTTCCGTGAATTAACTTTTCTGTTTGAGAAATAGAAAGCTGATAGGTTAAAAAAGAAATTATAGTGAGCAATTTTACTTTCATGAATGAACTTTAGTTTTTAATTCCTGAATTTAACTTTTTAAACTCTTCATTTTTAGCATATAGAAAGTCTATCAATTCCAGATCATTTGATTTTTCTAAAAGTGTTTTAGATTTTGGATCGGCATTACAAAAGTTTAAGAAAATTTCTTTTTCTTCGGAGTTTATTTTTAAATTTTTGATGAAAAAATCTGGAGGACAAGAAGCGATGACAAGTTTCTTAAAATGATCGTCATGTGGCTCAATCTTTTTTTTCGGTTTGTCAAAAATCGTGTGACTAAAATTTATAGCATTTTTAATTTTACCATCATACACAATAACCTTGGTAGTAACATCATCAAATTGCTTGCGAATTTTGATTTTATCTATTTCTTCTCTATCATTGGCGATTTTTTTAAGTTCAGTTTTATTAAAAACAGATCTAGAAACTACAACATTCTCCAATTCTTCGGCTTTTTGAGTCATCTCAACAATGAGATAGCTTTTTTCCAGATCTTTCAAAGTTAGCTTCAACCTTATAAATAAATAATCCTTTGAAAAAAACAATAAACTGTCCTGCTCTTTTGCTAAAATAGAAAACTCTCCCAATTCATTTGTTCTCGTACTTTTTTTCGCTGTTTTATTGATAACCTCAACTTTATTAAGCGGATAATTGTTGGAAATAACTTTTCCATAAAGCAGTTTTTCTGTTTGTGAAATGGAAAGTTGGCAGGTAAAAAAAGAAATTGTGGTAAGCAGTTTTACTTTCATTTGAAAAGTTTTTTTAATCTTTTTTAATTTTTAAGTTCCGTTTTCAGTTTCTGGAATTCTATGTTTTTAGCATATAAAAAATCCATTGTTGTTAGGATATTGTTGTGATCTAAAATCATTTTCGATTTAGGATCAGCATCGCATAGTTCTATAAATAATTCTTTTTCGTCTGGTTTAAGTTTTAAATCTTTAGTAAAAAAATCTTCTGGAATTGAAGCTGCTAATTTTTTAAAATCAATTTTGGAAACTTTCTTTTTTGGTGTATCTTTTTCTTTTTTAAATAAATCAGCAATAAAGCCGCCTACTGCAATAAAATTCATGCCATTTACAATACTTCCATCGTAAACTCCAGTATATTTATGCAAAGAAGCAGAAGGGAATACAGTAGAACCTACACCCGCGGCACCAACATGGGGAAATTTGATGTTTGTAATTACAACTTCCTCTAATTCTTCGGGTTTTAAAATCATATTTACAACAAGATCATTCTTGTTGAGGTCTGTTTGAGTAAGTTTTATTCTTTTGAAGAAATAATCTTTCGAGAAAAATATCAAACTGTCTTTAGCATTAACTAAAATGGAGA
>Ga0302173_10000655_pt1 | contig 18388 bp, 16 predicted proteins | sample I_Fen_N3_1_FD_198785 | JGI IMG/M metagenome (GOLD analysis project Ga0302173, IMG submission 198785) | Peat permafrost microbial communities from Stordalen Mire near Abisko, Sweden - I_Fen_N3_1 | ecosystem: Environmental > Terrestrial > Soil > Wetlands > Permafrost | place: Sweden: Abisko... | reverse complement strand
AAATATATTTGGCTATAGAAAATGCGGGTTTATAGAATTCGGCAATATAGGGATGCGCTTTCAATAACTCGTATAAATGTTGATAAAGCGTTGCACGGTCGAATAGTTTTTCGGGTGTACTGTTGCAAAAATGCAATTCGTAGTTACGTCCTATTTGCGTTTTGAAATAGGGCGAAGCAGTCCATCCTTTATCAATGGCAAAACGCGACAACCCGGCCAAATTTTCAATATTCTCCTTGTCAATCACCATGCGCAGGTTGATATTTATTCCCGCAGCAAGGTAGGCGTCAATGCCTTCAACAATTTTTAAAAAAGTAGGTTGTTTCCCTTTCAGGTAGCGGCGCCCATCATGCACTTCCTGTGTCCCGTCGAGTGTAACCTGTACTTCACGAATGCTGGCAGTTTTTAGCAAATCGACATACGAAGCTAATGTATATCCATTTGTAACAAACGCCAAATCCAGTTTGGTATCATTAGCTCTGGATATAAAATGAGTCAACATATTTCGTTGATTTTCGCCCGGCAACAATGGTTCACCACCAAAAACAGTAATGTATTTCTTCCGCCCGGCAAATTCGGTATTGATATAATTGAAAAATGCATCCACCACTTCGGTGGTTACTACTTTTTGTATCGGATTATATCCTTCCTGATAGCAATATGAGCATGCAAAGTTGCAGGAGTAGTTCGGTACAAAAAACAACTGAGTTTCATCCGCTTCACGTTTTTCAGTAAAGTCAAGATAAGCCAGCTTAAATGCTTTCTTTTCCTTTTCTTCGTCCACCAAATAGCCACGCTGAGTAAACTCACCCTGCGGATCAAGTTTGTTCTTCAGCATTTTTACTTCGTTTACACTGATAATGTCAGCCGACTTGCTCAACGGATTCACTATAAAAAAGTCTTCCGAATCAGCAATGGGAGTAATTATATTGTGTTGTGATAATGACATTTATTTATCCGTTTAAAAATTTTTGAAAATAATTTCGTTGATTATTTTTCTAAAACTAATGTACTTAAGATAACTTCAACATCTCTCGTAGAGTCACCCATTACCTCTTCCGTAATTCCACCTATTGATTTAGCCAACATGCCGGTATTCATTCGCGAAATATATGTTTTGCCATCGCTTTTCTCATAAACACTTATTCTGCATGGCATTAAAGATGAAATGATTCGTTCATCATCTCTTGATAATATTCTACTTGAATGCTTTGGATGGCATAAAGCAAAAACTTTTATGGCCAATACCTCAGTTCCGAATTTTTTCAATGTATCCTGCAGATCATGAACCGCTGATAGTTTCCATGTGTTTTTTTCTATTTCAAATGTCAGTTTCTCCACTGTTTCAGCAAAATTATATTTGCTTTCATTTTCCAAAAACATAGTTTCGTTCGTTTGCATAATTGATTGGTTTTAAGATTAAAAAATAACTTTTCCGGAGATGAACTCCGAAAAAGTTAAACTCATAGCTTAGTCATGACAACCGGCTACAATAATCGACACTTTAGCACAACATTGAGCTACCGTCGATTCGGTGCTGTTGGTTTTACAACCACAGCTTTTTTTCACTACACTTTTCATAAATAATTATTTTTAGTTGTGAATATCGGTTTAAAATTAAACCTTTTATCTTAAACCCACAAATCTCATTTAATGAGATTTGTTGAAATCCCATTTTGGGGTAGGGGTCTTATTTTCGACCAGAAATAGTAAAACTTGCAACTTCAGCTTGCCCCTTTGTATATGGCTCCGATTCTTCAAATATCTTAATATCATCGAATCCGGCTTTTTCTAACATGGTCAGGTATTCTGCCCGTGTTACTGAGCCTGCCCAACATTCGGCTACTGCTGCGGGGTCATTCCTGTATTTCTCAGCAATTGGCTGTACAGCATAAATATCACTAACCACAAAACGACCACCTGATTTTAGAATGCGATACACTTCACCCCACACAGTGGGTTTATCGGAGGCATGATTAATAGTACAATTGGATATGACTAGATGGATACTATTATCTCTTAATGGCAAACTCTCAAGTTCTGCTTTTAATATCCTTGCATTCTGCACTTCAAACTTTTCAAGAGTTGCATTTGCCTTAGCTATCATTCCTTCCGAAATATCGATACCAAATACAAAGCCATTTTCTCCAACTTCTTCGGCCAGCCGAATTACATCATTTCCGCGTCCACTTCCTAAGTCCACACAAGTTTCGCCTGGTTGAGGTTTAGCATGATTGATAGCGCCTCCGCACGACAAACAACAGCTGGTTTCACTCAGACTTGTGTAGCGCTCATTTATTGCTTCTGTAATCATAATTAAAATTATTGCTGAATTAATTTTGTTGACGCAGCAAAGATAAATAATTATTTTGAATTACAATAGTATCACTAATCAATTATTTTAATATCACTATCTTTTTTCGCTACATTCATTATTGTATCCTTTTAAATTCAAATATAAACGATTAATTACATGGTGCTTGACTAGAAATAATTTTTTGAATACCAGTGCCGATATACATTTCAAATGTGATATTCATCACATTTGAAAAATACACTTGATTTTTATGTAATTTTATTTAAATAATACTTTAGCTTTGTCTAATTTCTTGTTTGAAATTATTTCAATATTACTTAGTAAGTCTGCACTATAATCTTAAAATCGACACTTAAAATCATCATGTATGGCTAAAGTTCTTATTTTAGGAGCTGGCATCTCTGGGCACACCGCCGCATTAATTGCCAAAAGAAAATTAGGAAAACAGCATCAAGTTGAAGTAATTAGTCCTAATAGCAATTATCAATGGGTTCCTTCTAATATTTGGGTAGGAATGGGTCTAATGACTCCCGAACAGGTAAAGTTCGAACTTGCTCCGGTTTACAAACGAGCAGGAATTGGGTACAAACAGGCTTTAGCCGTTTCGTTGCATCCCAATGGAGACAAATCGACTGACAAAGGGTACGTAACAATTAAGTATGTCACCGGCGAGTTGATAGACAAAGAAGAAAACGTTGAGTATGATTATCTGATTAATGCCACCGGACCAAAATTGAATTTTGCTGCTACAGAAGGTCTTGGACCCGATAAATTCAGCAATTCCGTGTGTACTTACCAACATGCAACCCACGCATGGGAAAATCTCCAAAAGTGTTTTAAAAAAATGGAAGCTGGTGAAAAGCAACGGATTCTTATTGGAACCGGTCATCCGCTAGCAACTTGTCAGGGGGCCGCATTTGAGTATTCGCTGAATATCGCTTTTGAAATAAACAAGCGCAAATTAAATCACATGGCAGAACTTACCTGGATCTCCAATGAATATGAATTGGGTGACTTTGGTATGGGGGGAGCTTACGTGAAACGAGGTGGTTATATTACCCCTACAAAAATTTTTGCAGAGTCTATTTTTAAAGAATATAATATCAACTGGATTGTGGGAGCAGGAGTCAATAAGGTAGAGGAGGGATTGGTGCATTATGAAACGCTCGACGGAGAGTTCCATACCAAAGAATTTGATTTTGCGATGCTCATTCCTAGTTTTGCCGGTGCCGGTATGAAGGCCTATAACAAACAGGACGAAGATATTACTTTGGATCTTTTTGTGCCAAATGGGATGATGAAAGTGGATGCTGACTATACTCCAAAAGCTTACGAAGACTGGAAGGCTTCTGATTGGCCTTCTATCTATAAGTCACCTTTATACGACAATGTCTATGCTGCCGGAATTGCATTTGCACCACCGCATCCCATGTCGAAACCGATGAAAAGCAAAAATGGAACGCAGATAAATCCTACACCACCACGAACCGGTATGCCTTCAGGTGTAATTGGTCGCATTGTGGCTGAAAATATTGTTGATAAAATCAAAACAGGCACAACAGAGCATAAACACAAAGCCTCCATGTCAAAAATGGGCGCAGCTTGTATTGTTTCTGCAGGTTATGGAGTTCGTCATGGTCAGGCAGCAGTAATGACAGTAAACCCAATCGTTCCCGATTGGGATAAATACCCGAAATGGGGTCGAAACATCAATGATACAGTGGGTGAAATTGGTTTGGCTGGGCATTGGATGAAATTATTTATGCACTATATGTTTCTGTATAAAGCAAAAGCACTTCCATTCTGGTGGGTAATTCCCGAGTAATGTTGGTTAGTTACAAATAATTTAAATTTAAAAATCATGAAAACAGAAATAGAAAAAACAATACCCTACAGCGAAATGTCTTTTGCAACTGAACCAACACGTTGGACAAAATTTTGGCGAAGATCATTTATCTTTCAACTAATACGTTTTTTTGTACTTAACCTTAAGATTATGCGGATTGTTGTCGGAGGACACTCTTGAGAAAAATATATTTAAAGATACACAGCAAAAAAAATGGCTGAATCTCATTTAGAGATTTAGCCATTTTGGAATAATTTACACGTTTCACAAAATGATTTAATATTGAAATTCGGTTTTAAATGCCTTATCAAAGTCAATTTTATTTTGTTCAGTATAAAATGGCATTCCCCAAATATGAAAGCCTCCAATTTGGGTTGAAAAAGTAATAGATGCTTCTTCTTTTAAGCGAAGCATGAATTTTTCTTTCCAAATATCATTAGGTGCTAAATGTCCTCCCTTGGGTTCTATGAAAATCTGAATGTTGTCATACTTCTTTGCATCGGCTTTTTGTTGCATAAAGAGTAGAAAGTCAGGTTCAAAAGCATCTCCACTGTCAAAGTCATAGATTCTTATTTCACGTTCGTTCCGCACCAAATAAATTTCTTCATATTTGGTTTGTAGTTTGGGGTACAATCCTTCAATGTATTTGACCAAGTATTTTTCTTCGGAAGTTCCGTAACAATCATCGAAAGCATACCAGTTTTGCTTAGAAAGGTCAGTTGACAAATATATATTTGCAGATTCTTTCATGGACTTACCAAACTCTTTATCGTCGGAACCATCTAAGGAAACCTTAAGTACTTTATCTTTTATTTTATCCCGAAGACTTTTAGGAGTAAATTGCTTTGTGCCTCTTATGCCAACGCCCGATTTGCTTAGCATTGGTTCAATCTGGCGAAGAACTTCGGTGGCTATCCCCAATTTATTTAGTTGAGATAAATCCGCAATAACTTCCTCACGTCCTGAAACTGTAATAAAAAGAGTTGCCAAATAGTTTTCTGATTCAATAAAATCCTTGATGGACTTCAATGCAGGGAAAATTTCTTTTAACGATGAAAATTTGTATGTTTCAAGGCGGTTAATGGCTGCACGGATTATATGGTTTCCCAAATCAGCCATTCTGATATTGATTGTTTTGAGTGCATCTGCATCGATAGTATTGTTCAATTTTTCAAATACCAGGCTCGATTTCATCTCACCACTTTTAATCCTTACTTTAAATGGATTTCTGAGAATACTTTCGCTAAATGAATTTACGTCCTCATTCAATAAATATTGCTCTTGTTCATTTACAAATATATATCCATCCTTGTACAATTTTGTTTGCTTAAAACTTTCTTTCAGTTTCAAGTCAATTTCCTTCGATTTTTTTGCAATGATACCGGTTACTTCCATGGCTGTCTGCAACTCAGAAACATAACGTGGATTTTGGGAACTATGATAATGAAGTTTCTCAACCGCCCGAAGTCGGTTGGTAATATCATCGTCATATTTACGTTGTCCTGTGGGTTTATCTCCTTCGGGTGAAGTGAAAGGCATATAGCGCGCTCCACGTCCGATTAGCTGTGCTTCCTGCATAGTTGTTTTGCCCGGAATACCATCTTTTGCATCTCGGGTTTCGTATAAACGCACAATGTCATACAGGTTTAGTACGTCCCAACCTTCATTGAGCATATCCACTGCAAACACAGCTCTAAACTCGTTGTCTTTTGCTTCGAGCGAATTAAGTTTTAACTGTTTTTGAGCAGTAATATTATTGCCATCAACCAACAACAGATTTTCTTCTTTAAAATCTTCTTTTAGTTCCAATAATAAATTGTCAAAATCGATTTTATGCTCTTCGAAGAACTTAAACGACTCACGAATGTCGCCCATTGAATCATTCTTGATTTTTGTCAAATCTTCTGAGTTTAGTTTCTTAATGGTGTCGATAAACAAATTGAAGAATGCTTTATTCTCATTTATTGTTTTTGATTTCAACATCATTACGGGTTTGATGTCTTGACCGATGGCAGCAAAAAGCTTGCGCTTGTACTGGCTAAGTACTACTGTTTGAATGGCTCGATCAATGGGAGAAAGATCGCTTTGAACTACTTCAATATCTTTCGAATAACCATCTTCTCTAAACTTCTTGAGCGGATAATCGAAAATTACTTTGTTGTGGTATTTGTCGGCGATATTGCCATCCGATAAATCGGCAGTAGCGGTAAATTCCAATAAAACATTGGGCGATGAAGTGCCATTGTCAGCATTGAAAATACGCATCACCGTTGTTTCCCAATCATCCGATAACTCATCACCAAAATCCAGAATATTTGCAACTGCATTCTTTCCTTTTTTTGTTGCGGAATTCATGTGATGCGCTTCATCCGAAATCAACACTATTTTATGCTGTGCAAAATCATCGTAGGTAAGTGAATTTTCTTTCGGATTATTCAATAAGCTGTGTAAACCGTGGGTAGTTTCAAGACACAAGTTTATACAACTATCATCTACTCCCTGAAAATTATCAACCATTTTCAGTTCAATCCGCTTTTCGCCAATAGCGATAGAAGGTCCAAACTGATATTTGGGCGAAGCCTGATTGATGAAATTTTCTTTTGTCTTTTCAATGATATTTGTCGAGGGAACAAAAAACAGAAAGTTACGATATCCTTTTTCGAAAAGATAAAGCATAGCCCCCGCCATTATAAGCGTTTTACCACTTCCGGTAGCCATATGAAACAATAACTGCGGTTGACGGTCTTTTCCTGCAAACAAGTTTTCCCAATAGGTAATGAAGTATTTGAAACACTCTTCCTGATAAGGGCGGAGTTTCATAGCAGGGTTCAATGACTGAATAAAATAGTTCGGTAACTCAGTGTTTTCAATTGTCCGCTTACCAAATTCCTCTTTCAATAAATCTTGCAAGTTCTTTTGAGGAGCAAGCGGTATTTCATTATTACGCTTTGCCATAGAACTTTGCATTTAATTGTTTGTCTTCTTCTGAAATGCCAAATTCCTGATTGTCTATTTCTGAATAAGGAATATAAAGCAAGTTCTTATCCAATGCTTCGAGTAAAAATTTCTGTGTATCTTCAACGGATAACGAAGCAAAATCTTCGGCATTTTCGTTGATAGCTTTCGGATTTACTTTCCAACTCAGAAAGCCTGTTTCCTGCATTTGTTTCCATATAGAGCTAAGTTCGTCTTTATTTTCGCTTGTCAAAATCTTATCGGCAAATTCCTGATTGGCTTTGGCTAGCTCGCAATATACAAATGAGCCACCGCCTTGCCAATTGACGGCTTTTGAAATGCCAGTAGAATCTCCGTTAATCACATTTTTCAGTCGAATTAAGCTATCGTTATCTCCATAGTCCATTTGTTCAATCCCAATAAAAAGTCGTCCCATTTTATGTGCCACTGCAGCAGTTGTACCACTACCGAGATGGTAGTCTAATATAATGTCATTTTCATTAGTTGCAAGTTCAATGATTTGCTTTATTAGCTTTTCTGGTTTTTTTCCGTTTTTAAGTTTAACCCCGCCTTCATTTCCTATACCAGCCCATGATATATGATTCCAGAAATCTGTGAGAAGTTCAGTAACTTCTTGTTTTCCATCAATAGTTTGCATTTTGTTTGAGTAAAAAGCTAAGGAACCTCCTTTGTATAGATACATTGGGCTTGAATTCTCACGTTCAAAAACAATAGGATAGTCTAATGATCTAGATTCTCTCATTAATTCTTTGACTTTTTCAGTTGGCTTATGTGGATCTCTTATGCTTACTACTCTATCTGCATTTTGATATGCAAAATCTTCAATCATGACTTTAGAAATACTATTCCATAATTCACCATATTTTTGTTTTGCTTCTTTTTCGCTTTTAAACCCCGCATTCGAAATTACTTTTTCTTTGATTGGTATAAACTTCCAATCTTTAGTATCTTCTGTTTTTTCTAAAAAAAGATTGTAATTAGAATTGTATGGTACTGGTACAAAACTTTTTACGAAATTGAAACTAGGTTTATTCTTTGTGTAGAAAAGAATATACTCAGTAACATCTATTGGACCAGGATTGACGGTTTTAAAGCCAGCCGGAGAAGCCGTTTTTACGGAAATAACTTGAACTTTGTTTTCAATTCCAAATACATCGTTCATCAATATATTTACATAGCCGAGTTCGTGATGATCTATATGGACAAAAATTGCTCCATCTGTCCGTAGAAGTTGTTTTGCAATTTCTAATCTATTTCTCATAAACGTCAACCAAGTGGAATGATTAAAGCTGTCGTTATACATGAAGCTATCACTTCCGGTATTATATGGAGGATCAATATAAATCAACTTGACCTGTCCGGCATACGTTTTCTTTAAACTGTGTAATGCCAGCAGATTATTTCCTTTTATAATAAGGTTGTCAGCTTTCGATATAGATTCGACATTGTGCTCACCATCAGCATTAAACTTTTTGAAGTTGGTCAGTGCTTTAGGTTCGGTTAGGCGGTTTATTTCATCAGGAGCTAGAATTTCGTTCCAAAACACTTCGTTGCGTTTGGCATCTTCTTTGGTTTGCCCACCTTCCAGCACACAGTCTTTGTATGGCCACGAAAGAACCACTTCGCGACTTTCTGCCAGAAAATCGCCTTCATCGGTTGTTAGTCCTATTTTATTTTTAAAACTAGTGTAACTATCAGGCAAAAAACGCTTGTTCATCACAAACTTTTGAAATCGCACTTTGTCGAATACCAACATACCTTCAACTTCGGTAAAGAAATTGGTTTTTAATTTTTCATTGGTAAGAATGAGCTTGAGTAAATCCGGTCGGAGTTGGAGGGCTGCTTCTACTATACTGTTTTTGAGCATTACGCCATCCTCGGAAGTATATTGGCTGTGTGGTCGAAGCAATTCTTCGAGCTCTTGAAAAAGTGAGAGATTTGACATGGATTTGGGGCTGTTATTTGTTTTTTAGCTACTGCTAATTGCCCTCAGACTTTCACCCACAAAAAAAGCGTGGACCAAATCCTTACCCTTCACCGAGGCCCTAGGAAGCCTACACACAAAGATAAGTAAAAAGCCCACGCCGGTCAGCATGAGCATTTTGCTTATTAATCTTTTGTGTGTCGCTAAAAATGAAATTTCCTAGGTTTCGGTGAAGCGAACAATAGCAGAATGCTATTTTAGTATATTGAAAATAAAAGTATTATCTGTTTTTGTTCTTAGTTTAATTTTTATGTTCTTGCAAAAATACAAAAAAGCAATGGTACTTGTGCAAGTGCAGCCAATAAAAATTAGTACTGTTTAGCCTTATATCATTTTTTCGATAGTCTTTAGAATTTATATTTATTTTATAGTGTATTTAATAGTATTTGTAATTGTTAGATGTGAAAATATGCATTAATCTGTTCTGAGTTGATTCTTTTTATAGACAATTTAAATGATAAAAGCCGTAAGTGTTTATAAATTACGGCTTCTGTTATTGATTTGTTGGACTATGAATTGCTTTATTTTTGATTGTCGAGGATTTTTTGAATTATGTCATCCTCGTTATCTTCCTCTACTTTTACTGCACTAAGAGGTGGTATAACATACTTCAACATAGAAATGTAAGTTCTGACTTTATCTATAGGTTCTAACGTTTTCCAAGCTTTATCAAAATCTTTGTATTTCTTGTTCATGAAAATTAATAATTCTTTTTTTGTTTCAATGTTAGTCTTGTTCTTGGAACCCTTTGCTCTTCCATATGGATTACCTGTTTGACCTTTAATTTGTCCCATTATATATTACTTTTATGTATTTTTTAATCGTTTTATTTGCACTATTGCATTGGTTATGAGTGGTCTAAGCCTTATTTTTAGACCATTTTTAATGTTGTTTTCATATTCAGAAGGCTTTTGCAAAGAATCTACTATGTTACTTTCTTTGTAGTCTTCTGAAAATATGTATTTTAGAAATATTTTTTTCATGTTATTTTTTTTTAGTTATTACTATCTGATGGTTGTGGATCTCTTTGGCTTTTTAAATAGGGTGTCAAATTGAGTGTCTCAGCTTCTGATTTCTTAACCCTATAAAGTACGTCACCAACCCAATGTCTGTAAAAGTCTTCAAATCGAGCTTTATTTTGGTCTATTAGCACTAACACTTCATTATAACTGTAAAGTTTCACCTTCTTGTCAAAACTAATAATATCGGCGATATTAGGTTTTGGATAATGAAAGTTATCTATTAAATAGGCAACGGCATCTTTCAGTCTATCAATAGTATAATTATTCCTGATTAACCTTTCAGCAAGTATAGTAAAAAACAGTTTGTCTAGACTAGGAAATGATACTGCAATTTTTGCTGTTTCTGATGCTATCTCCATCGGAGTAGCAGGAGCTCCAGTGTAAATACTAATTCCGTCAGCCTGCTGCATTTGAAACTCCGTTTGCAATGGCTGCAATAAACTCTTCTTCGCTTGGTGGACAATTTCGGTTGTTATACGCCGTGTTGCGTTTTCCTTTATTTCCATTATTTTGATTGTTTTGATTTTTAAGCCAGTTATAAAAATGTTCTTTAGAGTCTTTGGGTGTTTTCCCACTTTCTCCACGACCTTTTAAAACCGTAATAAATTGTTTAATTTGTTTGTTGACTTCTTCCGAAGTTATTCCGTTTTGTAAACTAATTACATCCTTCCATTCTTGTTCTGATTTTAGATATTCTTCAATTTCATCAATTTCTAAATAGAATCGTTGGTGCTTTTGGGGAGGTTCTCTTTCCTTTAAATTATATTCTATTGTTTTACTTTCTTTTTCTTTAGGGGCGTTACGTACACTTTCGTAATGCGTATCATTTTTTATATCTTTTTGATTCTTACGCCATTCAGAAGTTCGTTTTGCAGAATCTTGATTTTTTTTCTTGTATGTTTCACAATAATCCATCATTCTCATGCTGAAAGTTTCTCCGTTGCTTGAATGTATAAGACCAATAGTTTCCATAGCATTCCAACATTTTGTAAGCTTTTTACCAATTTTCAATTGTGACTTTAAAACTTCAGTCTTAATTGGCTTCTCTTGCGAGGCAAGCTTTTCAAGAATAGAATAGTATAATCCAAGACCTTCATAGCCGTACTCCATAAATAGTTCGGTAATTTTCTCATCGTTGAACGAATTTGAGTCATGTAGGTAGTACTTCATAGTTTACAATTTTAGCATGACAAACTATTATTTTTGACCGCTTAGCTTGGAATCAACTTTCAACCCGGCATTTACCTCATCTGAAAAAAAATATACTTTATTCCCTGATTCATAAAAAGTGAATTTCTTTTGATTTTTTAGCTTTTGGGCAGTAGGAACACTTACATCTAAATAGGATGCAAGCCCACGAATACCGTTTATTTTGATTCGAGAAGGTTCTGCAGTAGTTATAGGTACATTCAAATTAGATTCAGCACTCACCTTTTTAATTATATTCATTTGAAGTTCTTTGTATTCCGATACTGTTAATGAAAAAAGTGGTCTGTTGTCAATAGTTACATTCATATTTATAATTATTTTCTTTGATGTCTGTCCCCAAAAGGTCGCGACTTCTTTTGATTGTTTGACTTTACAAAAATAATATGTAAATGTCACTACATTAAACAATTATGCTTGTCAATACTTGCGACAAGCATAAACAAGTAGGCGCAAAAAAAAAGGTACAACAAATCGTTGTACCTTATTAAAATCAACAAATTGTCGATTAGGTATTTAAGTGTTTTTCTATAAGTGCTTTTGTAGTTTCTATCTCTTGAAATATGATTTTTGTTTTACTTGTCGAAGTAATTTTCTCACATAAATAGCCATTCAGTGCAGAGTCTGTTCCAATGTTTCCGAATTCGTTCCTCATAGCTTGATATAAGCTATTCCTTGGATTTGGAATATGTATATAATTCAAATCACTTAAAGCAATTAGGAATTTTGCAAATTCCTTTGATTTTGCATTGTCAAGTATACTATGCAGCAACTTTATTAGTTTAATTTTATCTCCGTTTTGTAAATATTTCTCAAATGCTTTCTGGGGAATACTATCTTTAGTATTATCCGATCGATTTAAAATATATATTTTCTTTCTATCCAAATAACCAATATAGTTTTGAACACGACTAATGTCATTGATTTGAGTTAACTCTAATTTTCCAGATAGCGAATTGAAGTATTTAATTTGCATTTCTATAAAGGTTGACTCAGACATTGGAATCATGTTTCCTCTCAAACTTACCTCATTGAACTCTTCAAACTTCTTTTGGTAATATATTGAATCACTCACATTATAATTAAGGCTTGAATCATACCCCTCGAGCATTTTAAGCTCAAACTTTTCTTTTATTTCCAGCGTATTTACTGTATTAGATTGTGCAATAGGATCATTATTTCCAAGTTTACTTTCGAGGATAGATCTCAGTTCAACAAATTGATCTAGTTCAAAAGCATTTTTCCCGAAAAACTCGTTGTATCCAAATGAACTATTAATATTGTCAAGATATGTATTTAAACTATTCAATATCAACTTTACCATACCCGGATCAAAATTCCTTGTTACCATTTCTAAATAATTATATACCTGTATCGTGTCAAGCTTACTTGAGCCAGGAAATATAAATATAAAATTAGGATCCACATGCTTTTTTGTTGACCCCTTAACTGCTTCTAAAAACTCATTAAATGTAAACTTCATATATTCTTCCATCTCGCTATCATTTATTTGATCTGGAGTGTTTTTGGTCATCTTTTCAGATGGTAATATACTGGCTCTTTGAAGGGTTTCAAGTTTTTCTATTTCATTACTAACCATAACAATAAACCCTTTTATTGCTTCATCCTGTTTTGTGCATTCTTCATCATAGGATTGAGAAATTCTATTTAGTAAATTACACTTTTCATCTATCAGGCAAGCAAGTTTTTCAATTGAGTTATTCATGTCTAATAGTTCTTGTACATGATTAGCCAATAATCTGAAAGTATTGAAATTAATGTCAAGTTCGTATTTGAGACATTCATTACCGTTTGATATTTCGCTAAAATCAATATTCTTTTCCATAATCACATCTCGTTAAATTTGTTCATTCCTGCTATGAAATTCTTTAAATTACTGATTTTTAGTTGCTTTCCTCTTTAGGCTCATGTCAACTGTTCTATATCGAGTAAATGCTTTTGAGTTCTCAGAGTGTCCGGTCATAGATGCAATCACATCATCTTTTTGACCTGATGCATACATCAAGCCTGCAAATGTTCTCCTGGCTAAGTGAGTTGTGGCAACTTTATGAAGTGGGACAAATTCAATTGTTTCAGTTTTGGGGTTTAAGTGCTCAACGAGTCTGTCAAGCTCTGCTGTTTCAAAAACTGTTTTAAGTGTTCGGTTTATTTCTACATCAGTCATTCTCGGTAATAAATAGCCCTCAGGTTCTTTATACCGTTTTAGTATTTCTAATGCTTTTTTATTTAAAGGAATTTCAACAGTTTTCAAGTTCTCTTTTGATGTTTTTGTAGGGACGTAACGTAATGTATCACCATGAAGATTATTTGTTGTAAGTTTCATTAAATCACTTACACGTGCTCCGCAATAACATTGAAATATGAAAATATCTCTAACCTTTTTTAAACGATCACTATCAAATTGAAAATCGAAAAGCAAATCTCGCTCTTTTTTTTGCATTACTATTGGTGTTCCGTATATTTCCGGTGTGATAATGAAATCTGTAAATGGGTTCTTTATTGTAACCTCTAAGTTCCTTCTCTTTTGATCAGTAATAGCCCATGAAAAGAAGCGCTGTAATCTTTTTAAAACTACACAAATGTAATTACGTCCACGTGTGCCATCTTTCATCCATTTCTCAAAAGCTGTGATAGTTTCACCAGTAATTGAGCTAAATGTAAAGGAGGTATTTAAAGTGCTTTCAAAGTCCTTGAAATGGGTAATAAGAGATTTTATTTGCTTACGACTCAACTCAGAAACTTCAGCCGTATCTTTGTATCTATCAAATGTGTCCCAAAAATTATCAATAATAATTTCCTTTTCACTTTCTACTTTGTTACAAACCCAATTTAGTTTTTCTATAATAAGGCTTCTTTCAGGAACTTCTTTAATACTCTGAAATATTGCGGATAACTCAACACCAATTTCTTTAAATCGATCATTAATGGAATTGTATTTAACCTGTGTTTTGCCTTCAAGTCCAATTGTATTCTTTTTTACCTGCTGATATACTCCATATTCATTCCGAACTGTAACAAAGTTTTCTTTTTTGATGCGATAACCAATGTAATATCTTAACCGAATTCCGGCATAATTAATAGAGACATTGATTGGGTAAAATCCATTTTTCTCTTTGTCTAAATAAAAGGTATAGCTATATTTCATGACTTAATCTGTTTATACTGGCAAAAGTACTGTCATTTTGTGAGCTAACCAAATTAAATGATATTTATTTTTGTTTAAATATATATGAAATAAAATACTATAAATCAATATGTTTATGTAACTATCTTGAATGTGTTTATTTTTACATTAAACAGAATAAATGATCTCATCCGGATCACATATAAATGTTTAAAAGAGGGTGTCCATTGAAATGGTCACCCTCTTTTGTTTTCATTCGAAGAACGTATTCAAACAAAAAATAAATACTATTTTTGTTTGAATAAATATTCAGATCATGAAAACGAGAATTTTAGTGTTGGTTTTTCTTTCTCCACTTATTGCTGCATTTGGTTTAGAGTCAAAAACAATCCTGGAATCAAAAGCTTTGATTCAGAGGGTGCTGGTTGGGCACTCCTGTGATTTTATTTTGAAAGAAATTCCAACCGAAAACGGTAGGGATGTTTTCGAAGTAGCAACCCAAAATGGAAAGATAGTGTTGAGTGGGAACAATGCAGTTTCCATTGCTACAGCCTTCAATTGGTATCTGAAAGAAACTGCGCATGTCAGCTACGACTGGCAAGCTATCTACCCGCTTACTATTTCAGGAAATTTGCCTTTGCCAGTTGCTAGAACACGTAAAACCTGTTCTGCAACTCAGCGTTTTTTCAATAATACTTGTACTTTTGGATATACTTTTGCTTATTGGAAGTGGGAGCAATGGCAACGGTTTATTGACTGGATGGCTATGAATGGAGTAAATCGTCCATTGATGCTGGCAGGGCAGGAAGCCGTTTGGTTGGAAGTGTGGAAGTCGTTTGGGATGACAGATACGGCGGTTCGTTCATACTTCTCCGGTCCGGCACATTTACCCTGGCATCGCATGGCCAATATGGATAAATGGGGTGGTCCGCTGCCTGTAAGTTATATCGGAGGTCAGAAAGTGTTGCAACAACAAATTCTGAAGCGTTCGCGTGCATTGGGCATGAAACCCATACTTTCCGCATTTGCCGGTCATGTTCCGGAACAGTTGAAAACTTTACGCCCATCAGCCAAAATAACCCAGATAGAACCGGGGTGGGGTGGTATGGTAGCTAAATACACTACTTATTTTCTTGATCCAACCGATAGTTTGTTTGGCGAAATTCAGAAACGTTTTCTGCAGGAGCAAAAGAAGCTTTATGGAACCGATCACCTGTATTCCGCCGATCCGTTTAATGAAATTACACCTCCAAGTTGGGAGCCCGATTATTTGGCCAAAGTGGGTAAAACGATTTATGAAACTATGTCGCAAGCAGATATTGATGCCATTTGGTATCAAATGTCGTGGACTTTTTATAATGATTCCACACACTGGACGCGTCCCCGGCTCGCATCTATGATTCACGCTGTACCAAAAGGCAAACTCGTTTTCCTGGATTATAACTGCGAGGAAGAAGAGTTTTTTCGAAAGTCGGACAATTTCTACGGAGCACCTTTTGTCTGGTGTTATTTGGGTAATTTTGGTGGTAATACTCACTTGGTAGCTCCTATAAACAAGGTGGTGAACCGACTGGCGAAATTGTCTTATGGCACTGGTTGTGTGGGAGTAGGATCAACACTAGAAGGAATAAATGTAAACCCGGAAATTTACGAAACAGTTCTCGAAATGCCGTGGCGAAGCAATGAGGTAGTGAATGTGGATACATTAATTTCGCATTATGCCGAACGCAGAGCCGGAGCAAATGATAAAGCCGTGATAGAGTCCTGGCAATTACTCAGACAACATGTATTGGTGGATACAGCTGTGGGTATTTGGAATCACTGTGTGGTATTTCAGGTGTCACCCGTGATGGATTTGACCAAAGCATTCTGGTCTACCAACCCCAAAATTCCGTACAGGAATGCTGATTTGGCTATTGCGCTCAATCGAATGTTTCAGGCTAATACCGATTCCCGAAAAACAGATGCCTATCGGTTTGATGTGGTGAATCTGACGCGTCAGGTGTTGGGGAACTATGGAACTGTTTTGTACCACAAAATGATGGAAGCTTACAATCAAAAGAATTTAATCGATTTTCGTAAGTATTCAGGTGATTTTTTACAATTAGGAAAGGAAATAGATGGTTTGCTAGCTACCCGTCACGAATTTCTACTGGGTAAATGGCTGGCAGATGCGCGTAGCTGGGGTGCTTCTCCGACCGAAAAACTATATTACGAGCGCAATGCCCGCGAGATAGTTACCACCTGGCACAAAGCCGGCGGTGGACTAACCGACTACTCCAACCGACAATGGAATGGACTTGTGGGAGGCTATTATATGCCTCGTTGGATTGAATTTGTAAACAGGTTGGATACTGCTCTGTCTGTTGACAAAGCTTTTGATGATAAAGCCTTTGCCGCCTGGTGCACCACCTTTGAGCAGAACTGGGTGAATACTCCTTCGACCGTATATTCGGACACTGAGACAGGAGATGCCGTGAAACTTGCTTCCGAGCTTTTTGGGAAATATAAGCTACAACTCTATGAATGATAATAATTATTATAAGAACCCCCAACCCCCGTTCGGCGTGAGCATTCGACTGAGCTCACGCCGAAGTCTCAGCCGAACGGGGGTTGGGGGTTCTCTTAAAGTTTTATATAAATATTCTTTTTGTCTAATAGATAGCCTACGAACCAGCAGGTTAGCATCCACCACACGGCAAATAGGAAGGCTCCGAAGTAATCGCCTGCCATACTGAATATATGATTATACAGCCAACTGAAAACTGACTCATTGCCAATCTTTACTAACCACATTAGGGTAACGCCCAGTTCGCTCATAAGGTAAATGAACAATGGATTTCGCCCAGCGATAATAAAGAAATGCGTGCCTTTGGTTTTGCCAAGGAAATCGGTGAAATAGATGATTACACTCAACAGCAAACAGTCTAATCCCACCGTGAGTACGGCATACGAACTTGTCCATAGTTTTTTATTGACAGGCATCCACGAATCCCAGCAATAAGCCAACAACAGTAAACCTATGCCCGCCAATAATAATTTGGCAAGACCTTCGTAGCTTTTGCTTTTCTGTTTTTGCAAAAAGTGGCCAACGGCAAATCCGGCAATCACATTAAACAGAGCCGGCAAGGTGCTGAGAAGTCCTTCAGGGTCGAACGGAAAACCTTCGCCACCATATAAGTGATTCGTTCCGAGTAACCATGTGTCTAACCGCAGTACCGCATTCCCGGTTTTTGTAAACTCAGCACCCTGCTCGCCGAATACAAGCAACAGCACCCAGTAAGCCAACAATGAAATAACGCCTACCCAAACTGTTTTTTTCGTTCCCAGATAATAAACGAGCAAGGCCGTGATACCGTAGCACAAAGCAATACGTTGCAAAACGCCCATGATACGAGTGTGCGAAATGGGCGACAGGATGAGGTGTGACTCTGCGTCCAGCTTAAAAAACGGAAACCAATACATCAGGTAACCGACCAGGAAAATAAGTGCCGTACGTTTAAATATCTTCAACAGCACCTCCGATTGCTTCATGGTTCCCCAGCGTTTTTGAACAAAACTCAGTGCATTACCCACGGCAAACAGAAACGACGGAAAAACGAGATCGGTAGGAGTAAAACCGTTCCAGTCGGCATGTTTCAGCGGCCAGTAGGTAGTGGCACCATTGCCCGACGTATTTACAATAATCATAAAGCAAACGGTAAGCCCGCGAAAAATATCCAACGCCGTGAAGCGCTGTAGTGCGGTGACAGTAGGAGAGAGTGTTTTGGACATAACTAGTTAGTATTTATACCAAGAATATGTGGAAACAAAAATAGTACAATTTGTAGAATCAAAGTAGTATGGTTGTAAAATCATTTTAATTAAAGTCTTATTTAACTAAATTGAGTCG